>FLSK01376701.1_pt1 | contig 17013 bp, 13 predicted proteins | sample 1550541 | NCBI WGS metagenome assembly FLSK01 (sample SAMEA4031773, study PRJEB14383) | metagenome | biome: human; feature: oral; material: saliva | place: Philippines | collected 2014
CCCGCATGTATGCCGGGTTGCTTGTTGGACTGGGGGTTGGTCTTGCTGGGGTGGTGGTGTTGCGGGCTTCGTCTGTGCGCGTGGCGTGGTTCCGGTGGTGCTGTGGTGGGGTGTTTTGGCGGGGTCGGCTTGGCGTGCGTGAAACGCGTGTGAAACCGCGAGGCCGTGGCACTTCGGCGACGTGCGGTAGTCCATGCGTCATGGAGCGATTCACTAGATGTGGCAGCAATGCACTAGATAGCAAGGCATTGCACTGCTTACTATCCAGTGCAACGCTGCGCTCAGTAGTGCAACGTCACTGAGTAACAAGTGCGACTGTGGTCTGATGCCCACCGCTCCTCGGTGAGCAGCCTTGTGCTGAGTAGCCTCGGGGAAGTGAAACGGCGCGTCGTGTCGGGCTCCGTTGTGGTGTTCGCGCTGCCGGTGGCGAGTCCCCCGCGACAGAGCTTGTTGCTGATCGGGTCGTGCACCTCATCAGTGACGATGCACCCGCTCTGATCGGGTGCAATGCTCCCTAACGGGTGCAGCCCCGCAAAAGTCGCATGCAATTCCCATGACAGCATTTCAGAATTTGAAACCGAACCGTTGGAATCATGTGGTTTCTGAGGTGTCGTCAATCTGTGTCGGCGGGGAATTGCATGCGAGAGTGTTGGGTAAGTGTTTAAGGGTGAGAGCCTAGCGTGTTGTGGGGCTAGCCGTGGTGCCGCCGTGGAGTGTCTCTTTGATCCAGTCGTAGGCGACGCGCTGCGTGCCGTTGGTGACTGTGATCGTTCCACATTCGCGGAATCCGAAGGACCTAAGCGTGCGCCGCATCGGCGCGTTGTCCTCGTGGGTGTCGCAGCGCAGGTAGTCCGCGTGCTGAGCTGCGAACCTGAAAATCGCCCGCGCGACCCCACGCCCACGCACCGCGGCCACGCGGTGGATGACGTGGTACTCAGCCTCGGAATGCCATGCGCCGACAATCTTGGCGTAGGTCTCGTCTGGACCGGGAGCGAAAGAAAAGACGGCGAGCGGCCCCTCGCTGTCGTACACAAGGAAGCAGTGTCCGCGTGCGATGTCTTCCGCAGCGTCAATCCGGCTCGGGTATCCCTCGGGCCACTGAGTCGCATTCCCATTCGCCTGCATGAACGCGCGGGCGTGCTCATACGCGCCCTCAATGAATTCGAGGTCGTCAGTGGAGGCGATTCGAATCTTCATGCCGAAATCGTATCGATAAATGTTGGCTGGTGGCTAGCACGCCTACAATGTGACTGTAAAAGTGTTGAAGTGCGAGTCGTGACCTCGGTGGTTAGAAAGTTCACGTTGCTTCCTAGTTCTGATGTTCAGACACTTATATTCAGTTGTGTTTGGCATTTTCTGCACGATTGACAATGGTGTTTGTCGTGCACACACGGAATCTTAAAGGATCAAGTGCGCCGCGTGGGTGTGTTGCCTTCGTATGTGTCGCAGCGCAAGTGATCGAAGTGGGCAATCATGGTGCGGGAACTTGCTCGATCAACGTTGTTCTGCGTTTTTTGTGGAAAGCAGATGGACGTGCATTACCGTCGTGCAGTCACAGTGAAGCTGACTTGTGATCAACTAGTGGGGTGAAAGCGAATTTAGTCGCATTACGCTATCGATTAGAGTTCCTGGGTGATGTTAATGTATTCTGTGGCAAGCGTTTCGTTAGTTGTTTGAATGGTGATCGAAGCGGGAGTGTTCCCCTCGAGAGAGGTGTTTTTGTGAAGTGTGATTTGGCTCTTGGGGAAACCTGGTTTGCCTTTGGAGGGCTGGGAAACTTGATTATTCTTGAGCTCGCTGCTCAAAGAAATGTAGATCTCGTCCTCAATGGAGTTGTGTGAGAGAAATATGTTGGAGCTGCTATTGTTAAATTCAATGTATATGCGTCCTACTGTGCAGCCTATTATTTGCAGGTTGGGTTTTTGTTTTGTGGATTTTGGCGAATCTGTTTGATCAAGGATATCGATTTCGCCATGTGTAAAGCATTTGTTCTTGCAGTTGCATTCGAGTTGGAAATTGCAGAGGCAGGACCCTTCTTTAAGTTTGCAATAGCAGGAGGTTGGGCAATTGCAGTATTTTTCTAAGAAAGTGCATGATTTGAGCCTTAGTTCGCTCAGAGAGCTGTTGGTCGATGGTGAGCGATCGATCGTGTATCCGTAGCCGGTGATAATGGTAGTGTTGTAAAATTCGGCATTGTTAATCCTGTGAGGGAATCCGTCTGAGCCGATTTTGGTGGGGTGTTCGAAATTTCCCACTGTCAGGAATGAATCGAAGATTGCGGTTTCCCATAGTAGTCTGCATATTGTTGAACGTTTGATGATGACGGGTTCGAAGAAGTGAGATCCGTTGAAATCGATTAAAGATCCTGTCTGAAAATTGGATATATATATCGGTGTGATAATGTTGCTATCGCTCAGATCGATCTTTTGGAGTGACCAGTCTGCTAGGTAAGTGTTCATCTTGTTGACACTGGCTCTTTCGAGAATTGTACCGATGATCAATTGTTGGATTTTGCTATGCTCGTTATTGTTTTCTGCTCGGTTTGTAGCTTGTCCTTCGTGGCGGACCTGGAGGCAGAGCGTGTCGATGATATGGCGCTGTAGCTGTCGTTTTTCAGTCTCGTTTAGAAGGGTGCTATGGGCTGCAGAATCTGCCAGTTCCGCGAGTAGTGCAACTGCGCCGAGCCGTAGTCCGGGATTCTCTGATCCGAGGAGCTGGTAAATGTGTTCGCGGCGCTTCCAGTATTCGTCTCGCTCTATCTGTTGGAGGCGGTTTTGTTCGCGTTCTTCGCGTTGAGCTTCAAGTTCGCGCTGTTCCTGTGTACGTTTGTTTTCCTCTTTGACGTTGTCTTCAATTCGTTGCTGCCAGGAAGAAAATGCAAGAGCTGCCCCCGCGATTGTTAAGCAGACGGTTATTCCGTTGGCCGATGGCCAATGGAATTGGCCGCCCCACCAGAATGCAATGGGGGTGCACATGATGAGCAACAGACTGGCGAGTCCAAATGGAATCCACCACTTCATCAGCCAATTGTGCATGGGTGTCAAGCCTCCGCTGTTTTGCCCTTTCGTAGACGTGTTGCTATCTGCCTCGGTGCTGCCCGTGTGTTTATCGTCGGCGGGGACCACGCTGGCTCCTTTGCTCTGGGTTCACTGCTTCGCATCGTAGCAGCCTGTCCAGGGAATCGATCCCGTAATGAGCGCTAAGGCAACTTGGGTGTCAAGCGAATGCTAGCGAGGGTTCCTGGAGTCGAAGTTCTACTGCGTGGAGTGTGGCAGCTGGACCCGATGGGTGGTGTCCTGGGCCCGCTAGGTGGAGAGTTAGCCCGCCTGGTGGCAGTGCTGGCAGTGCGCCCAGGCTGCCACCTAAGGGGTTAACGTGCGCATTGAGGGGTTAAGGTCACCACCTAGCGGGCCGGCGTGCCAGCCTTCGTGCTGGTCGGTGCTATTCGGCCGCGGCTCGGGTGCGCATCCTCAGGAATATTGGGGGAGGGGCAGGCTAGCCAGGCGTGAAACGCGCGTGAAACCGTGCCGTTGCGCGCCAGGCGGCAACTTTGCGCGCATCGCCGCAATCCCACCCAGCCAGTAACCCCACCCCGCAACCCCGTGGCGTCTCCCGCAAAGCGTGCCCCGGCCTCGTTCGCGGGTATGAACCTGACTAGACTGGCTCCCATGACTGAAAACGCGCAGCTTGTTGTGACCCTGTCCTGCCCGGACCGCCCTGGGATCGTGCACGCCGTGACCGGCGTGATCGGCGAGTCCGGCGGCAACGTCATCCAGTCTCAGCAGTTCGGTGACCCCGACACGGGCACGTTCTTCATGCGCGTCGAGGTGGACTCCCCGAAAGGCCGCGCGCCCATCGACGAGGGCCTGGCCCGCGTTGCCGAGGAATTCAGCGCCACCTACCGCGTCGACGACCTGGGCCGCAAGCTGCGCACCATCATCATGGTGTCGCGCGAAGGCCACTGCCTGACCGACCTCCTGTACCGCCAGCAGACGCAGGGCCTGCCCATCGACGTGATCGCGGTCGTCGGCAACCACCCGGACCTGGCGCCCGTCGCCCAGTTCTACGGCGTCCCCTTCCTGAACATCCCCGTCACGAAGGATACGAAGGCCCAGGCGGAGCGCCAGCTCCTCGACCTGATCGCCTCCGAAAAGGTGGAACTCGTCGTCCTGGCCCGCTACATGCAGATCCTCTCCGACCAGGTCTGCCGCGCCATGCAGGGCCGCGTCATCAACATCCACCACTCGTTCCTGCCCTCCTTCAAGGGGGCGCGCCCCTACGCGCAGGCCCACGATCGCGGCGTCAAGCTGATCGGCGCGACCGCCCACTACGTGACCGCCGACCTGGACGAGGGGCCGATCATCGAGCAGGACGTCACCCGCGTCTCCCACGCCGACTCCACGCCGGACATGGTGGCGCTCGGCCAGGACGTGGAGCGCCGCGTCCTCGCCCAGGCCGTCCGCTTCCACGCGGAGCGCCGCGTCCTCATGAACGGCAACCGCACGGTCGTCTTCTCTCGCTGACGTCGGGCGCGCGGGGTGTCAAACACTGGCCCGGCGCTCTGCTGAGGTGCTGTGTCCACCGACGAGGCCGTGGCTGGCTCTCGCGGTGGGCGCCCCTCTATCTGCTCTATCTGCGCGAATGTCAGTCGCAGCGCCGTGAAAGTGTCGTGTGAGGGCCTCCCGGCGTGTCGCGTCCTGTAACAAGAAAATCTGCGGCCAGGCGGTCATATTTGCCCATGATCATGCGCTTCCGCGAATGTGTTTGTCACTTTGCCTGCAACGCTGAGACGTGATCTTTCGGTCATTTAGTGGGTAAGCGTCGCGTTGACCGTCTGATAAATGGCACACTTGTTACGTGGACGAAACGACTCAGCAACACGCTCCTGTCACCGGCTACGTTCCCGGTGGTTTTGACATGTTCCATCAGGGACACCTCAACATCCTGCGCGCCGCCCGCGAGCGCTGCGATCGTCTGGTCGTCGGCGTGACCTCTGATGAGGCGCTGATCCGCATGAAGGGCCGTGCACCCGTTATCCCGCTGAAGGAGCGCTGTGACCTCGTGTCGTCGCTGCGTTTCGTGGACGCGGTGGTCGTGGACCTGGATCAGGATAAGCGCCTGGCGTGGCGACTCCAGCCTTTCGATGTGCTCTTCAAGGGCGATGATTGGAAGGACACTCCCAAGGGTGCTCAGCTTGAGGCGGAGATGGCGGAGGTCGGCGCACGCGTCGTTTATCTGCCGTACACGCCGTCGACGTCGTCGACGAAGCTGCGCCGCTTTATCGCGCCTGAGGACTTTAGTGACGAGGCCTCAGCTGACAAGTCCGACAAGGCGACGGAAGGGGAGCAGCAGTGAGCCTCCCCGTGGTGCTTGAGCCGGGTGCTTCGTGGGGTACTCGCTTCACGACGTATCGTGCGGCCCTGGCCGCTGCGCAGAAGCCGGGCGCGGGTGTTCCCGCGTACATGCGTTGGGTGAACCGTGGGGCTGCGCGCGTGGCCGCTGCAGCGTGCGCGGCTTTCGGCTGGACTCCGAATTTCGTCAGTTTCATCTCCGTGTGCTTCTCGACGCTCGGTCTCATCGTCCTTGTCGCGCTCGAACCTGCGTGGTGGACGGGTCTGATCGTGGGCACGTCCCTGGCGGTCGGTTTCATGTTTGACTCGGCGGACGGCCAGGTGTCGCGCGTGACCGGTGCGTCGTCGAAGACGGGGGAGTGGGTGGACCACGTGGCGGATGCGTTCCGTTCCCCGGCGATTCACTTCTGCACGGCGGCTGCCGTTATGGTGTACCGTCCCGAGTCCTGGTGGCTCGCTATTGTCGCCCTCGTTTACGGGTGGGTGACGTCGGGTCAGTTCATGAGCCAGATCCTCGCCGAGCAGTTCGTGCGCGCCGCCGGGCGCAAGCAGACCCGTGGTGGCAACCTGCGTTCGTTCATCCTGCTGCCCACCGACCCGGGCGTCGTGTGCTGGACGTTCGCGCTGTGGGGCCTCGGCGCGCCTTTCATGGTGCTCTACACCTTCCTGGCTGTGGTTGCCGTCGCGCACTCGTCAATGTCGCTGCGTCGCCGTTACCGCGACCTGCGTGCCCTGGATGCCGCGGCGAAGCAGGGGGACGGTCGTGCCTGAGCTCTCTGTCATCCTGCCCGCGCGTAACGCTGCGGGTACGATTGCGCGCGCCGTGGCTTCGACCCTGGCGGCCATGCCGGCGGACTCGGAGTTGGTCGTCGGCAATGATTCGTCATCGGATTCGACGGTCGGTGAGGCCATCCGCGGCGCGTCGCGCGGGGGAGTGGTCGATCCTCGCCTGCGTGTCGAAGACATTACCCCGGGTGAGGGCGGCGTCTCGCGCGTCCTCACTCAGCTGATGGAGCGCACCGATTCGCGCCTGGTTGGCCGCATGGACGCCGATGATGTCTCCCTGAAGGGGCGCTTCAAGCGCACGATGCGCGCCATTGAACGTGGCGACGACATGGTCTTCACGCAGATGATCGAATTGCGTGGTTCTCGTCCGGTGCCGCGCATGCCCTACGAGATCACGCCCGAGGACATGGGCTGGCATCTGCTGCTCACCAACCCTGTGTGCCACCCGACGATGCTGGCGACGCGCGAGATCATTGACCGTGTCGGTGGTTACCGCGCTGTTCCCGCTGAAGACTATGACCTGTGGATGCGCGTTGCGTCCGCGGGTGGTCGTATTCGTCGCCTGGCCACCTGGGGCTTGCTGTACCGGATCCATCCGGGGCAGGTGACGGGAAATAAGGCGTGGCGCTCGGACTCGTGGAAGAATCCGGATCAGGCCCAGGCTTTCGCCGAGCTGTCGGTGCATCTGACGGGCCAGGAGCTGTCACGCCTCGTCTCCCTCGTTTCTCTTCCTCGTGACAAGGCCGAGCGTGAGCTTGAGCGCTTCGTGCAGGTCTACACTCAGGGGGTTGCATCTCGACCCGCAACGTCCCGCCGCGTCCTCGAACGTCGGCTGAATGCGCGCGCCGCGTGGGTGCGCTCGAACCTTCAAGGAGAACACTCATGATCCTCACCCCTCCGCCGACTGGCGGCCAGCAGATCCTGCGTCACGCCCTGGGGCGTCGCTGGAGGACGATCGCTGCGGGGACTGTGGTTGGCATGCTTCTTGGTGTTGGCGCTGCCTTCGTGATACCCGTCACGCATTCCGCGACGGTATCGATGACTGTGACGTCGCCGACGCTTACGCCTGCGCCCGCGATTCGTGCGTCGCTGTCGAACACGACGGACATGGTGACTGAGCAGGGAATCGCGAAGTCCGCCGCCGTCCTGGACGCTGCGGCCGCGACCATCGGCGGCGGGGCGACCGCTGCCGAGCTGCGCGAGAACATGGAGGTGTCGGGTGACACGAATGGCACGATCGTCAAGATCGAGTACTCCGCGCCTACCCGCGCCGATGCCGTCAAGGCCGCTGACGCGATCTCGGACGCCTATCTCAAGGAGCGTACGGCCCTCGTCGAGCAGCGCGCGAACGAGATGGCCTCCGCCGTGAACGAGCAGATTGCCACCCTGGAGGCCGAACTCAAAAGCCTGAACCCCGTCGTGGATGAGGACGGCGACGTCGTGAGCACTAACCCGCGCGCCAAGGAGCTGACCGAAGACATCAACAAGCTGAAGGAGCAGGCCGCGACGCTGGAGCCCTACCACGCCACCGCCGGCCTCGTCATCACGAGTGGCGATGCTTCGATTGACACGGTTGAGCCCGCGAAGTCCCGCCTGATCCTCATTTTCACGGTCGTCGGTCTGTTCGCTGGCCTGGTGTTGATGCTTCTGCGCGAGACGCGCGCTCGTACCCTCGATTCGCCCACGCAGCTGGCTGACTTGACGGCTCTGCCCGTGTGGAGCGCCGAGGAAGGCGCGCCCGAACCGTGGCTCGCTCCCACCCGTATGCTCGCGATGGCGATTGATCGCGACCACTGGGTTGACCTTATTACTGACGCCTCCGACGCAGAGTCCCGTCAGCTGCACCGCGTTCTGTCACGGTCGCTCGCCGAGACTCGTGTGCCGACGCCTCGCCTGATCGACATCTACCAGCCCCTGGCCTCCCTGCTTGATGAGGTCCGTCCTTCCCGCCACGTGCTCATCGCCGTGCGTAAGGGCCACGACCTCAAGGAGCTGCACGCTCTCCTCAACGAGCTGGCCATCATCAACCGCGAGGTGAACGGCATGCTCTACCTGGATGGCACGGTGGCGGCCGGGGCCGAGGACCTGGCTGAGCCTGCGCCCGTCGCTCAAGTGATCGAACCCGGGGACGAGGTCGTGGCGGGCCCGTCCCCGGAGGAGACGACTATCCTGCCCAAGGTAGAAGTCAGCTCCGAGCCGACCCCCAAGAAGACGTCGGACAACAAGGCGTCCCAGAAGAACGACTCCACCGATTCGAAGGATAAGAAATGAGTGCCGAGGAGACCCTGGTGGTCGACGATCAGGCAGCGTCCATCTGGCACGTTGACCGCACCGCCCGCGTCACCCAGCTGATTTCGGGTGATCCGAAGGACCCCCGCGCGCTCGTTCTCGTGCGCGACAATGGGCGCAACTCGGATTTCGTCGAGATCGAGGGGATGACTCACCCCGAGTACTCGGCGCGTGTCGCCGCAGTCGAAGCTGCGTCCCCGCGCGGATGGGAAGAAGGCGCCGGCGCGAAGGTCGACGCCACGGTCATCATGTGCACGGTCGGCTCCTGCGACATGCTCGAGGCTGCGGTGCGCGCGATTCTGGCCCAAAAGCATCATCGCTTCACGCTGGTCGTCGTGGATAACGCCCCCGAGACCGGCCAGACACGCGAGAAGCTCGCGAGTATCGACGACACGCGCATGACCATCGTGTCTGCCTCGCGTCCCGGCCTGTCGCGCGCCCGCAACCGCGGCGTGCTGGCCGCCCGTGGCGAGGTCATCGTCTTCACCGACGACGACGCGATCGTCGACCCGAACTGGCTGACCGCGATGATCGACCCCTTCACGGCTTCGCCGTACGTAGCTGCCACCACCGGCGTTGCCCTGCCGCTGGAGGAACGCTACAAGCCTCAGCGTTGGTTCGAATCGCGCGGTGGCTTCCCCAAGGACATGAAGCCCCGCGTGTGGTGCGCGGGCGACATGCCCGAGGGCCTGGAGGTGCTGGGTGAGAAGGGTGAAGGAGGCCCGCTCTTCCCGATCACGACGGCTCGCGTGGGGGCCGGCGTCTGCATGGCCATGCGTCGCGATGTCCTCATGGAGGTCGGCCCCTTCGACCCCGCGCTCGGCGCTGGCACCTCGACGCGAGGCGGCGAGGACCTCGACATGTTCGCGCGCATCCTGGCCACAGGCGACGTCATCATCCACACGCCTGACGCCCTCGTGCACCATCGTCACCGCGTCGACGAGGCCGGCCTGGATAAGCAGATCCGCGGCAACGGCTCCGGCATGGCCGCTCTGCTGACGAAGGCCATCATCGAGAAGCCCTCGGTCCTGTGCACCCTCGTGGGACGCATCCCCGGAATCCTCAAGCGCATCAAGCCCGGCGGTGCCCGCGTGGCCGGCCGTGATGACGATACGCCCGGCTCGCTCACCAGGTCCGAAATCAAGGGCTTCCTGGAGGGGCCCTTCCTCTACCTGTCTTCGCGCAGGAGCAACAGGCTCGCCCCGCTCCACCCGGCTGACGAACCAACGGCCGACGCGACCGCGCAGAACAGCGCTGACGCAGCCCCGGCCTCGTCCGAGGAACGTGGCACTCCTGAAGGGAATACGAGCGCGTGAGTTGGGGCCGCGGAATCTGGAGGAAGCCGCCACCGGCGCGCATCGGGCCGCTGCGGGAGGACGCGCAGGACCTGCCGGCGTGGCCCTTCGTCGCGGCCTACTCGATGTACCTACTGTGGTGGGTCCTGGGCTCCGGCGACCTGATGTGGCCGTTCTTCGGAATCATCATGCTCGTGCTGATGCTTGGCCGAAGCGGTCTGCGTTTCCCGCCCGGAACGATCATCTGGATGTTTTTCCTGGCGTGGGTGTTGGCGTCTATGTCGATGCTCGACTCGGGCGGGCGCGTCATTGGCGCGTTCTACCGCTTCCTGCTCCAGCTCGCTCCCGGTATCTTCGCGGTCTACGCGTACAACGCGCGTAAGACGCTGAGCGTGCGCGTCGTCGTGGGCACGATGTGGGGTTTTCTCCTGTCGACCACGATTGGTGGCTTCATCGCCATGGCGTGGCCCGAGCTGCGCTTCAAGACGCTCATGTACTACCTGGTGCCGAAGCCGCTGCACGCCAACGACTTCGTCAAGGAGTTCACGAAGCGCGCCACCACCCAGTGGAACCCGTCGTCGTGGATTCTGTCCGACCCGCGTCCCTCCGCGCCGTTCATCTACTCGAACACGTATGGCAACGTGTACTCGATGATCTTCCCGCTCGCGCTGATTTTTGCGTACGTGCTGTGGCGTGAGCGCTCGACATATCGTTTCATCGTTGTCGGCGTGTGCGCGCTGTCGATCATTCCGGCGGCGGCAACGCTCAACCGCGGCATGTATATCGGCCTCATCGTCATCGTGACGTGGGTCGGTTTCCAGCGCCTGCGCGCCGGGGCGTGGCGCACCGTTCTGGGCATCATCGGTGCCCTCATCGTCAGTGTGGTGGCCTGGCTGTCCACACCCGCCTCGAAGTCCCTGTTCGACCGTCTCCAGGAATCCTCCTCAACCGCAGACCGTGCGTCGAACTACCTGGAAACTCTCAACGAGCTTGCCGAATCGCCGTTCCTGGGATTTGGTGCTCCTCGCCCCTCGGCGTCGTCCTGGCTGCCGGCTTTGGGCACCCAGGGCCAGTTCTGGACCGTCCTCTTCTCCTACGGCCTCGTCGGCATTTTCCTGTTCATCCTGTTCTTCCTGCGCATGTTCCCGCGCATCTGGCGGGCCAAGGACGTCTACGGTTCGATCCTGGGCGGCATCATGCTGGCCACCCTGGTCGAGCAGTTCTACTACGGCATGAACACGGGCCTGATGCTCTCGGTCGTCGCCGCCGCTCTGCTGTCGCGTCACCTGGAAGAAGAGAACCACCCGCTGCGCCTGGCCGCCGCCCAAGCCGGTACACCTACGCCCGGTTCCGTCGCCGGTACGGTCCGCGTCGCGGCCCCCGTGCGTCTGGGCGAATGGGGAAGCCCCGCCGCGAACGACGGGGCTTTCTCCACTCGGATGCTCGAGCGACTCAACAGGTCGGGTCGTCGGGGAAGGAAACACCGGAGAGCTTCCAGTTCTGACCATCCTTCACAAACTGAAAATATGTGAGGGCGCGGGTCATGCTCGTGTCGTCCGTGAAAGACGTCCCCGCGTCGTTGAGGACGCGCACGGAGGAGGAGTCCACACAGGCCGACACGGTGAGGTTTCCGGCACCGTCATCGGCGATGACCTGCGGGTTTTCGACGGTTGGCGTGCCCTCGGAGTGCAGGCCTTCCTTCGCCCATTCGACAGCCTGCGCATCGAATTCTTCGAGCGCGGACTCCGTGAGCACGGACGACAGGTCGGTTGCCTGGGCCTGCTCGGGATCGGTGTACGCGTCGTACAGGGTTGTCAGGATGTACGAGGCCTGGTCGCCAGCTTCGGTGGCCGTCTCCATCGCGCCGGTTGCGTTGGCGGGACCCGCCGACTGCGGCGTGATGGTCTTGGCGATGGATTGCGGGGCGTCGGATTGGCCGGGACCCACGCTCTGCACGCCGGAGGCTGCAGTGGTCTCAGTGTCGGAAGAGCTCGTCAGGCGCAGTACCACGACGATGACGAGCGCGATGACCAGGAGGATCGCTGCTGCCACGAGGCCCTTCTTGCGGGTGGGGGAGAGAGAGTTGATGAAGTTCATGTGTTTCCCATCGATCGGTTATAGGGAAAGGTTACCGCGTGGTACGTGGTAGCGGGAAGGTTACTCATGAGTGAGACAAATCAAGCCAGGCGGTCCCTCGCTCGCGGGGGCATCGTCGGGTTCGTCGGAGCCATGGCCTCGGCCATCCTGGGTTTCGCTTTCACGATCATTCTCTCGCGCATGTTGGGCGCGACCGGCGCGGGTGTCGTCACACAGGCGACAGGCGTGTTCGCCATCGTCATGGCCTTGGCGAAGGTTGGCCTGGACTCCACGGCCATCTACCTGATGCCTCGCCTCTCCCTGGATGCGCCCCAGGAGATCCGTGCAACCCTGTCGTTTATGGCGACGATGACGGTGGGCGTGTCCACCATGTGCGTCCTCATTCTCGAGGCCGTGGCCCCGTTGATCTGGAATGCCGAGGTGTCGGGTGCGACCCGCGCTGTCCTCTGGTTCGTCCCGATCGGTGCACTCACGCTCGTGGCGTCCGCCGCGCTGCGGGCGCTGGGTAACATGCGTGAGTACGTGCTCGTCCAGAACCTGCTGCTGCCGGGCCTGCGTCCCCTTCTGGTGGCCCTGGCGGCCGCGCTGACGGGTTCTCTGGCGCTCGTCTCAGTCGCGTGGGCACTGCCCTTCGTCGTGGTGCTGGTGGCGTCTTGGTGGCTGCTGCTGCGGCACATGCCGTCGGTGGCGGACTCTGAGGGGCGCTGGCCGAGTGCGCAGCGTCGTCGTCAGGTCGTCTCCTTCGCCCTGCCTCGCACCCTGACTGCCGGTCTCGAGCAGGCCCTGCAGTGGCTGGACGTCCTGCTGGTCGGCCTGCTTGCGGGCGATGCTGCCTCGGGTATCTACGGCGGTGCGATCCGTTTCATTCAGGCGGGCATGGTCGTCGATACGGCCCTGCGCGTCGTCGTCTCTCCGCAGTTCTCCAAGCTCCTGCACCAGGAGCGCATCAAGGAGCTGCGCGACCTCTACGGCACGGCCTCCATCTGGCTGGTGCTTTTCGCCGCGCCGATCTACGCGCTCATGGCGATCTACGCTCCGGCTCTCATGAGGATCCTCGGTGATGGTTTCGCGCCGGGCGCGAACGTGCTCGTTGTCCTGTGCATCGGCTCTATCGTGACCTTCATGGCGGGCAACATTCACTCGCTGCTCATCATGAGTGGGCGCTCGGGGTGGGCCGCTGTGAACAAGGTTGTGGTGCTGACGCTGAACGTTGTGGGCAACGTCATTTTCATTCCTCGTGGAGGTATGGTCGCAGCTGCGACGGTTTGGGCGGTGTGTATGGTACTTGACGCTGCGATGGCGACCATTCAGGTGTCTCGCTTCATCGGTGTGACACCGAAAATCTCTGAAGTGGTCAAGCCAATCCTTGTTGTGGGCGTATCTGCCGCAATTCCTGGTGGTTGTATAGCATGGTTGTACGGACGCGATTCTTTCGTTGGGATGGTCGCTGGGTCGGTCCTCTCAGTCCTCGTTTTCGCTTGTGTTTGTTGGGCTTTTCGGGATCGGCTCCATCTCTCGGGACTTGGGTCCTTAGCGAAGAAAAAGCGGGGGTAAGGGAGGGGTGTATGAGGTACCTGTGAAGGTTTGACTTGACCGGCCGGTTGATGGACTTTCCCTTGTTGTGTAATCCTTAGTGCAACAAGATTATTGTCCCGCTGAAAGGCCGTGTCATGGCTTCCGCACTTTCGCGCCTTGTAACCCTTGCATCTGCGCCGATTATCGCGTGTGCATCGCTTGCGTTCGCCCCGATGGCGCACGCAGATGATGGCAATCCACCTCCCGTTTCCCCCGGTCAAACCGTCCTTCGCGACGGTTTGAGCGCCGCCACCGCAGCGGCCTCGTGCTGGGACATCAAGCAGCGCGATCCCAACTCTCAGGACGGCACCTACTGGCTCCAGACCCCCGCGATGGACGCCCCCGCCCAGTTCTTCTGTGATCAGACCACAGATGGCGGCGGCTGGGTCATGATCGGCCGTGGCCGCGAAGGCTGGGAGCCGTGGAGCGGCGGCAATGGCGATCCGGCGAAGCTCACAACGCGCGAGCGTAACCAGTCGGCCTTCGACGTCGTTCAGCTCTCCAACGACGCTGTCAACGGCCTGCTCAACAATGAAGACATCAAGGACCAGCCGGACGGCGTGCGCGTCCTGCGCTCGTGGAGCGCCTCGGGCCGCTCCTACCAGAAGCTGGACCTGAAGTTCTCCAAGATGACGGACTTCGTGTGGCCCTTCAAGATGGCTCACCCGGTGAGCGTCTCGATGGACGGTGCCAGTCCCGTCTCCGGCCTCCTGTGGAATACCCTCGGCTACGACCAGGGCTGGAACGCCCTCCAGCTCTACCCGTCGGCACGCACCGGCTGGACTGTCGGTTGGGGATACGGCATCGGTGCCGGAAACTGGGGTGGCGACCTGAGTTCTGCCTCTTCCTTCTTCCACAAGAACGGCCAGACGGTCTTCCCCTACTCTGAGGCCTACGTGCGTCCGCGCATCGCCTCCGACTCCTCGGCCTTCACCCGCATCCCGGACGAGGGCGAGGCTGGCTCCACCGTGACCCGCGCCGTCTCGAACTACGCGGCCACAACCTCGTGGGGCGTAACCGGGAACATCAACGGCTCCTACGCGGAAGGATCCATTCAGGTCCAGGCCCTCAAGCAGGTCGGCTCCACCATGTACGTCGGCGGTAACTTCACCGGCGTCAAGCAGGGCGAGAACGGTTCCGAGAACCCGTCGCGCGGCCTGGCGGCCTTCGACGTCAATACGGGCGATTGGACCGGCCAGGCTTTCGACTTCAACAATCAGGTCAAGGCCCTCCTGCCCCTGCCCGACGGTCGCCTCCTCGTGGCCGGCGACTTCACGCGCGTCAACGGCGAGACTCATGTCGGCACCGTCGTCATTAACCCCTCCACCGGCCAGGTCGACCCCTCGTGGGACCTGTCGATCAGTAACGCGCTGAACGGCGGCCAGGTGAGCGTGCGCGCGCTCGACTACTACGACGGCAACGTCTACCTGGGTGGTGTTTTCACACACCTGAGCGGCGGCGGCTCCTCAAAGGTCTACGGGCGCAACGCTGCCCGCGTGTCTCTCGACGGGCGCCCTGACCGCAGCTGGAACCCGGAACTCAGCGGTTCCGTTCAGGCCGTGGGCGTCAGCGAGGCTAACGGTGCCTTCTACGCTGGCGGACACTTCACCCGTGCACACGGCTCCGAGCGTGCATGGTACGCGGCGAAGTTCTCGACCCAGCCCGGTGCCGCCCAGGACTTCGAATTCAATTTCGAACCTTCCACCGTGAGCGCCGGCAAGTACCAGCAGACCATCGCCACCGGGGGCAACCGCGTCTTCATCGGTGGCTCCGAGCACTCCCTGTTCGGCTACGACACCGGCACAAACTCGCGCACCTCCGGCACCCTCACCATGAGCATGGGCGGCGACATGCAGGCCAGCACCATCTCCTCCAAGAACGTCATTTACGGCTCCTGCCACTGCTCTGACGGTGCCTACCAGGACAAGTACGACTGGGCCGTGTCTGACCGCTGGTCTCGTATCGACGAGATCAAGTGGGTGGGCGCATGGGACGCAACCACCGGCGAGAACCTGCATTGGACCCCCTTCGAGCTCTCCTCCAAGCGCAAGACCGGTGCGTGGGCGCTCACGACCGATACCAACGGCAACCTGTGGGTCGGCGGCGACTTCGATTTGTCGCACATCGACGCTTCGCGCACTCAGTGGAACGGTGGCTTCGCTCGCTACGACAACCGCGACAACGTTGCGCCCGAGACCCCGACGCTCGTGCACACGACCGCTTCCACGGCCTCGTCCGTGACCCTGGCCTGGGAAGGCGTCTCCGACGCCGTCTCCTACGAGATCCTGCGCGATGATCGCCCCATCGCCTCCACGACCTCGGCCAGTGTTGAGGTCCCGCGCGGCGGCGACAACCGCTTCTTCGTGCGCGCAGTCGACGCTGCGGGCAACCGCTCCGCCACCACCGCCGTCTACGTGCCTCCGGCCGACGGCGAGGTCGACCCCACCAACCCTGTCCTCCTGGACGCTGGTGCCACCTGGAACTACCGTGCGCTCAATAGTGCCGCCCCCGAGAACTGGACCCAGGCCTCGTTCGACGACTCCCAGTGGTCCACCGGTGCTGCTCCGCTCGGCTACGGCGACTCTCGCATCGCGACCGTCCTGCAGTCGAACGTCGCGCGCCCCGTGACCTCCTACTTCCGCTCGCACTTCACAGTCGCCGATGCCAAGGCACTCAAGGGCGTCACCGTGAAGTACCTGGCCGATGACGGCGCAGTGGTCTATGTCAATGGCACCGAGGTCGACCGTACACGCATCGACGCAGGTGCCGTGAGCTACACGACGCGAGCCAACGCCGCGCCGAGCTACAGTGCGGCTTCGAACTCCCTGTCCGAGGTCTTTGTGCCAGCCTCACTGCTCGCCACCGGCGACAACGTCATCGCAGTCGAAACGCACGTGAACTACACGCGCAGTGCGACCGTGGGCATGTGGGCCTCCGTGACCCGCGTCGACGGAACACCCGATTCGACTTCCGGGGACGACGATGTGAAGCCGGAGCCGCAGCCGCAGCCCGCACCCGAGCCGGACCCGGTTCCCTACACTGAACCCTCGGTGCCCACACACCTCGAGGACGCCACCAAGCCCATCGACGTGAGCGCCATGACGAACGGCGAGATCATCCCCTCGGCAACCACCCAATGGAACTACTGGACCGCCATGGCAGCTCCCGCCTCTGACTGGGCAACGACCGCATCCCTGGCGGACTGGTCGCGCGGCGCAGGCCCCATCGGATGGGGAGACTCGGACGCGGCCACTCGCCTGGACATCGCAAAGAAGGATCGCCCCGTCACGTACTACTTCGCGCGCGACATCGACCTGGGCACCGTCACTCCCAATACCACCCTCACCGTCAAGGTGCGTGCGGACGACGGCGTCGTCCTGCGCATCAACGGACAGGTCGTGGACACGAAGCGTATGTCGCGTGGCAACATTAGCCACGACACGTACGCGAATGTGGCGGTTACTGCCCCCAAGGCGGCCTCCGATCTGCTCGAGGTGAAGATTCCCGCCAGCTACTTGACATCTGGGGTGAATCGCATCGGCGTTGAGGAACATGTCAACTACAAGGGCACGCCGTCCATGTCCTTTGATTTGTCCGCAACAATGGCCAAATAGAGCGAA
>FLSK01004376.1_pt1 | contig 16757 bp, 8 predicted proteins | sample 1550541 | NCBI WGS metagenome assembly FLSK01 (sample SAMEA4031773, study PRJEB14383) | metagenome | biome: human; feature: oral; material: saliva | place: Philippines | collected 2014
GAATACAAACCGCTTCGTCATCCGAGCCACCCGTGAACATGGGGTTGGCGTTCGACCATAGTCGGAGCTTATCAGTCGAAACTCTTGAAGCTGGGTTTAGCTTACAGCATTTTCTCAAGTTAAGTAAAGCGTTTTGTGAAAGAGATTTAGATTATTAGCATTTTGGCTTGTGAAAACGTTTTAAATGGCGTGAATTTTTGATACTGCGCGGAATATCTTATGTGAATATCGGTGTTTTTATACGTTAAAAACTCCCCCCACCACAAATACGAAATACACCCCAAACCACCGCTCAATAGTCGCCCCGGCAGTCAGCCCAGCAACCAGCCCGGCGGCCGCCAGCAAATGACCGGCAACAAGGCGCATACCCGCACAATACGCGATAATGAGCTGGTGAGCGCCAACAACCCCTTCCCCGAAATTCCCGTCACCGTACCGCAGATCATTCGCCAGGCCGGGCACCGCACCTACCAGCGCGGTGTCGCCTACCAGCGCAACCGCGAAGTCATCCGCTACAGCTACGACGAAGACGAGCGAACCCTCACCGGGCTCGTCAACGGAAGCACCATCATCCCCTACGAAGTGACCATTCGCTTCTTCCCCGCCGTCAGCGGCTCCGCAACCTTCACCGCCCGCTGCACCTGCCCCGTGCTCACCGACTGCAAGCACGCCGTAGCGCTCATGCTCACCGCGCTCGACCGCGCCTCCGTAGCGAAAAAGGCACTCAGCGAACACCCCGGACCGGTCGGCGTACCCGGTGCCGTAACGAAGGCTACCGCTGCGAAGGGTACGACAGATGCAAAGGGATCCGCAGATTCAAAGAGCGCGGATGTTGCGGAGGCGAAGAAATCCGCCGACCCGCTCGCGGCGCTGCGCGCCTCCGGTGCACTCACCACGGCGGCGAAACTACCCGCACCCGATGCAGCCACTGTCGAGCCCGAAAACCCCCAGGGAAGCTTTGCACTCAACGAGCTAGGCGCCTCCCCGAGCCTGCAGGCAGAGGCATCCGCCACCAAAATCTCGGCATGGCGGCGCGACCTCTCCTCCGTTCTTTCCGCACGTCAGGACCTTGCGGGCATTGATTCGATGCGCGTGAGCGGCGCCCTAGATTTCTCCCTGAGCGTCTCCGGTTCCTACGCGCGCGGCCGCAATATGCCCGGCGCAACCCCCAGCATTAACCTGCTCGCCCGCCCGCTCATGGCGTCCAAAACCGGGCGCTGGATCAAGGGCGGACTCAGCTGGGAAACCTTCGCCTCCAGCGTGGGCGGGCCCGTCGGGCGGCACGAAATCTACCCCGAACACGAACGATTCTTCGCCGAGCTCTACTCGATTGCCCGCCCCTGGCAGAACATGTACTCCTCGCACCGCGACTGGATCTCAATCAGCGCTTCTGCCTCCACTCTGCTCTGGGACGTACTCGCCCGCGCGGAGGATATTGGCCTGCCCCTGCTCGTCAACGGTCGCGAAGTGAACTACGCCGTGCTGAGCCCCGCACAGGTACGCCTGCACGCCGCCGCCGCAGAAGATGCACACGCAGAAGGCGCCGGGCTGCAGCTTCAAGCCGCGCTCAGCTGGGAAGGACGCGAAGGCGAACTGCTACGCCAGCTCTGGCTACCCGCCGCCCACTGCCACCCCATCGGCACCCCGCGCACCGGATTCTTTGCCCTGGGCGGGCTGGTTCAGCAGGAGTACGAGCAGGCGGCAAAGGCGGTGCACTGGAAGACCGCGCGCCCCGGCGCACTGGATGAAGTGGGCCGTGAATCTTTTGTTCAGAAGAGCGAGCAGGAGGCGCCGACTGAGGAAGCCGAGAATAGCGCACCGACGATTGCCCCAGTACAGGGTGAACGGGTGCGCTACTCCCCCGCCGTACCCGAGCTGCCCGAGGGTGTGGAACTGGCACTCATCCCTCTGGTTGAGCCGCTCGATGCCGCCTCCGAATCCCTCATTAGCGCCGGAACCGTGCGGATTCCCGCCGCGGAACGCGCCACCTTCCAGAAGGAGTACCTGCCCGCGCTCAGCCGCTCCATTCCCTCGCTGACCCCCGATCCGGCGCTGGCACTGCCGCGCGTGAAGCCGCCGCATCTGGTGCTTGAAATCAGCTTTGACGAGCAGGTTCGCCACGACGCGCAGCTGAGCTGGCATTGGGAGTACCCGCTGAACCCCTTCGCGGAAGACAGCGCTGATGAGGCGAGCGCGCAGAATCCTGCAGGTGCTTCCGATGTGCAGACCCTGCCCGTTTTCGGTTACCCCGGTGAAGAGGGCGGCGAGGTTCGCGACGAGCGTTTTGAGGCGCGCGTACTGCGTTCGGTGCGCGCCATTCTTACCGCTCACCCGGCGCTTTCAGGGCTGGAGGAGCGCCGCATCGAAGGCTGGGAGACCCGCGAGCTACTCAGCGCGATTCTGCCGAAGCTTCGCCGTGTTTCCGCTGTTCAGGTGCGTTTTAACGGCACCCCGCCACAGTTCGTGGAGGTAACCGACGCGCTGATTGAAATCACCGTGAGCGAGGGCAATTCTCGCGACTGGTTCGGCCTGGGCATTGCCGTGAAGGTCAACAATTGGACCGTGCCGTTCGCACAGATTTTTGAGGCGCTCGACCGCGGGGCGGACCGTATTCTGCTCGGTAACGGCACCTATTTCTCGCTGCGTCGACCCGAGTTTAAGACCCTGCGCACCCTCATTGCGGAGGCTCGCGAACTCGACGATGCGGGCGGTGAGCTGCGCATTAACCGTCACCAGGCGGGGCTGTTCTCTGAGCTGGAGTCGCTGGCGGCGAGCGTGCATACGACCGCGCGGTGGGATGCTCAGGTGCGTTCGCTGCTACAGCTGGTTGAGGGCCTGGAGGATGCCGAAGAGAACCCCGAAAAGAGCTCCAAAAAGACCTCTGACAAGGGAACTCAGGATTCCCCCGCGCCCCAGAAGGCTTCCCGCCGGGTTATTGCTCAGCGCCCGGTACCCGCCGGTCTGCAGGCGACCCTACGCCCCTACCAGGTGGAGGGTTTTCAGTGGTTGTCCTTCCTGTACGAGCAGCGTCTGGGCGGTATTCTCGCCGACGATATGGGTCTGGGTAAGACCGTGCAGGCTCTCGCCCTGCTCGCCCACGCGATTGAGGAGCATCGTGCCGCCTCCGAATGTGCCGCCGAGCGCGGTGAGAGCGTCGAGCCGTTCGCACCCTTCCTCGTGGTTGCCCCGACCTCCGTCATCGCCAACTGGGCGGCGGAGGCGGCCCGTTTCCTGCCCGAGGCGAAGGTCGTGACCATTACCGAAACCACCGCGGGCAAGACCCCGCTGGCTGAGCGCATCGCCGGGGCGCACCTGGTGCTGACCAGCTACACGCTGCTACGCATGGACGAGGACGCATACACCGGTTACGCCCACACGCTGGGCGGCACCGTTGACGATTCCACGGGCGAACAGTCCGCCCCCGAAGGTTGGGGTGCGCTCCTGCTGGATGAGGCGCAATTCGTCAAAAACACCGGCACCCGCGCCTGGTCCATCGCCCGCGCGATGCCCGCACGCACCAAGATCGCGATGACCGGCACGCCCATTGAGAACAACCTCATGGAGCTGTGGGCGTTGCTGGCGATTGTGGCGGACGGCCTGTTCCCCTCCGCCCGTGCGTTCCGTGACCTGTACGCTCGCCCGGCGGAGTCCGGTGAGGACCCTGCGCACGCCGCGGCGACGGCTGCTCGTCTGCGCCGGCGCATCCGCCCGCTTATGCTGCGCCGCACCAAGGAGCTGGTGGCGGCGGAGCTTCCGGCGAAGAACGATACGCGCGTGAACCTGCCGCTGGCTGCCGGTCACCGCCGCATCTATGACACGCATCTGCAGCGTGAACGCCAGAAGGTGCTGGGTCTGCTGGAGGATATGGACAAGAACCGGTTCACGATCTTCCAGTCGCTGACCCTGCTGCGCCGTCTGGCGCTTGATGCCACGCTGATTGATCCGGAGGCCTACGCCGGGGTGTCGTCGGTCAAGCGCGACTACCTGGTTCAGCAGCTGCCCGATCTGCTCGAGAAGGGCCACCGTGTGCTGGTGTTCAGCCAGTTCACCGGCTACCTCAAGAGCATTTCGGCGCGCCTGGCGGAGGAGGGCATCGGCCACCTGTACCTGGATGGTTCGACCCGCAACCGCGCCGAGGTCATCGAGGCGTTCACGAGCGGTCAGGAGCCGGTATTCCTCATTTCGCTCAAGGCTGGCGGTTTCGGTCTGAACCTGACCGAGGCGGATCACGTGTTCATCATGGATCCGTGGTGGAACCCCGCCGCCGAGCAGCAGGCGGTGGACCGTATTCACCGCATCGGCCAGGACAAGGAGGTGCACGTCTACCGTCTGGTCGCCGAGGGCACCATTGAGGAGAAGGTCATGCAGCTCAAGGAGTCGAAGGCCGCGCTCTTCGATGCGGTGGTCGGTGAAGGCGAGTTCGCCTCCGCGGCGGTGACGGCTGAGGACGTGCGTGAGCTCTTTGCGCCGGCTGTCGAGCGATAGCCGCCCTCGAGTCTGAGCAGTAGCCACCCTCCAGCCTGAGGAGGTGTCTGGCACCCGTCATTTTTTGTCATCTGGTTACGCCTCAGGCTAGATTCACGCCCGATTCTGGCCCGGCTCTTCTCAACGGGGGCTCTGGGGCGTAGCCTTGAAGGACTACTTACGGAGGCGCCGCCTCCCCATAGATTCCAAAGGAGCATCATGAGCTACAACGTACCCAACGTAAAGTTCAACGACGGCCGATCCATTCCGCAGCTGGGCTACGGCGTGTGGCAGGTTGAGGACGAGGTCGCCGAGAAGGTCGTGGCCACCGCCCTGGAGATCGGCTACCGCCACATCGACACCGCCGCTATTTACGACAATGAGGCGGGCGTAGGCCGCGCTATCGCTAACTCCGACGTGGCTCGTGAGGACATCTTCCTCACCACTAAGCTGTGGAACTCCGACCAGGGCTACGAGAGCGCGTTCGAGGCGTTCGAGGCTTCCCTGAAGAAGCTGGGCACCGACTACGTTGACCTGTACCTGATTCACTGGGCTAAGCCGCAGCAGGGCCTGTACCTGGATTCCTGGCGTGCGCTGATTGAGTTGCAGAAGCAGGGTAAGGTCCGTTCGATTGGTGTTTCGAACTTCCCCGAGGAGCAGCTGCGCGAGATTATCGAGGAGACCGGCGTGGTTCCGGTCATCCACCAGATTGAGCTGCACCCCTACTTCTCGCAGGAGGCGCTGCGCGCCGTTCACGCTGAGTACGGTATCGCGACTCAGGCGTGGAGCCCGCTGGGTAACGGCAGCGACCTGCTGCAGAACCCCGTGCTGGCTGAGATTGCGGAGCGCCACGGCGCAACCCCCGCGCAGGTCGTGCTGGCGTGGCACCTGGCTAAGGGCACCGTGGCTATCCCGAAGTCTGTGACCCCCTCCCGCATTGAGGAGAACCTGGCGTCGGTGAACGTGAAGCTGACCGCCGAGGACATCGCGGCTGTGGATGCGCTTTCCACCCCCGAGGGTCGTATTGGCGCTGACCCGGCGAACATTGATTTCTAAGCTGGAGCGTAGAGTCCCGCGTCTAGGGGCTTGAAGCTAGGCAGAGTAAAGCCCCGACAGGCACAGATAGTGCTTGTCGGGGCTTTATTGCGTTCTCAGGATTGAGTTTTAGCGAACGCTCGTTCTCGGATTGGAGTTCTCGGATTGGATGGTTTTTGTAGAGCTATCCTTAGCGAGCGCTCCGCAGCTTATCTCTCGCCGCTAGTTCTCGTCCTCCACCAGCAGGGAGAGGGAGATGCGGCGGCGCGCCGGGTCCACCTCCACCACGCGCACCTGCACGATGTCGCCGCTACGCACAATATCGTGCGGATTCGCCACGTAGCCGCGGCTCATCTGCGAGATGTGTACGAGGCCGTCCTGGTGCACACCAATATCCACGAACGCGCCGAACGCCGCCACGTTTGAGACGGTGCCCTCGAGCACCATGCCGGGGCACACGTCCTCGAAGTGCGAGACGGATTCGGAGAAACGGGCAGTGCGGAAGCTACCGCGCGGGTCCAGGCCGGGGCGGCGCAGCTCGGTGAAGATGTCTTCGACCGTGTACACGCCGGCGGTGCCTTCTTCCGCGCTCGCCTGAGTATCGCTATCCTGCACGTAGTCGGCGGGGTCCAGCCCGGCGAGCGGGTCGGTTCCGTCCGAGGTGCCCAGGGCGCCGGCAACCCAGTGGGCGCCGTTGCGCGCCTGCGCGTCGGCAATAATGCGGCGCGCGAGCGGGTAAGCTTCCGGGTGCACCGCGGAGGCGTCCAGCGGCTCCTCACCGCCGCGGATGCGAATGAATCCAGCCGCCTGGCGGAAGGTTTTCGCACCCAGTCGCGGCACGTTCAGCAGCTGCTGACGGTTCGTGAAGGCGCCGTGTTCGGTGCGGTAGGCGACGATGCGTTCGGCGGTTGCGGTGCCCACGCCCGCCACATGCGCGAGTAGCTGCACGGAGGCGCTGTTGAGGTTCACGCCCACGGCGTTCACGCAGTCTTCGACGGTGTCGTTGAGGGCGCGACGCAGGGCGGCGGGCGGCACGTCGTGCTGGTACTGGCCCACACCGATGGACTGCGGGTCGATTTTGACGAGCTCGGCGAGCGGGTCCTGCAGGCGGCGTGCAATGGAGACGGCGCCGCGTACGGTCACGTCGTAGTCGGGCAGTTCGGCGGCGGCGAGGGCGGAGGCGGAGTAGACGGAGGCGCCCGCCTCGGAGACCGTCACCTTCTGGGGTGCTTCTGCGCCTTCCTCGCGCAGGGTGCGGATCAGTTCGCTGGCGAGCTTGTCGGTTTCGCGGCTTGCTGTGCCGTTGCCAATGGCGATGAGTTCCACGCCGTGCTCGCGGCAGGCGGCGGCGAGCTCGCGCAGTGCTTCTGCCCATTGGTTGCGCGGGGCGTGCGGGTAGACGGTGCCCACGCGCAGCGGCTCACCGGTGCCGTCGACTACGGCGTATTTCACGCCGTGGCGCAGGCCCGGGTCCAGGCCGAGGGTGGTCTTGTGTCCGGCGGGTGCGGCGAGCAGAATATCGCGCAGGTTGGAGGCGAACACCTCGGTCGCGTGCTGTGCGGCGGCGTCGAGGAGCTGGTGGCGGATGCGTTCGGCGAGGCGCGGGCGCAGGTGGCTGCGCCATGCGGTGCGCACGGTGGCGGCGAGCCAGCCGAGTACGCGGTCTTCGTCATCGACGGTGTTGAGCACCTGCACGGGGATGCGTAGCGCGGCGGCGACTTCACGCTCGTATGCAGAACGGACGTTCTCGTAATTTTCGGCGGCGGCCTCAGCTTCGGCGCGGGCGGCACCGCGCAGGCGGCTGAGCGCCACGGGGGCGGGTGCCACATCCACCTTGAGGCGCACCACGCCGGCATCCTTGGCGCGGTGCAGCGCCAGCACGCGGTGCGGCGGAATCGAACGAATACGGTCCGAGAAGGCGAAATAGTCGGAAAACTTCGCGCCAGCGCTTTCCTGACCGGCAATCACGCGGGACTCAATCACGCCACCTTCACACAGGCGCTTGAGGAGCTTTTCGCTCAGCACCGGGTCGGTGAGGGCGCGGTCAACCAGGATCGCACGGGCACCGTCGAGGGCTTCTTCGGCGCTGTGAATCTGCAGGGCTTCGTCCGCCTCCGCAACCTCAATGCTCTCGTCCTCGTCGTCTTCGGTGCCGTCGGTAATGTACGCGGCGGCGATGGCGTGCGCCTCGGCGAGGGGCACCTCCAGCAGGTCTTCGACGAGGGAATCAAGCCCGGCGGCACGCGCCATCTGGGCGCGGGTCACGCGCTCGCTGCGGTACGGGGCGTAGATGGCGTTCACGTCTGCGATGGTGGCGGCGTTCATGAGCGAGGAGCGCAGCTGTAGCAGGGTGAGCGGGTCGATGAGGCCTTCGTCGGCGCGTTCGGTGAGCGCTTCGAGCACGCGGTTGCGGCGCTCTTCGAGGGCGCGGAGCTGACCCAGGCGCGACTGGATGGTGCGCAGCTGGGTGTCGGTGAGTGCACCCGTTGCTTCTTTGCGGTAGCGGGCGATGAAGGGTACGGAGTTGTCGGCGTCAAGCAGCGCCACGGCTGCGCGGATGCGGTGCGGCGCGATGCCGGTTTCTACAGCGAGCGCGTTAATGAGGTGCTCGGCAGGCTGCTCAGTCTTGCCGCCGGTTTCGTGTTTTTCGCGGTGTGCGGCACTGCTGGGTTCGTTGCCGGCGGTGCTGCTGGGCGCGGGGTGTGCAGCTCGATCCGCACGCGGGCGGATGCTGCTCGGGAGGGGGTGTTCGCTCATCCTTCCAGTTTCGCATATTTCGCCGCGGCTCATGGGTTGGCCGGTAATGCTGAGAAAAGAGTCAGCGCGGGGCGTATTTTGCTCGCCTGTGCGGGTGCGGGTAAGCGTATTTTTCTATCGCATCTTCTAGTGCAGATTACGAGTCTTTACGCACATTTTGCCCTGTGGGTGCGCTAAATATTGTCATCTTTCCGTAAGAAACCGTGTTAGGGGTTCACGTATTTGAATAGTGCTTAGTTTCAGCGATAAATTTAGATAAAAGAGCATATTTTTTGAAAAAATATCGCTTATTCATGCAGATAAGGGGTGGCCTCACACCACGCAAACGCCCTTGTCTGCGTGCACACATTCAGGGTTTCGGCGGCACGGTACGACATGGTGCCGCCACATCCCGCAGATGAAAGAGGGACCCATGCGCGAACAAGCCGCGCTATCAAACGCGCCGGAGGGCTACTTAGATTTTCACGACGAGTACGCGGAACTCATCGCCGAACTCGCCGCGCTGGGGTTCACCCCTACCCAGGTTCTCCGCCGCCTCAACTTTCTGTACCCGCACATCAACAAGAAGTACCTGAACTATGCGCTGGACTCCGGCATCTGGCAGTTTGGCCCGGTCACGGCAGACGCCCCGAGCTACACGGTACTCGCCTGCGGCCTCTGGTACGTTTTCGCGGAAGCCTACGATTTGCCTCCGGAGCCCGAGTACGCGGCGCTGATTCTTGATTGCGATATTATTCACGACCTGCCGCCCGCGCTGGAGGCACGCCACTTCAGCAATGAAGACATTGCGCACGTTCTGGCGAAGATCGGCGCTACGCTCAAGTACCTTGCCGCACATCCCTACTCCCAGCTGGAGGAAGAAGCCTACGCGCAGACCCTCGAGGACATCCGACTGCGCGGCGTGAAAGAAATCGGCACCGAGGGCGGTAGCCTGTACACCCTGCTTGCCGCCAGTATGGAGGGCGAATCGGCGTGGCCTGCCCCCGCACAGACGGTCAACGACTACCTCGGCGACGGCAACTGGTCCCTGGGCATGCTCCGCACCGGCATCTACCCGGCGGAGGCGCTCGAGAACGAGTGGTATATCGACGCCGCGGCGGTACCTGAGGATTTTGCGCCGAAGACTCTGAGCCTGTTTTTGAGCTATTGTGCCCGCTACGACCGCGAGCCGACAGCGCTGAACTACGGCTACTGGTCTACCATTCCCACGCTGATTGAGCAGGTGCCGCCGCTGGGTGCGGTACGCGCCAAGTTCGGCTCCTGGCAGACGACCCTGCATCGCGGACGCACGCAGATTGCCCGTGAGCTGCGCCTGTGGACGAAGAACGAAGCCAGCGTAGCTGCCGCTGAGTCGAACGAGGCCGAGGTGAGCGCCGCTGAGGAGCTTGAGCTCCTCGACGCTGAGCTGACTAACGCTGACGCTGAGCTAACTAACGCTGAGCTCACCGAAGCAGAACTAGCAGAGCTGGATACCCCGGACGGCTTCCCTGTGGACGCTCCCGCGGAACCGGCAGAACAGGCAGAGCCCGCACGTCTGAGCGCCCGCGAACTCACCGAGCAGGGCATCGGCGTGGTGCAGACCGCCCACACCGACCTGGCGGCGTACCACCGCACCCAATGGGAACAGACGGTGGAAGTCTTCGGTGAACGCCTCGCGCAGCTTGCCTGGAACCGCCGCCTGAGCACCTACTACTTCTTTGACGGCGCCTGCCTGGAAGACGCCGAGCCGACCCCCGTGGTGACGGTCTTCCGCTCCCCCACAGGCTTCCTCTGCGAGCTCGAACCCACCGTCGAGGCGCTGCCCGCCTTCGACCCGGAGTTCCTGCAGGAGCACGGCTGGAGGCACCCGGTGCCGGTGCATGCGCTGTGGAACCTGCACGCGCTCGATCCGATGGAGGCGGCCGCCGCCGTCATTGAGGCGATGCGTTCCGGTTGCGGTTGTGAACGCTGGGATTTCTACCGCACCGATGACGACGACGACCCGCTTGCCGAAGAGACTGAGATGGCGTTCGTCTAAGCCCCCCGCCTAAGCGCACTCCCGCGAGCCTCTCAAATTCTCATCCCTGGAGACAGCGAAAGCCCGCGTCCCCGCTCCCTGAGAGGAGTAGGTGACGCGGGCTTTACGCATGCACCGGTAGCCGGTGTACTAGTAGCCGGTACCGATAGCCGATGTGGCTTAGCGTGGGTTGCTTAGCGTGGGTGTTTAGCGTGCCGAGAAAATCTCGGATGCCTCCACAATCGCAATCTGCGCGGTGCGGGTAGAGATTGCTTCGTGGCGGCGTGCATCAGCGCGGCGCTTGAAGAACCAGCCGATACCCAGAATCGCGAACCAGACGGGCATCGCAAGCAGACCCATGAGGGTTTCCTCATCCATGGTGAGAACACCGATAGTGAAGGCGAAGAACGCCAGCGCCAGCCAGGCTGAGAACAAGCCGCCGGGCAGGCGGAACTTGGACTTCTCGTGACGCGAGGGGAACTTCTTGCGGTACATCAGGTAGCTGACCATAATCATGGCCCATGCGAAAATCACGAGCACCGCAGCCACGGTGGTGACCAGGTTGAACGCACGAGAGATCGAGTCACCCGCGTAGAGCAGCACAATCGAGGACAGCAGCATCACGGCGGAGAGGAACAGCGCGTTACGCGGCACGCCATTCTTAGAGATCTTGCCCAGGAACTTGGGTGCGCTGCGCTCGCGTGCCAGGCCGAATGCCATACGCGAGGTGGAGAAGATACCGGAGTTCGCCGAGGAGGTTGCGCTGGTAATCACCACAAAGTTGATGATATGCGCGGCGATACCCAGGCCCGCCAGAGTGAACATGGCGACGAAGGGGCTCTTATCGGGGCTGACGAGGCGCCAGGGGGTGACCATCAGAATCACGGCGAGCGCGCCCACGTAGAAGACCATAATACGTACCGGTACAGCGTTAATTGCCTTGGGCAGGGTCTTTTCGGGGTCCTGGGTTTCTGCTGCGGTGGTACCGACGAGCTCTGAGCCCATGAACGCGAAGACGGCAATCTGGAACGCGCCGAGGAAGCCAATGAAGTGGTTGGGGAACATTCCGCCGTCATTCCAGAGGTTTGCGACGGATGCCTGCGCGCCACTGGGCGAGGTGAAGCCGACGGCGATCATGCCGCCGCCAACGATAATCAGGGCGACGATGGCGACGATCTTAATCATGGAGAACCAGAATTCGATTTCGCCGAAGTTCTTCACGGAGACCAGGTTCAGGGTCAGCAGAACGCCGATGACGGCGAGCGCCGGGATCCATGGTTGCAGGTCGGGCCACCACATGTGCAGGTAGCCGACGATTGCGATGATATCCGCGACGGCTGTGACCACCCACATGAACCAGTAGGACCAGCCGAGGAAGAAGCCCGCCATGGGGCCGACAAGGTCGGTGGTGAAGTCAGAGAAGGACTTGTACCTCAGGTTGGAGAGCAGAATCTCGCCCATAGCTCGCAGTACCAGGAAGATGACGGCGCCGATGAGCATGTACACGAAAATAACTGAGGGACCCGCCATGGAGATGGCGCGGCCGGAGCCCATGAACAGGCCGGTGCCGATGGCTCCGCCGATGGCGATGAGCTGGATGTGGCGGTTGCTCAGACCGCGGTGCAGTCGCTCTCCCTGTTCGGGAGCTTTAGGGTTCAGGGTGACGTTGTTCTGTTCAGTCACGACGTCCTCTTTTCTGCGGTTGGTACCCCGTACCGCATGTGCCTTTGCTGGATAACAACTGTCATATCGCAGCAGACAGAATCTCTGTATGAATATGCGGCTAGTTGCTTTGCGGGGCGGCCCCGGATTTCGGGGCGTGACTGGGGCTCTACCAGTTACCGCGCTGTGTTCGGAAGTGTCACGCTATCGACCAACGCGGAGTTTTTCTGGGAGCTCTCACAGCTACTTGGATAGTTATTCTACAGGTGTTCAGGGTGCAAGAACATGCTTTGACACGAAAAAAGTGACTTATATCTATAATTTGCATCATATTAAGTGGTGCAAAAAATGCCGCTCAGCATCCAATCAAGAGGGCACAAGAAAGCCCCGTTTCCGCATCCAAAAGAATGCAGAAACGGGGCTTACCCACAGTGCCACAGAAACACTGCAGAAAGAGCAGAAACTACTTCTGACCAGCCTCGTCAGCGGTGTTTTCAGAAGCCACCACGCGTGCACGCTTCGCCGCATGACGGCGAGTCAGAATCTCGTAGCCAATAGCCAGAGCAATGAACCAGACGGGAGTCAGAGCCAAACCAACAGCGGTATCCGGGTACAGGCTCAGGGCGTAAACCATCACAGCAAAGAAGACCAGACCAAACCAGCTCATACCGATACCCCAGGGCATCTTATACTCGGACGCTTCGTGGCGCTCCGGGAACTTCTTGCGGTACACCAGGTACGCAATCAGGATCATGCTCCAGGTGAAGATACCCATCATCGACGCCACCGAGGTCACCACAGTAAACGCCTCCATAATGCCGCTACCGGCGTACAGCATGACCAGGCTGAACAGCAGCATCACGGTGGTCAGGTACAGGGCATTGGCGGGCACGCCGTTCTTGGTGAGCTTGCCCAGTGCGGAGGGTGCGGCACCGTCATGCGCCAAACCGTACACCATGCGGGAGGTCGAGAAAATACCGGAGTTCGCCGAAGATGCCGCGGAGGTCAGCACCACGAAGTTCACCAGGGAGGCGGCAACACCAATGCCAGCCAGGGAGAACATACCCACGAAGGGGCTCATGGACTTATCCAACTTGTCCCAGGGGGTGACAGCGAGGATGGTCAGCAGCGGCAGGGCGTAGAAGAGGCCAATGCGGAAGGGTACCGCATTAATTGCCTTGGGCAGAGTGCGTTCGGGGTGTTCGGTTTCCGCCACGGCGGTACCGACCAGCTCAGCACCCACGAAGGCGAAGAGCGCAATCTGGAAGGCACCCAGGAAGCCCGTCAGGCCCTGGGTAAAGATACCGCTACCGGAGGGGCCGGGGCGATCCCAGAGATTTGCCACGGAGGCGACGGTACCGTCGGGCGCGGTGAAGCTGAAGGCAACCATGAGCGCACCAACAATAATGAGGGCGACAATCGCGACGATTTTAATGACTGCGAACCAAAATTCGATTTCACCGAAGTTCTTCACCGAGGGCAGGTTCAGCAGCAGCAGAGCCACGATAACGGTCAGCGCCGGGATGAAGGCTGGGATTTCCGGCCACCAGTATTTGATGTAGCCGGTAATAGCAATGACGTCTGCGATACCTGTGACGACCCAGAAGAACCAGTACGACCAGCCGACGAAGAAGCCGGCGCGCAGACCGAGGATATCGGTAATGAAGTCGGTGAAGGACTTGTACTTGGGGTTGGAGAGCAGAATCTCACCCATGGCGCGCAGAACAAAGTAGATGACGCTACCAATAATGGCGTAAACAAAGACGATGGAGGGGCCGGTCAGGGCGATAGTCTTTGCCGAGCCGAGGAAAAGGCCGGTGCCGATGGCGCCGCCAATAGCGATCAGCTGGATGTGTCGGTAGCTTAGTCCGCGCTGAAGCTTGGAGTGCTCAGCTTCGGAGTCTAGGCCAGTGACGGAGTTGTGCTGCATTGGCTGCTGTGTCACGTATTTCTCTTTCCTGCGTCGATTCGCCCTAAATTTCACTCGGGGGCGAGTCCGGGTGGTTGGTATTCATGCATAATCCTTAGCGGCGTGTATGGAGGAGAAATTCCCGCGTCCATAGCTTGCGCGGTGGACTTGGGCTTGTGGGCTCCGATTTCGCGGGGCTTCCGATTTCTTGCATCGCCAATAAAGGGTTATGCAGAGAATGCATAATTTCAAATTTTACCCCCTCATACCCACACAAGTACAAGGAATACAACATCACCAGATTTTTGAGACGGGACAATTGAGACGGGGCGAGCCTGTGGCATCTCTCAACCTTCACCCGATACACGCCTCGCATCACCCCTGAGCCGCCGCACTTTTGTCTGCGCACTGAATTTCTGTGTTTCTCAGACCGGCATACGCCCGGCTAGTTCAGTCTCACGCCCGGCTAGTTCAGCGTCACGCCAGCCCCGCACGCCACGAAACCGCACTGTACAGCGGTGCTACGCTATTCTTTTAGGTATGTCTACTGAGAACACGCAGCCTAGCCAGGCACCCGAATCCACCGAAGAAAAGGCCAAGAAGCCGGTTCCCGAGGAATTCTTCCGCCAGCCCTACTCCTTCGTCCGCCGCGGCGACCGCCTCACCGCGCGCCGCCAGAAGGCGTGGGACACCTACTCCCCCACCCACGTGCTGGACATCCCGCGCCTGCGCACCGACACCTCCGTCGCGCCCGAGGCGACCTTCGACCCGGTTAAGATTTACGGCCGTGAGGCGTACCAGGTCGTCGAGATCGGTTCCGGTCTGGGCGAGGCAATCGTGCACCGCGCAGCTGAGGTGCCCGAGGCGAATTTCCTCGCCGTTGAGGTGTACACCCCCGGCATCGCGGACCTGCTGCTGAAGATGGGCAACGCCGGCGTGGAGAACGTGCGTGTGGCTCAGGCGAACGCACCCGAACTGCTCGACAACATGCTTGAGGAGAACTCCGTGGACGAGCTGTGGGTGTTCTTCCCGGACCCCTGGCACAAGTCCCGCCACCACAAGCGCCGCCTGGTGTCCCCGGCGTTCGCTGATAAGGTTGCGCGCGTGCTTAAGCCCGGCGGCATTTGGCGTCTGGCGACTGATTGGGAGGAGTACGCCCTGGTCATGCGTGAGGTTCTGGAGGCGCACCCCGACTTTGAGAACGTGAATCCTGGCGCCGGTGCGACCGAGGAGGATCCGCTGGGTGGCTGGGCTCCGCGTTGGGAGGGTCGTACCCTCACCAGTTTTGAGCGTAAGGCTCAGGAGGCGGGCCGCCGCGCGCACGATCTGACCTACCGCCGCAAGTAAGCACCGCCGCAAGTAAGCGGAGTAGCGCCAGTTACCGCCAGGTGGTTTCCCGCCAGCGCGCAAAGTGCATATAGGTTAAAGCAGGTGAGGCTCCCCGTTCATTCGGGGAGCCTCACCTGCTTGTTCATATACGAAATCTTCTATAGATAAACCCTAGGATTCATCAGCCGACGCATGTTTCAAAGCCTTCTCGTAGATAAATCGGTAGGAGTCATTTCTAAATTTTTCAAACTCTTCCAATTTCTCTATTTCTTTCGAAATATTAATCGGCATGGGTTCACCAGTGAGTTCTTCAAGAATCGAGAAATTTCCTATAGGGACATAATACAGAGGGTACTCAACAAGACCAGTTTCTTTAATGGTGCACCCTTTTAGTTCACGTTCTCCCATAGAATATATACTAAATGAACTTATCTTATTTTTTTCAAGACCCATCATTACAAGGTAAGCCAAATAGGGCGACAGAACCATTCGATGTGCCTGAGATTGCTCTGCAATCCTAAATCCAAGATCAACGTCACACCCAATAAAATCTATGAAATAATCTTTTTGAATGTCTCGGAGATTAATTCCACGATGACTGGAGAGTTCCAGTGCGACGGTACCTTCAATACCTAAACTTCCTACCAGACTTTTTGCTCCCTCCTTACCTTTTAGATTGTTATTCCAATCCTTAGGCATAAGATTCCAGCGATAATCCCAGGGGTTCCCTTGCGAATGAAGAAGAAAAGCATAGCTACGCAGTTTTAGGGTGTATGACGAACCAGGAATCTGACTGGGAGAAACTGATTCAAGAGATGCAATAAATTGCTGCAACGCTTCTCCAATAGCTACCGGCTCAGGTTTGCCGTCGTCTCCAATAGGTATCGTTCGGAGATACACCAGCTCATCGCCCCTGACTCTCCATAAGAACCACCCTGCATCAACAGCAGATTCAACCTGATGATTCGACTCCCTCAGACCTTTATCGAAGCTTTCCATAAAGGTTGATATTACGCCAACACCAGAAATAGGATACTTAATTTTTAAAGCAGTTGATTCACTAATATCAACACCACACACTAAAAATGCAGGTAAATTTTTTCCAATACCCATAATCCACCTTAGCATTTACTGTTTATCAGCATCTAGCAAACCCTGACACATATCCATAATCGCAGAGTAAAATAAAACTAGGAGGAGCACACCAGCGACAATCACAGACAGAATCAAACATTCTTCTTTTCGAAGTGAATGTTCATGAAACCACGGAACAAACCCAGCCGAGAATAAGACTAGAAAAATTGAACTCATAAACACAGAACTCTGAAGCCTTTGAACATTTTTAAATTTTTTATCAGCAATACCGGCCAGAGTAGACATCTGATCATTGATGTATTCCATCTTGTCAGTGTGCGATATGCTATCCAGGATCTTCGCATCAGCATTATAAGAACCGTAGAAAAATATATTACCAGCCCTGCCAGAAACGCTCATATTTGGCCTCTGATAAAAACCAATCTTAAATGAAATAATTACAGTACTTACAAAAAATGCAGTCCAGATATATGTCCATGAATTCCAAAAGTTACCGACTTTCTCGGTGGC
>FLSK01003045.1_pt1 | contig 16423 bp, 13 predicted proteins | sample 1550541 | NCBI WGS metagenome assembly FLSK01 (sample SAMEA4031773, study PRJEB14383) | metagenome | biome: human; feature: oral; material: saliva | place: Philippines | collected 2014
ACTAATATGGAAAATGAAAAAGTACAGGTTGATATAGATGATTACTATACAATCTTAAAAGATTTAATAAAGAATAATGATACTATTGGAATGAGAAGAACTTTAGCTAGTATTATTGGGACTTTTAAAGGGAGAGTGGAATAAAAATTGTTGAAAAGGATATTTGATATTATTTCTTCATTATTTGGACTAATATTACTATCACCTTTTATGCTAATAATAGCTATCTTAATAAAGCTTGATTCAAAAGGACCAATATTTTTTAAACAAGTAAGAGTTACAAAAAATGGAAGAGAATTTAAAATCTTTAAATATCGTACTATGAGAGTAGGCTCAGATAAATACAGTCAAATAACTGTAGGGAAAGATAGTAGAATAACTAAAGTTGGAGATTTTTTAAGAAAATATAAATTAGATGAAATACCACAATTAATAAATGTCTTAATAGGAGATATGAGCTTAGTAGGACCGAGACCAGAGGTTCCTAAGTATGTGGCACTTTATACAGAAGAACAAAGGGAAATCTTGAAAGTAAGAGCTGGTATCACTGACTATGCTTCAATAGAGTTTTCAAATGAGAATGATATTTTAGCTAATGAGACTGATCCAGAAAAGGCTTATATAGAAAAAATTATGCCAAGAAAAATAGAATTAAATAAAAAATATTTATCTGAAATTTCAGTAATGACAGATATAAAAATAATTTTATTGACTATTAAAAAGATATTAAAATAAGTAAGGAGATGGGAACTATATGGAAAAGAGAAAAATTACTTTTTCTCCACCTGATATAACAGAGAGAGAAATAGCTGAAGTAGTAGATACATTAAAATCTGGTTGGATTACAACAGGACCAAAAACAAAAAAATTTGAAAATGAAATAACAAAATATTGTGGAACAAAAAAAGCAGTGGCTCTCAATTCAGCAACAGCTGCGATGGAACTAGCTTTGAGATTATTTGATATAGGTGAAGGAGATGAAGTTATAACATCAGCTTATACTTATACAGCTTCTGCCAGTGTAGTATATCATTGTGGTGCAAAGATAATCTTAGCAGATACTAAAAAAGGTGAATTTAATATAGATCCTAAAGAAATAGAAAAATTAATAACTCCTAGAACTAAAGCTATAATACCAGTTGACATTGCTGGACTTCCAGCTGATTATACAGAAATTTTTGAAGTAGTTGAGAAGAAAAGAAATATATTTAATGCTAAAAAAGGAACTTATCAAGAAAAACTTGGAAGAATATTAGTTTTAGCTGATTCTGCTCACTCATTTGGAAGTGACTATAAGGGGAAGAAAATTGGTAGTGTAGCTGATATAACTTCATTTTCGTTTCATGCAATAAAGAATTTGACAACTGCTGAAGGAGGAGCTTTAACTTGGAATCTTCCAGAAAATTTTGATAATGAAGAAATCTATAGAGAACTAATGTTATTAGCTTTACATGGTCAAAATAAAGACGCCTTAGCAAAATTAAAAGCAGGAGCTTGGAAATATGATATAGTTATGCCAGGTTATAAATGTAATATGACAGATATTATGGCTTCTATAGGTTTAGTTCAACTTCAAAGATACGATGGAGAAATTTTGAAGAAAAAAGAAGAGCTAGTATCTTACTATGAAAAGTATCTAGGCGACTTAACAGATAAAATAGAATTACCTATCTTTAAAAATGATATTAAAGAAAGTTGTAAACATTTATATATGATAAGATTAAAGAATCAAGATGAAGAAAAAAGAAATGAAGTTATCGCAAAATTAGGAGAAAATGATATAGCAACAAATGTTCATTTTCAACCATTACCACTTTTAACAGCCTATAAAAAATTAGGTTTTAAAATAGAAGATTATCCTAATGCATATAATCAATATAAGAATGAAATATCTTTACCTATTCATGATTTTTTAACTGAAGACGATATAAAGTATATTTGTGAATATATAAAAATAGGAGTATTATAATGAATATAATGCTTTTAATAGATAATTTTACGCCAGATTTAGCACCACCATCTTTTAGATTTGAAAGTATAGTGAAAGAATTAGCAAAAAGAGGACATAAAATTACAATAATTGCTTCTTATCCAAATAGAATAGATTTAGATAAATTTAAAGAATTTGAATATGAAAATGTTGAAATAATAAGAATAAATAAAAGAGAACTCAAAGAAAAAATATATCAAAGAGCAATTAATTATTTTATATATTTTTATAAATCTTTGAAAGTAGGTTTACATGTTGCAAAAAATACAGATTTAATTATAGCAACGACACCTCAACTTTTAATAGCTGTTTCAGGTGCTATAATTTCTATGGTTAGAAAAAAGAAATTTATTGTAGATATAAGAGATTTATGGCCTGATATAGTTTTGGATATGGGTGTTATGAAGAGGTATAATCCTATTTATTTAGTTTTGAAATTATTAGAAAGTTTTGTTTATAAACAAGCTTTTTATATGGTGTACAATTCACCAGCATTTTTTTACTATTTAGAAAAAAAATATGATAAATCTAAGATGATGTTAATAACTAATGGTATAGATGATTATATTTTAAATTACTTTAAAAGTAAAAATTTAGAAGTAAAGAAGAAAAAAAAATATGAAATTCTATACGCTGGAAATATAGGAATTGCACAAGATATAATAATTCTTACTGAATTGGCAAAAAAAAGGAAAGATATAGATATAACTTTAATTGGAAAGGGAAGTCAAGAAACTTTAATAAGGAATAGAATAAAAGATTATGGTATCGATAATATAAATTTAATTAAAGCGATTCCAAGGAAAGAAATATTAAAAATATATGAAGAAGCAGACATTTTATTTTTGCAGTTAAAAGATATAAAAATGTTTGAAAAAACAATCCCTTCAAAGATATTTGAGTACCTTGCATCACAAAAACCAATTATTTTTGGAGTAGAAGGAATTGCTAAAGAATTATTAATAAAAGAATTTAATAGAAAATATTATTTTGAAGCGAATAATATTGAAAGTTTATCAAAGACATTAGACAAATTAATAGATGACATTGAGCAAGGTAGGTATATTAAGCCGGATATAGAAAAATTAGAGAAAGATTACTCAAGAGAGAGACTCTCAGAACAATATGCTGATTTAATTGAAAAAATAATAGAGAGATGAATTAGTAGAAAGGGGAAAAAATGAAGATAGGAATAATTTTTGGCACTAGACCAGAAGCAATTAAAGTAGCTCCAGTTTATATTAATCTAAAAAAAAATGGAATAGATGTAAAAGCTGTTGTTACTGGTCAACATAAAGAAATGCTTTATCAAGTACTAGATCTATTCAGAATAAAGCCAGATTATGATATAGGAATAATGAAAGAAGGACAGGGTTTATCAGAGCTGACAGGAAGATTATTAATAGAATTAGATAAAATAGTAAAAAAAGAAAAATTTACTTATATATTAGTGCAAGGAGATACAACATCTGCTTTGACAGGAGCATTAGTAGCTTTTTATAATAAGATTCCTGTAGGTCATATAGAAGCAGGTTTAAGAACAAAAAATATTTACTCTCCATTTCCAGAAGAAGCTAATAGAAAAGTAATTGCTAATATTACAAATGTTCATTTTACACCTACAGAAATAAATACTAAAAATCTCTTAAATGAAGGTTACTTAAAAGAAAATATTATAAAAACAGGGAATACTGTTATAGATGCTTTATATTGGGTGAAAGATAAAAAGAAAAACGATATTGAGATAGTAAAGAGAAAATATGGTATAGAAAATAAAAAGTATATACTTTTAACAATGCATAGAAGAGAAAATTGGGGAAAGCCAATGGAAGAAATTCTAAAGGCAATTAGGGATTATTTAGAAAGTAAACCTAATTTATATTTAGTTTTTCCAATGCATCTTAATCCGTTAATAAGAGAAATAACTTTAAAAATATTAAAGGATTTTGAGAGGAAAATTTTACTAGAACCTCTTAGTTATCTTGAGTTTATAGCAGTCATGGATGGAGCAGAATATATAATGACAGATTCAGGAGGGATTCAAGAGGAAGCCCCTAGTTTAGGAAAACCTACTTTAATATTAAGAGATACAACAGAAAGACCAGAAGCAATATCAGCAGGAACAGCTAAATTGGTTGGAACAGATTATCAGGAAATACTTAAATATATGAAATTACTTGAAGGAGATTTGTACGAAAGAATGTCAAAAGCTGTAAATCCATATGGAGATGGTAAAGCTTCAGAAAGAATAATACAATATTTAAGAGAAAATAGATAAAAAATAAGGAGATTGATTATGGAAAATTTATTAGAAAAACTAAAAGATAGAGATTTAAAAATAACAATATTAGGAATGGGATATATAGGACTTCCTACAGCGATTGCTTTTGCAAGAGCAGGTTTTATAGTTAATGGATTTGATGTTAATGTAGAAGTTATAAATTCATTAAAAAAAGGTCATATTCATATTGTTGAACCAGATTTACAAGAAGCATTTTTAGAGGTATTTAATGAAAAAAAATTAATTCCAGTAGATGAACTTACAAAATCAGATGTTTTTATAATAGCAGTTCCAACTCCTTTTAAAAAAGATCATCAAGAAAAAATAGCAGATTTATCATATGTTGAAAGTGCAGCTAAAATGGTAAGTAAAGTTTTAGAAAAAGGAAATTTAGTAATATTAGAATCAACAGTTCCTCCAATGACAACTAAAATGATGACTGATATATTAGAAAAAGAATCAAAAATATCAAGAGAAAATTTTATGACTGCTCATTGTCCAGAAAGAGTTCTTCCAGGAAGAATACTATTTGAATTAGAAAATAATGATAGAATAATAGGTGTAGAAAAAAAAGAAGCTGGAGAATATACAAAAGAAATTTATAAAACAATGGTTAAAAAAGGAACTTGTTATGTAACAGATGATATAACAGCAGAAATGTGCAAATTAGTGGAAAATACATTTAGAGATATTAATATAGCGTTTGCTAATGAATTATCTGTAATTTGTGACAAGTTGAACATAGATGTATTCAAACTTATAGAACTTGCAAATAAACATCCAAGAGTAAATATATTAACTCCAGGTTCAGGAGTGGGAGGACATTGCCTTGCAGTAGATCCATGGTTTATAGTTGAGAAATTTCCAAAAGAAGCAAATGTTATAAGAGAGGCAAGACTTATAAACGATTACAAACCAAGATTTATTGCTAATAAAATTGATAATATACTAAAAGGGAATAAAAGTCTAAAGATAGGAATTTTAGGTTTAGCATATAAACCAGATATAGATGATTTAAGAGAATCTCCAGCGATGGAAATAGCAGAAATTTTAAGAGATAAGGGATATAATGTAATTGCATGTGAGCCAAATGTTCATAAAAAAGAAGTAAATAATTTTGAATTATATACTTTATCAGAAATAATTGATAAGTCTGATTACTTAGTATTAACACAGGGTCATAAAGAATTTAAAGAAAATATAAATAAATTAAAAGAAAAAAATGTTTATGACTGTTTAGGACTTTTAAAATGAAAGAAATAAGTGTAATAGTTCCAACATATAAACCAGATTATTATATATGGGAATGTTTAAATTCTATAGTTACTCAAAGTCTGGATAAAGAGAAATATGAAGTTCTAATAGTATTAAATGGAGATAAAGAACCATTTTTTACAAAAATAGATTTATATTTAAAAGAAAATAATCTTTATAACTTTACTTTAATTTATATCCAAGAAAAAGGAGTTTCAAATGCTAGGAATATTGCCTTAGATAAAGTTAACGGGAAATATATTTGTTTTGTAGATGACGATGATTTTTTGGATAAAAATTATTTAGAAGAAATGCTAAGAACGGTATTAGAATATGGATCTGATGGTATTATTGTAAGTAACTATTTAAATTTTGATGAAAAAACTAATTTAGAGAAAAATAGAACAGATTATAAATTTGGAAGTATTGAAAAAAATCCTTTATTAAGAAGAAAAGTATTTTCAACAATAGGAGCAAAGTTAATTCCATTCAAAATTATTGATAAAATAAGATTTAATACTAAATTTAAAAATGGTGAAGATGCTCTTTTTATGATTGAGATTTCTAAAAATATTAAATATATTGCTATTCCTAGGAATGAAATTTACTATAATAGGAGATTAAGAATGAATTCAGCCAATTTTAGAAAGAAGAAGATTTCTTCTATCTTATTAAATACATTTTTTTTAATATTAAATTATAGTAAATTCCTTTTTAAAAGATCCTATAATAAAATATTTATTTTAGCTAGAATAATGGCTGTAATGAAAGGAATGATAGTACAACTTCAGTATAGTAATAAGAGAGGAATTTAAATATGAATATATTATATATAACAACAAGTCTACTAAAAAATGAATCAGCATCTATTAGAAATGTTTCTTTAATTAATGGTTTGATTGAAAATGATTGTAAAGTGAAAGTAGTAACTCTAGACTATGCAAAAAATCTGGAAGATACTTTTTTGAAAGATTCTTTAGATGGTAATATAAAAGTTGAAAAAATAAAAATTCCAAATTTTAATAAGCTATTTTCATTAGTACAAAAAGTAAAAGAAAATAAAAAAGTTGGAAATAGTTTTTTTATTAGAATAAAAAATTTAATAAAAGAATTTATTTTTTTTCCTGATATTTACGTTGAAAGTATAAAAAATTCAAGAAACATTAATATAATAAATGAGAAATTTGATTACATTATATCATCTTCAGATTCAAAAACTTCTCATTTTATTGCAAGAGAAATAATAAAAAGTAACAATTTGAGAATTCCTTGGATTCAAATATGGGGTGATCCTTGGAGTGATGATATAGGAATAAAAAATTGTAATTTTTTAACAAAATATAGGATAAAAAAAAATGAAAAGAAATTATTAAAAGAAGCTGATAAGATTTTTTATATTTCAGACTTAACAGCTAATGAAATAAAAGATAAGTTTTTAGAATTATCTAAAAAAATATATACTTTAAGTAGAAGTTATTTAAAAGAAACAAACTCTAAAAATGAAAATAGTAAAATAATTTTTTCTTATACAGGAAGTATAAAAAATAGGAATCTTTTTCCTCTAATAGAAGGTATAGAAGACTATAATCAACAACAAAATAATCAAAAATTAATAGAATTTAATCTATATGGTGTAGATTCAGAGATAAAAAATTTAGAAGGTAAGAAATTCATTAATATATATCCAAGATTATCTTTTCAAGAAATATTGGAAGTGTACAAAAAGACAGATGTTTTAGTGTATGTAGATAATTTATATAATTCAACACAAATTCCAGGAAAGATATATGATTATTTTGGAACAAATAAGGTAATACTAGCTCTATATGAAAATGAAGAAACTAAGAATTTTTTAGAAAAATATAATAGAGTAGAATTGATGCTCAATAAGGATAAGATTAATTTGAATAATATTATAAAAAAAATAAATAATAGCTATATTTTAAAAGATTTTTCACCAAAAATAGTTGCAAAAAATTTTTTAAAAAATATTCAAAAAAATAAATAAAAAAAGTTAATAAAAGTTTTTGTAATAAATAAAAAGATTATAAAGTTTCATAAAATATAAAAAACAACTTACATATCTATTATTGGATTTTAATACTTATCTTTCTACATTTTATGATTCAAAGTAAATTATAGAAAAATAAAAAAATATTGATTTTATATTAAATTAAGGTTTATTAGTAAAATTTCAAATTTAGATAAAAATAATTAAGAAAATTCTATATCAATAGAATTATCATAATTTAATTAACTATTAATTATAAAAATATATAAGAAAAGGAGTTGACAGTGAGTTATTATTTTGCTTTATTTTTAGTTTTGTTTTATCATTCAATAAAATATGAATTTCTATACAAAGAAAAAAGAAAATGGAAAAAAATTATAGTTTTTATGATAATTTTACTTTTTGCATTTTCGTATCAAATGGGGACAGATTGGCTTAATTATCAACGTTTTTATGAATACGATGTTCCTAATATAAACTTAACTAATTTCTTTAGTAATTCACAGTTTGCATTTTCTTCAGAAAAAGGTTTTGTATTATTAAATATTATTTTTTATAAATTAGGATTTAACTACGAGATATTTACTGGTATAGTAATAGGAATTTCTCTTTTTCTTATACTGAATTTTATTGAAAAAAGATCAGATAATTTTTATTTTTCATTTTTTTTATCTATAGTGATGTTTCTTTTTGGATATTCTTTAGAACCAGTTCTTCGTCAATTAATTGCATTAGCATTAATTGTCACAGGATTTAAATATATTGAAGAAAGAAATTTTTTTAAATATTTGTTAATTATAATGTTAGCAGTACAGTTTCATTTATCTGCATTTATAGCGATTTTTATTTATTTTTTAGAAAAAATAAAATTAAATAAAAAAAGAAGTTTTTTAATTTTTATAGGAGCTTATATTTTAATTTTATTTCTGTTTAATATTTTTTTAGAATTATCCTATATATTTCCAAAACTTTTAAAATATGAGCATTATTTTTTTAGTAATCATTATGGACTAGCAAGAAGTAGAACTATTTTAGGAGAACTTTATCATATAATTATTATACTTATATATGGATATGTGATTTTTTATGGTTATGATTTTTCACCAAGAAAAAAAAATTATTTAAAAAATATGGCATTATTTTATATAATTCTATATTATTTTAATAATATGATTCCAATTTTATATAGGGTCTTAGATTACTTTATAGTAGGTTTTATAGTTTCATTAGCTTCATTAAAATTTATAAGACTACCTAATGGAAAAATTGTTAAATTAAAAAATAGGCAAATAAGTTATATTATAATTATTTTTTTCTATCTTTTATTTTTGTTATATTTTTGGAAAGAAAGTTATTCAACACAATTAAATAGATATAGATATGGAGAATATAAAAATTATTTTATAGAGATGATAAATGGAACATTAAAAAGAGATTTTTATGAAAAATCAGAGGAATATGGAAAAAATATTGAAATTCTTTTAAATGAGGAAAGAAAAAATAAAAGAAATTAGACCTAACTATATTTATTTTTTATATTGTTTGTGAATATATAAAAGATAAAGTTTTTAAATTATTGATTCATCTAATATAATATTGTAATTAAATTAGCTACATGGAATGAGATTGATATTAATAGGTAGTTTCTAAAAAACTTTTAAGTTCAGTCTCTTTTTGAAAAAATATTGAAAAGATTAGATATTTTATCATTTTTTAGGGCTACTATTTTTTGTGGAATGAGATTTTTCAGAAGGCAATAGATTATTTAACTGAGAATTTTGTTTTTAAAAAGATACTATAATTTTGAGAAAAATAAAGTAAATAAAAATATTGATTTTTAACTTTTTTCTTGGTTTTATTAGAATGTCTATAAATTTAGTTGAAAGTAAAGAGCTAAGAATATACGAAATTTTAAAAATTATCTAACTGTAAGTATATGAATTAAAAAAGTATAGAGGTCTCCTTAAAAAATAGTAATGAAAATAAAAAGTCTATAACATAAGCAATTATATAAAAAATATTAAATAAAATAAATTATAAAAGGAGGTTTGGGGATAAGTATTTAACCTATTTATCACACAAAATAAAAATTGAAGTATTTACATATTATACCAAATGAAAAGTTTACTACAGCATGTATAGAATTCATAAATAAAAATTTTACTGATGAAGAACATCTTTTTTTAGTTATTGATGGAGTTTCAACAAAAGAAATAACATTAAAAAAATATAAAAATATAAAACGTGTAACATCTCTTTATAAAGTAAGAAATAGATATTTGGGCTGGATGTTTTCTATAATATCGTTGTCTTTTTTATTTCCAATTTTAATTTATTATTCTTTAAAATCAAAAAAAATATATTTTCATGGATTGTTTGATAAAAGATATATCTTATTTTTATATTTATTTTCATTTTTTTTAAAAAAATCTTACTGGCTCATATGGGGTGGGGACTTATATTGTTATAGAAAAAGAAAAGATAAATTTTTTAATAAGATATATTATAAAATAGAAACATTTGTTAAAGGGAATTTTAGGGGATACTTGTCAGTAACAAAAGGAGATTATGCCCTAGCCCAAAGATGGTTTTCAGCAAAAGGAGAGTCGTATGTAACACCAATATATCCTAGTAGTATTTATAAAGATATAAAACTAGATAATTTTTTTATTAGTAAAGATGAATTATATATTCAAATAGGTAATTCAGGAGATCCAGAAAATAATCATTATGATATATTAAACAAACTTTCAAAATTTAAAGATGATAGAATTAAAATTTATTGTATCTTATCCTATGGAGGTTCTGAAACTTATAAAAGAAATTTAATAAACTATGGAAAAGAAGTATTTGGAAATAAATTTATACCTATTTTAGATTTTATGAAATTTGATGAATATATGAAATTTATTTCAAATATAGATATTGCAATCTTTGCACATAAAAGACAACAAGGACTTGGAAACATCAGTTCCTTTTTAAGTATGGAAAAAACTGTTTACTTAAGAGAAGATGTGACTACATATGAAGATTTTATAAACTTAGGAATTAAAATAAAATCTTTTGAAAAAATTAATGAGCTAGAAAAATTAGAAATCTTTAATAAGGAAATATTAAGAGAAAATAAAGAAATTATGAAAAGAGAGTTTTCAGAAGAAAGATTAAAAGAACAATGGCAAGAAACATTTGAAGCATAAAAACTAAACTAATAATATAGGAGATAAAAATGGGATTTAAAGGTAAATATTTATTTAATAATAAAGAAGATACAATTAATATGAAATTTAGTGATCTAAGGTATGAAGATAAGAATTTAGTGATTGAAAAAAAAGGAAAAGGAAAATTTTTTAATGATGAACTCTTTTTTATAAATGAAAATAAATTATTTATACTTGATGGTACTATTTTAAATAATAGTGAGCTTATAAGTGAGTCTAATGAAGAAACATGGGAAAAAACATATTTGAAACTCTATAAAGAAGATTCACAAAATTTTTTAAGTAAGTTAAGAGGAAATTTTGTAGGTATAATTTATGATATAAAAAATAAAAAATTAACTCTTTTTACAGATCAACTTAAAAACAAGAACATATATTATACAATAACTGACGATAATTTTATTTTCTCAACTAATCCTGAAGATATATTTTCTTTAGATAAAAGTAAAAATAAGTTGGATGTAGAAGCTGCATATTTGTTATTAACATTTGGAGGAACATTAGAGAAAAGAACTTTATTTAAAAACATAAAAAAATTAAGTTATGGAACTTTAATGGAATTAGATCAATTTAAAAATATAAAAGAAGATAAGTACTATAGAATAGAGATAGAGGAAGATAGTACAATCAATGAAAATAAGGCTATTGAAAAAATAGAAGAATTATTTACTCAAGCTGTCCAAAGAGAATATAAAAAAGATTCAGAGTATGGATATATTCATTTAACAGAATTAAGCGCTGGTAGAGATAGTAGAATGAATACTTGGTTTGCAAAAAAGATGGGTTATGATAATATAGTTAATATTACTTTTTCACAAACTAATGAATTAGATGAAAAAATTCCTAGACAAATAACTAGTGATTTAAAAAATGAATGGATTTTTAAAAGTTTAGATAATGGAATAGGAATTTTTGATGAAAAAAATATAGAAGAGATTACTAAAATAACATGTGGGGAAGTGCATTATGGGACAGTAGCTCATTCGTATAATATAATAAAGTACTTAAATTTAGATATTTTTGGACTTTTACATAGTGGACAATTGGGAGATGTTGTTATAGGAAATTATGGAAATAATACAAGTATTATTTCAAATAACTTAAGTAATATGGATTATGTTTATTCAAAAAAATTATTAAAAAAAGTTGAAGAAAAAGCTATAATACAAGAACAATACAAAACTGAAGAAGAATTTACTTACGTAAATAGAGGAATTTATGTGACAAATGGAAGTTATTTGTTGTTTCCCGAAATGTTAGTTGTTTCTCCTTTTTTGGATATTGATTTTTTTAATTTCTGTTTAAAAATCCCATATAATTTAAGAAAAGATAAAGTACTATATGATAACTGGATACTAAAAAAGAATAAAGAAATGGCTAAATACACACATAATGGAAGAAAAATAGGGGAAAAAGAAATTAATATTTTAGGTAGAACTATCCCATTATCTCAAATATTTCCTAAAATTTTAAAAAAATTGAAAATATTAAAAAACGAAAAAGGAATGAATCCTTTTGACAGTTGGTATAGTGAAAATATATCTTATAGGGATAGTTTAAATAGTTATTTTAAAAATAATATATCAAGATTAGACCAATTTAAAGAATTAAAAAATGATTGTACTATATTATATGAAAATGGGAATGTAAGAGAAAAACTTCAAGTAATAGGCTTACTTGCAACATTAAAATTATATTCTACAAATTAAAGGAAGTATTTTTATTATGGGACAAATTATAAAAAAAATAAAGTTTGGATATAAAACAGGTTTTTTTCATATATTTTCATCAAATATTTTAAATAAAATAATGGTATTTGCAGGAGGAATTTTTTTAGTAAGATTCTTAAATAAACAAGATTTTGGTTTATATAGTTATTCACAAAATTTATTAGAGATATTTTTGTTAATTAATGGATTTGGAATAACTGAAGGACTTTTACAATACGGGAGTAAAACTAAAAAAAGAATAAAAAAAGAGGAGTATGTTAAGTATTCTTTAAAAATTGGATTATTGTCGAATATTTTTATATTTCTTATACTTATTTTATTTTTAATATTTGGGAAATTAAAAATATATGAAGCAAAAAAAGTTTTACTAATGATGTCATTATTGCCAATTTTTAATACTTTTTTTTCGATTATTCAAATAAAGTTGAGAATAGAGTTAAAAAATAGAGAAATGGCTAAAATTTCTAATGTAAATACATTTTTGAATATTTTAGGTATGTTAATAGGAGCATATTTCTATGGATTATATGGATTAATCATTGGAAAATATGTAGGAATTATTTTATCAATATTTTATTCTTTTAGATATATAAAATATACTTTTATTAGATGGAAAAAAATAGAGACATTATCGCAAGAAAAAAAGAAAGGGATACAAAAATTTTCTTTAATAGCCTTAATAAATAATAGTATTTCACAAATTTTATATATAATAGATATTTTTTTAATAGGATATTTAATAGCAGATAAATTGATATTAGCAAGTTATAAAATAGCTACTTTAATACCAGTGGCTTTAAATTTTATACCAATATCTGTTATGATATATATATATCCATATTTTGCTCAAAATTCTAATGATATAAAATGGATAAGAGAAAACTATACAAATTTATTAAAATATAGTTTTTTTATTAATATTTTTATTTCATTTATCTTGGTTCTTTTTTCAAAAACTATTATAAGATTCGTTTTTGGAGAAAATTATTTAGACGCACAGTTACCATTTATTATTTTATCAGTAGGATATTTTTTTTCTGCAACCTTAAGAATACCATCTGGAAATATTATAAATGCAATAGGGAAAATAAAATTTAATTTTTATAATACACTTATATCTGGTATTGTAAATATAATTTTAGATATTTATTTAATAAAAAAAATAGGAAGTGTAGGAGCAAGCTACGCAACATTATTAGTTTTTATAATTTCAGGAATTATTGGAAATATTTTTTTATTTAAGTATTTATATAGTAAAAATTCTTAAGAGAAATAAATGATTATTTACTAGTTATTATTTAGAAAATATAGTATGGAATTTGAAAAAAGTTAAGAAAATACTTAGAAATAAATTTAAAAAAAATATATATAAAAATATTGATACATTATATAGTTTGAATAATATATAGAAAGTAGTTATAAAGTAGATGTCTGTAAAAGGGATTTTTTGTTTAATTGGAGGTAAGATATGATACAATTTAATATTCCACCATATGTTGGAAAAGAATTAGAATATATAAAAGAAGCTATGGAAAAAAATCATAAAATATGTGGAGATGGACCTTTCACAAAAAAATGTAGTGGGTGGATGGAAAATAAATTTAATGTAAAAAAGGTACTATTGACAACATCATGTACTCATGCAACAGAAATGACAGCAATATTAACTGATATAAAAGAAGGAGATGAAGTTATTGCACCTTCATTTACATTTGTTTCTACTGTAAATCCATTTGCTTTAAGAGGAGCAAAGATAGTTTTTATAGATATAAATCCTAAAACAATGAATATTGATGAAAATCTGATAGAAGATGCTATTACTGAAAAAACAAAGGCAATACTTCCTGTTCATTATGCTGGTGTTGCTTGTAATATGGATAAGATAATGGAAATAGCTAAAAAACATAATCTTATTGTTATAGAAGATGCAGCTCAAGGAGTAATGTCTGAATATAAAGGAAAGCCTCTTGGAACTATTGGAGAATATGGTTGTTTTAGTTTTCATGAAACAAAAAATTATTCTATGGGTGAAGGAGGAGCTTTACTTATAAATAATAAAGAAAATATTGAAAAGGCTGAAATCATAAGGGAAAAAGGGACAAATAGAAGTCGTTTTTTTAGAGGACAAGTTGATAAATATACTTGGGTTGATAAAGGTTCTTCATATTTGCCAAGTGAATTAAATGCTGCTTACTTATATGCTCAACTTGAAAAGGCTGATATAATATATAATGATAGAATGAATACTTGGAATAAATACAAAGAATTATTACAAGAATTAGAAAATAAAAATTTAATAGAATTACAATATATACCAGAAGATTGTAAGCATAATGCTCATATGTTTTATATAAAATGTAAAGACTTAGATGAAAGAACAAATTTGATTAATTTCTTAAAAGAAAATAATATAAATGCAGTATTTCATTATATTCCACTTCATTCAGCAGAAGCAGGAATAAAATTTGGCAGATTTCATGGAGAAGATAAGTATACTACAATAGAAAGTGAAAGACTTCTTAGATTACCCCTTTATTATGGGCTAAAAGAAGAAGATGTTAAATATGTAGCATCAAAAATAAAAGAATTTTATGAAGTAAAATAATTTTATAAAAATTCTACAACTTTAATAATTATAAAAATATTAACTTAAAATATAATGCATTTTTTAATAATGATAGTAAAAAAAATTAAAATTCCATTAAAAAAATTTAGATATAAATAAGTACCATATAAAAGTAGAATTATTAATAAAAGCTATAAAAGGAGAAAACTATGAAAGGAATAATCTTGGCAGGTGGGAGTGGAACAAGACTTCATCCATTAACAAAAAGTGTATCAAAGCAAATTTTACCAATATATGATAAACCAATGGTATATTACCCATTATCTGTATTGATGTTAGCAGGAATAAGAGAAATTTTAATTATTTCAACTCCAAGAGATATAAGTTGTTTTAAAGAACTTTTAGGTAATGGAACAGAATTAGGAATGAGTATTCAGTATAAAATTCAAGAACAACCAAATGGACTTGCTGAAGCATTTATAATAGGTGAAGATTTTATAGCAAATGATAATGTAGCTCTTGTATTAGGAGATAATATTTTCTTTGGACAGGGATTCTCTCCAATAGTAAAAAAAGCTGCTAAGTTAGAAAAAGGGGCAGAAATATTTGGTTATTTTGTAAAAGATCCAAGAGAATATGGTGTTGTTGAGTTTGATAAAGATAATAATGTGGTATCTTTAGAAGAAAAACCAGAAAAACCTAAGTCAAAATATGCTGTTCCAGGTCTATATTTTTATGATAATACAGTTGTAACAAAAGCTAAATCTTTAAAACCAAGTAAAAGAGGAGAGTTAGAAATAACTGATTTAAATAAATTATATCTTGAAGAAAAATCTCTAAAAGTTAATTTGTTGGGAAGAGGATTTGCTTGGCTTGATACAGGAAGTCATAAAAATTTATTACAAGCTTCTAACTTTATTGAAACAATACAAGAAAGACAAGGAAATTATGTAGCCTGTATTGAAGAAATAGCATATAGAAATGGTTGGATAAATAAGGAACAATTAATAAAATTGGGAAACGAACTAATTAAAACAGATTATGGAAAATATTTAATTGAGATAAGTGAAGAAATATAAAAAATGAATTTTAAGAATTTTTTTAGGATAAAACTTAAAAAAATTCTTTTTTTACATGTTCTATGTTAAAATATATAAAAAAGATAAGGGGGATTATATGAACACATATCTAGTAACAGGAGCTGCAGGCTTTATAGGAGCAAATTTTTTAAAATATATCTTAAAGAAATATGAAGATATAAATGTTATTGTTGTAGATGCATTAACTTATGCTGGAAATTTAGGAACAATAAAAGAGGAATTAAAAGATAGCAGAGTTAAATTTGAAAAAGTAGATATTAGAGATAGAAAAGA
>FLSK01003265.1_pt1 | contig 16405 bp, 18 predicted proteins | sample 1550541 | NCBI WGS metagenome assembly FLSK01 (sample SAMEA4031773, study PRJEB14383) | metagenome | biome: human; feature: oral; material: saliva | place: Philippines | collected 2014
GTGATCGCGGGGCTGGCACTGATACAGTTCCGGTATCACAAGGAGTAGCGTCCACCGAAGCGGAGAGCCCATGCCGTCGTCACGCCAGCGCGCACTATCGCGAGACATCATCTTGTCGACCGCGCTCTACCTGGTGGACGAGGAGGGGCTCTCCGCTTTGTCTCTGCGGTCCCTGGGAAAGCGCCTCGGCGTCTCCCAGGCCGCTTTTTATCGCCATTTCCCCGACAAGGCCGCGCTCTTGGAGGGTATCGCCGAGCAGGTCTGGCGGCTCACGTTCGAGTCCTTCCTGGACCGCGTCGACGACGGGGCAGTTGATGGAACGGCGACACCGGCGCACGCGGCTTCAGAAACGACCGAGGGCACCCCGGCCTCGCCCCTGCTGACGTACATGCGCACCTACGCGCATTGTTTGGCGTCGACACTGCGCTCCCACCCGGGCGCGGTCATGCTGCTACTCACGCACCCGATGTCGACACCCGAGCAGCTCGCGCTCCTGGCGCGAGTGTTCGTGACGCTCGCCCGGCACGGTTTCACGCCGAACGCGGACATGCTGGGGCTGGTCAACGCCGTGTCGATCTACACGACGGCATTCGTCGCCGCCGAGGTCGTTCCGCCCGTGGGCGGCTCCCCCGAGCAGCCGGTCGACCTCTCGGCCGCGAGCGCCGCGCTCGATCCCGAGGACGCGCAGGCGCTGCGCCCGCTCATCGAAGACCTCCTGGACGGCCGCTACGACTTCAACGCCCAGTTTGAGCGAGGCCTGGAGGCGATCCTGCGCGGCTGGGCCTAGCTGACCAGCTTTTCGACCTCGCGCACGATGCGCGCGGCTCCACCCAGGGAGGTTAGTTCCTCGCGCAGTCCTCGGATCCCCGAGGTCAGGGCGGGTTCGTCGACAACGATGCGTCGGGCAGTGCGCGCGATGAGCGCTGGCTGGGAAGCGCGCACGGTCAGGCCGCAGCGCGCGTTTTCCACGGCCTCGGCGTTGAATTGGCGTTCAAAGACGCGACCCGGGACGAGCACCTGGGGGACGGCGTAGGACAGAGCGTCCATCACCGAGTTTTGCCCGCCATGGTGCACGAAGACGCAGGTTCGTGGCAGGAGATCGGCGACGTCGAAGCGAGGCGCGCAGGCCACCGTGTAACCCCCTGAGATACGGACGGCCTCGGGGACGCCCGCGACATAGACGTCGCAGCCGAGGGCATCGGCAAGTTCTTGCCCGGCCCGGATCGCCACGTCCGCAGGCACACTGCCCGCGCCGAGGTAGACGAGGGCGCAATCTCGGGGCCTGCCCGTGAGAGCTGGCGGTTCATCCAGGAATCCGCAGTAGACGGCCCGCTCCCCCGCCCGCGGTTCCAGGGTCGGACAGCTTGGGATGAAGCGGCGCCGCATCCCCTCAAAGATCGTCAGGGACGAGGCAGGGGCGGACAATCCCATCTCGCGCAGCAGGCGCCGGATTCCCGCGGATTTACGAGGGTTGGAAGCGTAGGCGGCGGTCGTCGGCTCCGAGGCGCTGCCCACGCACGGGATGCCCTCGGCGCGGGCGGCGATGACGGCGGCGAGGCTGAATTCCGAGTAGACGACGTCGGGGCGCGCGGCTCGCATGTGGGCGCGGAGGATATCGACGGCGACGCGCGTGTAGCGCTCGTCGAGGGCACCGGTTAGCCAGAGGACCTCCTCGAAGCTGTGGACGGGCTTGCGACCCATGAGGCCGAGGCGCGAGGCCAGGGGGAAGGTGTGGCGGGCGATGGCCTCGGGAAGGCCGAGGGGTGAGGGCACCGGAATCTCGAGCGTCGGAGCGACGGGATTAGCACAGTTGCCATCGTCTCCCCACGCCAGCACGGCCTCATGGCCGCCATCCTGGAAGGCGCGGGCAATGCGCTGCGCGCGCGACCACGGTCCGCCCATCCGCGATCGGGCGACCATGGGAACGACGAAAACCTTCACAATTCAAGGGTACGCGTAGCACCCTGGTCAGAACACAAAACACGATGGATGCAGCTACTTTCGGCAAGCGCACCGGGTCCCGATACATGCACATACAATCCACCGATGCGAGTGATACGCATCACATAAATCGAAAGTATATCGCAGAATGTGCAAAAATGGGGTTGTGGGCGACATGGTCACCCACAACCCCGCTGGCACAGGCTTACACCAGGCCAGAGACCAACACGTGGTCAAAGGTAGTGATCATTACCACCAGTACCGGACATACTGCCTCAATGATTCGCACCTTTTGATCTGGTGTAAACCCTTTACTATGACTTTGCATAGCTCCATCACCCCCTTTCGTCACTTACATCATCAGACTTCACGAGTGCGTAAGCAGTGACATCCCAGGAGGGATACTTTCTACTGTAGCACCACTCATCTCACTTCACAAAACCTCGCCACACCTTTTCATCTAATGTGATATGGCGATTACCGACTGCCCCATTCCTCCAAGCTGTATCATCGCGCGCACGCACCGACGATCCGATCGACTGTCACCACGCACGCCGTTTGACGCACAATCCTCGAGCAGCAGTTCTACGCCCCTAGTACCAACGCCTGATCGACGTAACATTGCAAGCATTACCCATAGCGTTGTCTATGGCAAAGTCGATGGGATCTGTTTAGGGCGCCATCCACGCGCTCGGCAAGGGGTGGGTTGCCGACGAGGCCCTGGCAATTGGCATCCTCTGCGCACTACGCCACGAGAACGACATCGCGGGAGCGATGACATTCGCCGCCAACCACGGCGGAGACTCCAACAACACGGCGGCAATCGCGGGAACGCTCGTCGGAGCACGAATCGGTTTCAATGCGATCCCCGACAGGTTCGTTGACAGGCTCGAGCTCGTCGACGTCATCCTCGAGCTGGCCGACGACGTCACCACGGACTGCCCAATGTACGATTGGGGCCCGAGTAATCCTGTGTGGGAACACAAGTACATCCACAGTGACTACGCCTATTGGCGCAGGCGCACCCCGGAGGCCACAGAGGACCAGGATAAGAAACTGACTAGGGATGGGGCATCCCTAGTCAGTTCTCCACAGGCCACGGGCCGCTAGTCGAGTTCGGTCAGAATAGCCTCAATCTCGTCCGTCAGAGCATTTTGCTGCGAGGCAGTCAAGAAGTACGAGGTACGAACGATGACCGTACCCAGAACTTTATGAGACCCCGTATCAAGCACTCCCTGCCCATCAAAACTAGCCAGGTAGCCATTTCGCTTATTAGCATCCTCGACGGTTCGATAGACCTCAATACACCCTCCGCTGTCAGTTCCAATCTGAATCGAAGGAAGCGTTGAATCGACACCCTCGACACCCTCTACGCCACTGAAATGAAAGTAGACTGCCGCCGTGTAGCCTCCAGCCTTGTTCAGCTGCCTGTTGGGGTCATTGGCTTCGGTGACGGGCTCAATGTCTGACACCCCAGGCGCCTTCCCAAGACGCGACACCACGAAATCCTGGGAAGGAGCCGTCACCTGGCCGAGCTGGCGAACGCTCTTGTCGAATGTCTGCGAAGCATCCGCGAGGGTCTTGGACGTGGCGGAGTAGTCGAGCGGCTCATTTAGCGCCTCGGTCGCAGCCTCAATGTCGGAGGTTGACGAGGGCATTTCAGGAATCGCCCTGAGCACAAGACCCGCGTCGGCCACCGCAACCGTCAGCGCGTCCTGCGTCGCAACATCAAGGGGTTTGTCTCCCTTATCGAGCGACTGCTGAGCAGCATCAATCTCAGCTTGCAGCGCACTGTTCTTCTCCTGCACCTGTGCAGCTGCCACCTCGAACGCCTTGACAGCCCTGTTATGCGGAGCAACAACAAACAGATAGACACAGGCGATGACAGCAACGAGTGCAAGAACGCCCACACTAACGAAGTACTTCACTCGACCTGTCTTCTTAGGGGATTCCACTACCGTATCCTCAACGCCACTCATTACAGCACTCCTTCACGTCTGCCGATCAACGCGCGATCATCATTGTTCTTTAGGAGACAGTGCCTGCGTAGCGAAATTCCATATCTGACAGCCCCTCATAAGGACACGAATAATACACTTTCCAATAATTAGCTACCAACCAACGTGCCTGTCTCACCGCACATTTTCATCATCAGCCCCCCATCGCGTCACACGACGATCACGGGGCAACATTACACTACACCAACCAACATCTTCGACTAAACAACCAATGAAAATAACCAGGACCACGCATTATATGCTTTCTCAACCGCGATCAACAACAGAAGCAAACAATACTGCGAGCAAATGAGGCAACAGAACATTACATTCGCTAGCGAAACACACAATGCCCGATACATGAACCAAAATCGAAGTCAATCTTCTTGATACCTCTGAATCAACGCATCAACATCCGAAATAAGCCACCCCCTCCTCACATTCGTCATATGATCTCCATCATCACACATGCGAAGAGCCCCGCCTAGCTCAGACAGCCAATCAACCAACCTAGAATTAACACTATCAGGAAAAGAACCTCGAAAGAGCCGCCTTAATTCTTCCTGCTTTTCAGGAGTAAGATTAGCGAATACATAGGAAATCTCTCCTGGCAATACAGCAAGCAAGCAATTTACATCAATAGCTATCACATCAGACAATAAGGCCAACATCGACTCAGCCGTCCAACCATCAGACCTACACTTATGAACCCTGCGGGCATAAACAAGAAGAATGCCAGAGGATACATAATCGGAAAGCACTCTGAGAATTCTATCTCCACGTTCCCCTATAGAAAGCAACGAGCTATTCCCCTTAAAGAACTCCAGGGCTCCTTGTGGATCACGATCAACAACCGCCTTACAACACCGAAGTAGCTCCTCTTCAGAAACAGCCTCTTCAAACCCCGCCTCAGAAAACCATACACTCCAATAAACTACATCACGAAGCACGATTGGCGAAAAAGAGCTACGACGAATCACGGCCGCCAACCTAGAAACAAGCGGAACCACATCACAATCAGAAAAACTACTACAACCATCATTCATAGCAGCTTTAAGATCAAGAACGCTCTGCGTATCTTCCGAATTTGGATACCTAATCGCAATATACTTTCGCACATCTGCGTCAAGATCAATGCACACATCATTCCTTCGAGGCTTGAAATAAGCTTCAACACTGGGAACTTCAAGATACCTTTCATACAGACTACAAGCGTGCCAGTACTCAGGATCATTCCAATGCTTGAGATCTTTTCGCTCCGACACGTCCCCCTGCTTCGGCGCTCTACCAGAGCACACCAGTAAAGCAAACTCCACAAGATCAATAAACGCAGCTTTGCGGTTAGCAAGATAGATTTCATCATCATGAAATACATCCAGCTCAAGCAATTCACCGACATACACTTCAACCCGGAGCATAACTCTGACGCTAGCGCAGCTGACTCGATCCACTGCAGCACGGACACATTCTAGAACATCAAAGCCGACAACTGACGCCCGAATACCTCCAAAGATATCACTAACTAAAGCTTCAAGATCCTGCTCATACCTGAATACTCTCCACACAAGCTTTTCCCTTACAGCGAGATCAAACGACGACCCCACAACACCATCACCACCCACGCTATTCGTCACAAAAACAACCTTCTGCCCCCCTCCCCTCGACCAGTTCATTTACTGCTCCAAATAGAGCTAAATCATCTGCAGACTCAGAACGGCGCTCAACATCATCAAAGACAATCACATGCTTATTTGTCAACACAATGTCAACAAGGAACTTCATTCCAACATCAAACTTTACCGGAATAGCCACCTTAGATATCATTGTGGACAAGATCCCTGGGATAGCAAACAAAGCCGCTTTTATTATTTTTCTAGTTTTTCTCGGTTTATCATCCTCCATACGAATCAATGCCGCACCCAGTTTTTCATAAAGGTCCTCAGCGTTCCCCAGACCAAACATCGAAACCCGTACCACACGCTTATCTCGCACTTGCAACGCAGGCGCTAAAACAGACTCCACAAAACGCGTTTTACCACAACCCCAAGGGCCTTCAATGGCAATAGAATACTTACGCCCATCGTCTTTGACATAGTTGACAATTTCATCACAGAGCCACTGATCGGACGTTTTTGAACTCACAAGAATCTCCCTACACTGGTTGACACCCCATCATTTTCTCACACAACCGTAACAAAAGTGCCCTAGTCCCGCCGCCGCACCCCGGCCGAAATTGACGCGTCGATAATACTGTTCAGTTTCATTTAACAAACTACCGCTCGGAAAGCAGCGACACTGCTGACCAGAACAAAGCGATGGCAGCAATCGCAGGTCAAGTAGTTCTACCCTAGCGCTCCGTTTTGCAACGAATAGATCACTTCAGCGCGACTCGACGAAGTTCCAGCCATTTACATCCCGTTCCTCCCACTAAAAAACCGTACATTGCACCCCAAACGAGGTCAAGCTCCCACTCACCGCTATCTTTTGGAGCATCCCCAGGTCCGAAATCTATTTTCACAGGTACGCTCGCCTATGATCCAGGTTCTTACTGGTTGGCTTTTTCTGCAACCAGCACCCCAAGAGATCTATGGGACCATGCCGCAGATCGCCACACAGGCAGCCCACCAGCTCCAGCCGCTCTTCGGAGCACTACAGTTCGAGCCTCATGTGCACGAGTTCCTGGTAGCCCGCAGCCACGGACCGGTAGCCTCGGGGGTTGCGCCCGTACTCCTCGAACCCCGCGCGCCGGTAGAGCGACAGCGCGCGTTCATTGTCAGCCACCACCTCGAGCTCAAGCTGGGTGTAGCCCGCCTGCCGAGCGCAGTCAATGCTCGCCTCCATGAGCACTCGGCCGATTCCCATCCCCCAGCACTCCTTGAGGATGCTGATCCCAAAATGCGCCCGGTGCGCAACCTTGCGCCGACTGCGCACAGCTGAGACTCCTGCGCTTCCCACGATCCTCCCATCGACGACGGCGACGAGCTCAACCTCATTGCAGCTACGTTCCGTTTCCTCCAGGGAGCGGGCCGCTTGTTCATCGTCAATGCTCTGCTCGTCCGGGTATGACAGCAGGTAGTCGGTCTCCGCATGCGTGCGCTGCATGATGTCACGCAGCGCACGGGCATCCGACGCGACGGCATTCCTCACGAGGAGCTCCACCCCGCCCGTTAACAGCACCGTTTTGGCGTACCTCATCGTCGGACTCCTTGTCTCACTAGCGGCTTGAACTCATCATGAAGTAGCGGAGTCTCAACGCCAATGCCTGGACTACTGATCGCAGCCTTAGAGTCCGGGGGCGTGGACAACCCACACGCCCGAACGGGGACTGCCCTGACGCTCGAGCACGTCTTCTTCTTTGAGCTGTGCGACCGTGCGCTCGGCGCTTCGCTTCGAGCACCCAAGATGTTGCGCAAGCTGAGTGACAGTGGCATGCGGGTCGCCGCTGAGGAAAGCGAGCGCGCGGGTTCGAGCCATATCCTGCGACCTCGACGGCTTCACATACGGAAGAATCGATTCTCGGATCGCCTCGAGCATGAACTCCACGAAACTCTCACACGAACCGTTCGCACCCGAGCGGGCCAAGGCCTCGTAATAGTCCGCCTGTCGCTTCCTGATAGCGGACTCAACGGGCAACCACGCCAACACCGAACGCCACCTGGACAGGAGCAGCGTCTGCCAGAGACGCCCCGTCCGACCATTCCCGTCAGAAAAGGGATGACAGAACTCGAACTCGAAGTGGAAGACACACGAGGAGAGCAGCGGATGCAAACGCGTCGCACGCAGCCACTCGAAGAGGCCTCCCATAACCTCCGGAACATAGGCCGCCGGAGTGCCGGCATGAATGAGGGTATCCTCGTTGAACACGCCGACATTGCCCGACCGAAAGCGCCCGGCGTCGGGGACGAGGCCGCCCATCAGCACGCGGTGAACGCGCAGCAGATCCTCCAATGAATGCGGATCGAGTTCAGGAATAAGGTCGTAGGCGGCGCGTGCGTTTTCGACTTCGAGGATGTCACGCCAGTCTCCGAGAACCCGCTTGCCGTCAATAATCGCGCTCACCGCGCGTTCGTCTAGTTTGTTACCTTCGATGACGAGCGAGGAATAGATCGTCTGGATCCGCAGCTCCCGACGCAGTGTCGGGCTGGTCGACAGTGGTGCTTGAGGCGACAGCATGCCGACGAGCTCAGCGATCTCCATGCAGAGCGCATCAATCACGTCGGTGCGTTCGAACGACGGTTCGTATGCCATGACCACCTCCTATTACCGCCACAATTATACCGACATTGGCGGTAATCAAGGAGCAGCCCCCACAATAGACTTCACTTCTTCCCAGGCAGAAGGGATAGCCATTGCACAGTGGGACCAGAGAGAACTAGAATACGTTGTATTCAGCTTGAGGAGGTCACCATGCCCACCATGACCATGCGCCTTGACGAAACGGACGCCGAAGTCGTGCGCAAGTACGCCGAATTTGAGGGAAAAACGATCTCCGACTTCGTTCGAGATGCCGTCTTCGAGAAGATTGAGGACCAGCAGGACCTTGCAACTCTGCGCGAGGCGATCGCTGCAGACAACGGCGTTCGCTACACCCACGAGCAGGTACTCGCGCAGCTGGGCCTGTAAATGTCCTACCACGTCGAGTACAGCGACACAGCCCTCAAGCAACTGAAGAAAATGGACCGATTCGACGCGCGACTCATTACGTCATGGATCGGCAAAAACCTCGAGGGCTGCTCGGACCCCCGCATCCACGGCAAAGGCCTCACAGCCAACCGATCAGGCGAGTGGCGCTACCGCATCGGCAACTACCGCGCCCTGTGCATCATCGAGGACGACCGCCTCATCATCGAAGTGTTTTCCGTCGGACACCGCCGACACATCTACCAGTGATCACGCGGCCACACCAGCATCATCCAGCATTACCGCCAATTTATACCGCCACTGGCGGTAATCGCGTGACTCTCAAGGAGAGCTGACCGATAAACGGCAGGAGGCCTCGTCCATTGACGAGGCCTCCGCACGTTCAGCGCTTGAACAACGCCCTCTTAGGGAACGGGATCACTTCAAGGCGCCCATGGACCAGCTCAGCGAGGAACACCTGCTTCACCGAGGAATACCCCTGCTTCTTGAGCTGCTCCTTCACCCACGCCTTGTCCTTATTGGCAAGGATCAGGCCGTCCGACACGATATGGCCGTCGCTCACGAGGGGCAGAAGAGAACGCTTGCTGCCCGCGTTTCGAACCCGAATCGTCAGGCTGCCATTGGTCTCCATGACGGCCGCCTCAACCTCTTCAAGGCTGTTAATCCCCTGCTCGCGCATACTACGGCTCAAGCCCTGCGCCGTCAGGCCCACCTTCGCGCAGCGGGCGATATCCACTGTGCCGTCGCGAACGATCAGCTCAGGCTGAGACGCAGTGAGGCTCTTAAAGATCTTGCTGGTATCGATGAGAACCTTCGTCGCAATAACCACGAGCGACCAGATCAGGATAATAATCAGGAACTGTAGAACAGTGATCGACGAATTGTAAATGACGCCGCCGATAATGCCACCCAGCACGTAGTTCTGCACCTGATTGAGCGGGGTATTCACCGAGAAGTCACGCTTACCCAGAATGTTGATCTGGAAGATCATCATGAGGATGCCGAGCGCGAACTTAATGGCAGTCAGCGTGTAGAAGTCCATGTCAGTGCTCTCCGTTCACGTAGACCGCGTGATTGATAATGTGCGTGCGCTCAAGGGTGTAGGAATTGTTGTCATCATTGAGGTGGACAGTGTAATCTTCCTCGTTGAATCGCACGATCATGCCGTCCTGCAAGGACCGCGAACTCACCAACACGTCCTCCACCTTGACGTTATGATCCATTGCAACACCCTCCACGAAGTGGACGAGCATCTGCGACTGAGAAAACTGGTGACTGACGCGGAAGTACTGCTCGGTCTGGATGCCCAACAACACCAGGGAGAGAACCAGAAGTCCGATGCCAGCGTCGCGCCAGCGAGTCTGAGCCCTGTTGCGCAGGTAGAGGGCACTGAACGCCAGTGCCACCACGAGCAGAACGATGACGGCTACAACGCGTCTCGTCGAATCCAAACTCTGGTGCGACACAATGTAGTCGAGGGTATAAAAATTCATGCGCCTTCCCGGTTCATGAGTGCCGTATAACGGGCTAACAGTAGCATCGCGTAGCCCGCAGACAGTAGGTACATCCACCCCAGTCTTCACGCGATGACTCACACGTCGGTGCAGCCAACAACAGGAGGCCTCGTCCATCGACGAGGCCTGGGCCAAGATCGCGTGAAACACTCAGTCGGTTCCGTGGAACGCCCAGGCGCGACCACGCGCGCCGCGCGCGATGTAGCTGGCGCCGGCGAGGCTCAGGGCGAGGCCCAGGCCCGTATAGAAGAAGGCGATGAACCACTCGGGGAAGAGACCAGCCGCACGCATCCCAATGCCCATGGACATCATGATCGCCATCATGATGTAGCCCTTGCGATCAAAGAAGCGGAAGGGGTTGTGGCACTCACCTTCCAGCTCGTAGATGCGCTGGGAGTTCTTTTTGACGAGTTTGCTGAACATCGAGTGGAATCCACAGAACGCGGCAACCGCTCCCCCAGCAATAGCAATGAGGACGATAGCGGCGACGTCGCGCATGTCGATGGCCGCGCGCACGCCCAGGACCGCCACATTCAGGCCGGCGAGCAACCAGACCACGCCAGCCACGGCGATCAGCTGATTCTTCTTGATGTGCAGTCGGGTCATCGATTCTCTTCCTTCTCATTGGCGGACGCACCGTCGTACAGGGAGGCGTCGAGGAGGGCGAACAGCGTCTCACACTCCGTGCCCTCCATCAGCGAGGCAAAAATAGCGCGCAGGGTTAGGCGGGCGACGCTCTCGGAGTTCATAGGTCCGACGAGGCGCGAGCGATCCACGGCCTCGTCCGCGTCGAGAACGCGCTGAAGTCCACGCTCCATGTGGGCGAGCATCGGACCTCGCACTTCTTCGAGGGCAGCATGCTCCTTGCGAGGCAGGCGGCGCATCTCCGCGAACCAGTCAACACTCATGGAGGCGCGGGCCTCACTCAGGGTCGCGCGGAAGCGCCGAGCATAGCTGGTGAAGCGCTCCCCTGCGCGCACGACGCAGAATTCCTCGGAGAAGATCTCATCGAAGAAGCGCGTGAGCACTGCGGCCGTCAGGTCGGCCTTCGTCGGGAAGTAGACGTAGACGGAGCCGACAGCGATGCCGCAGGCGGTCGCGACCTTGCGCACAGAAAGCGCGGAAATACCATCATTCGAGGCGATCTGGTAGGCCTCGCCGATCAGCTGGTCTCGGTCGATCACTCGCTTAGGCACGTGGGACGCTCATCTTTCTGCGCGTAACCGTCATTAATGAACGACGTTCATTATAGTTCCAACCATACCTATAGCAAAGAGAACCGCAGAACCTCACACGCAGCTCGCCCACCAATTGACAACGTCGCCGTTTTATTCCCACATGGACACACATATGCTGAGAGCGCAACCCACTAGAACCGCATTCATGCAGCTCAGTAGGCTTGACACCAATGCATAACACGATGCAGTAAGGAAGAAGGGAATCCCCATGAATCGCATTACCCTGAATAATGGCGTCGCCATCCCCCAGGTCGGCCTCGGAACCTACCTGCTCGAGCCGGACGACGCCCAGTCGGCGGTCACCTACACACTCGACAACGGCTACACACTGATCGACACGGCGAACGTCTACGTGAACGAGCGCGCCGTCGGGCGCGGAATGCGCGCATCCTCGAAGGCGCGCGATGAGATCTTCCTCGAGACGAAGCTCTGGCCGTCGTTCTTCGAACGCGCCACCGCCGTCGATGAGACGCTCGAGCGCCTGGGTACGGACTACATCGACCTGATGATCCTGCACCAGCCCGCCGGCGACACGGTCGCGGGATACCGCATCCTCGAGAAGGCGCATAAGGAAGGCAAGATTCGCGCGATCGGCCTGTCGAACTTCGACGTCGCCCAGACGCAGCGCATCCTCGACGAGTGCGAGGTCATCCCCACGATCAACCAGGTCGAGTGCCACCCCTACTTCCCGCAGACGGAGCTCAAGGCGCTCCTGGCAGAGCACAACATTGCGCTGCAGGCGTGGTACCCGCTGGGCGGACGCGGCAACGACTCGATCATGTCCGAGTCCCTCGTCCAGGAACTCGCCGAGAAGCACGGCAAGTCCCCCGCCCAGGTGCTGCTGCGCTGGCATATCCAGCAGGGACACATCGTGATCCCGGGCTCGAAGACGCCATCGCACATCGCTCAGAACATCGACCTGTTCGATTTCGCGCTGACCGACGAGGACATGGCCCAGATCGATTCCCTCGACAAGGGGAAATCGTTCTTCGAGCACAACGACGAGGTCTTGGCCGGGTTCCTCGCATACGTGCCCGACGTGGAGGGCCAGAAGTAGTCCCATTCCCTGCGCGCCCAAGCGCGGCGCACGATTGCATCATTTGATTCCCTCGCGGACTACGCGCATAACGAGGCCTATCCTGCTTGGCGGGGTAGGCCTCGCTATCAGGTCCTCCCTTAGCGTTCCCTCTCACGCTCTATGCCCGCTGACGCCTCCTGCATCGACTCGATAGCTCCGAGGCACGGACGGGCACGCCTCCCCAACATTCCACCTGCATACAATAACGAAATGACCGAAACGAACAGACACGCACAGTGGTTTTCCGACAATGAGCAAAACTGGGACGACCGCGCCGAGCTGCACATGGCTGGCAACTACTGCGACTACCAGCGCCTTCTCGAGGATCCGACAGCCATTAGCATTGAACTGGCCCAAGATATCGAACGATTCGGCGATCTCGCCGGCAAAGATGTCATCCACCTGCAATGCCACGTCGGAACGGACACGATCGGGTTTGCGCGCCGCGGAGCCTCTCGCATCATTGGCCTCGACCTGTCCGATGCTTCGCTTGCCCACGCGCGCAGCATCGCCGAACGCGCAGGCGCTGACGTGGAGTTCGTTCACGCAAACGTGTACAACGCGCGTCAAGCAGTGTCCGGCAACTTCGATCTGGTGTACACCTCGATCGGTGTCCTATGCTGGCTGCCCAATATCGCCCGGTGGGCGCAAGTCATCGCTTCCCTACTCAAGCCGGGCGGCACCTTCTTCATCCGCGATGACCACCCGATGTTCATGACAATCGGGGAGGATATTTCCGACGGGCTAAAGATTGAGGCACCCTACTTCGAGCAGGATGCTCCGATGACATGGGATGACGATTCAAGCTACGTAGATTTCCCCGATGCGCCGCGGATTACTCACACAACAAACCACCAGTGGAATCACTCCCTTGGCCAGATCGTCACCGCTCTCATCAACGCGGGCTTGGTGATCGATGAGCTTGAAGAGACGCCGCGCGCGGCGTGGTGTCCGTGGCCCGAACTCATGGAACAGGATTCCGCTGGAGGCTGGCACCTTCGCGACAAACCAGAGCGCATGCCCCTTCAGTTCGCGATTACTGCACACAAAAACTGACAGTGCGCGCAGCGTTGCCTCCGCTAGGAGGCTCCACCGATCCCAATGCTCATCACCCCACGAATCCGCTCAGACGATATCTCAACACTTGACATCACTCGCAGGGGATGGTTCGCCCCACTGCTCTGCGAGCAGCGATAATGAAACGGGACTGCACAGGAAGGAAACAATGATGATGACAAGCAAACTGACGCTCACGCAGGAATGGGACAAAACCTTTCCCCCGAGCAGCACAGTCGATCACGAGAAGGTCACGTTCGAGAACGGCTACGGCATCACCCTCGTGGCAGACCTCTACAAGCCCAAGGGAGACGTGCCCGAAGGCGGCTATGCCGCCATCGCGGTCTCCGGACCCTTCGGTGCCGTCAAGGAGCAGGCAAGCGGTCTCTACGCACAGACTATGGCAGAGCAAGGCTTTTTGACAATCGCTTTCGATCCTTCCTTCACCGGGGAATCAGCAGGCGAACCCCGCTACACAGCAAGTCCCGATATCAACACCGAGGACTTTATGAGCGCAGTCGACTACCTCGTGTGCCGCGACGATGTCAATGAAAACCGCATCGGCATCATCGGCATCTGCGGCTGGGGTGGCATCGCACTCAACGCTGCAGCGGCCGACCCCCGCATCAAGGCGACAGTGGCTTCCACAATGTACGACATCACTCGCATCACAGGAAACCGCTTCTACGACATAGACAACTCCGCAGAGAAACGCATAGCTACGCGCAAGGTGCTGGCAGCACAGAGGACCGCCGATTCCAAGAGCGGATCCCATGTTCGCGCGGGAGGTGTCGTCAATTCACTTCCAGACGATGCGCCGCAATTCGTGCGCGACATTTACGACTACTACAAGACACCGCGCGGCTATCATGCCCGTTCACTCAACTCCAACGATGGCTGGAACGCCGTTGGTACACAGGCCTATGCGAATACTCGCTTCCTGCACTACATCGATGAGATTGAGAATGCCGTCATGATCATGCACGGAGAAAAGGCACACTCGTTCTACATGGCAAGGGACGCTTTCGAGAAGATCCGTGAAGGCGTGAACCCAGACAACAAGGTCTTCCTCGCCATCCCCGATGCCACTCGCTGCGACCTCTACGACGGCGGCCCGGACCACGACCGTATCCCGTGGGACGCAGTCGAAGAGTTCTTCACCTCCAACCTGGTCTGAGAGGGCCAAAAAGGTAGGGAACACTCACACGCGGAAAAGCCTAGTTATGCGATCACCGCACGTAGAGCGCCCTCACTATGCCTGGCTTCGTCCCACAATTCAGGGACGAAGCCAGGCTCTATCTACCCGCCACGCCTGCCGGGCTCAATCCGATTCAAGGTTGAACGCCCGGACATACTCATCGCTCAACACGACCACGACGCCATCTCCACCAATTGACACATTCTCGCCCTCGCTCAGACCCTGAAACCCCTCCATTGAATGGAAGAACTCAGATACACGGTGAAAGAAATCAGCACTATCTCTCTCCCGGACATCGCCGTGCTGATCGCCGGATCCAGCTCCCACACGTCCACCATCAGCAATCACTTCGCGAAGCCCACTCACTAAGCCTGCGGATACACCTTCACCAATTTGGATCAGGTCACAATCAACACCACTGACGCTTTCGCGCCGCACTCCATCGCCGGAAAGCCGTTGCATAACCGGCACGTAATGCGCATAGATGGCCTCATCTAATTGAATAGTCAGTTCCCCCTCGCCCAGGCCTTGAGGATCCACATCGCACAACTGCCAGGAACTCGCCTTCGATGCCACACCATACGTGAAACTTGATGCAACCACATGTTTCTGTAACTCAGCTCCTGGCGTCACGTACAAGGGCCGTCCTGCGCCATTCAGGGGTGGTGTCAATGGGTGGTAGCAATGAGTTGGTTGAATGCTTCTGTGGGGGTGCGGTAGCCGAGGGTGGCTCTGGGGCAGTTGTTCAGTTCGTAGGCGATGGCGTCGAGGTAGGGCTGGTGGCTGGTGATGGGGGTTCCTTTGGGAAGGTAGCGGCGGATAAGTCGGTTGGTATTTTCGTTTGTTCCTCGCTCCCAGGGGCTATGGGGGTGAGCGAAGAACACCTCCACGCCGGTATCTTGGGTGAGGCGCTGGTGGCGGGCCATTTCCCGTCCTTGGTCCCATGTCAGTGTTCGCATCGCTCCTTCGGGTAGGCCCTGGATGCGGCGGGTGAGCGCATCACAGACCTGGTCGGCCCTGCGTCCCAGTGGCAGGGCCACGATGATCAGGTAGCGGGTGGTGCGCTCGACCAGGGTTGCGCACGCACTGGCCCCATCTTTGCCGATGATGAGGTCCCCCTCCCAGTTGCCAGGGATCATCCGGTCAGCAATGTCGGGGCGTTCGTCAATTAATCGCATGCCGACAATGGGTGGTGTGCGCCCGCCTGCAGGGGGTTTCTTGCGCATCCACCGCCTGGAGGGCAGGCATACGCCGTGCTCGATCAGCGTCTTCTTGGGGTGGGCGTAGATCCACGTGTAGATCGCCTCGTGGCTGATCGTGCGGCCCTGGGCGTGGGGAGAATTATCCATAGGAGCCACTGTGCCACATGCCTCCACGCTCAGGCGTCCGCTGATCTGGCGGGGCGTGCGCCCCTGCGACAAATCAAAGATCACGCGGCGGCGGAGAATCTCATCGCGGTCCAGGAGCCGCTTCTTAGGGCGGCGCCTGGCCACCTGCGCTGCTCTCCCGGCATCCTCGGCCTGGTACACGCCGCCAGGACCCCGATGGCGGGCGATTTCACGGCACACCACCGAGGGGCTACGCCCAATCAAGTGGGCGATACGCGTCTGGGACAAGCCCGCCTCCAACCCCGCCATGATCGCCGCGCGATCCTCAACACTCAGCATCCGACGACACCCCATGATCAGCCTCCGAACAGCATCACCGCTACACGAAAATTGCTTACACCCTATGACACTGCC
>FLSK01000402.1_pt2 | contig 16122 bp, 15 predicted proteins | sample 1550541 | NCBI WGS metagenome assembly FLSK01 (sample SAMEA4031773, study PRJEB14383) | metagenome | biome: human; feature: oral; material: saliva | place: Philippines | collected 2014
ATGATGATGCCCTTTTGGGAATCTCGTTCACAGTAGATAGTAGCACGGATATAGGTTGTGCCATCATCACGTGTTTTCATTTCATCTACGTCTACAGCGATAGCATGAGGAATTTCATCACGTGTAGCCAATAGGATTTTTTCACGAACGATATCGGAAATGATAAGGCGTTCTGGTTGATCCGTAATCATATCTTCTGGGAAGTATTGCGGACCTTCCGGTAATGTTTCTTCTAATACCTTAAGAACTTCAGTTAAGTTCTCTTTATCTTTAGCAGAAATAGGAATGACCCCTGCAAATGGATATGCATCTTGATAAGAAACAATGGCTTCTAAAAGCTCTTCTTTTTTAAGAGTATCAATCTTGTTAACTACTAAAAATACAGGAACCTTTACACGTTTCAATTGTTCAATAATGAAGTTGTCCCCAGGGCCGCGCTTTTCATTACCTGCTACTACAAATAAAACAGCTTCTGTTTCTTTTAAGGACTCAATGGCAGCGTCTACCATGAATTCACCTAATTTATGTTTTGGCTTATGTACACCTGGCGTATCCATGAAGACAATTTGTTTTGCTTCATCTGTATATACACAGATAATGCGGTTACGCGTTGTTTGAGCCTTATCGGATACGATAGCGATTTTGTCACCAATAAGTGCATTAATTAATGTAGATTTACCAACATTAGGTCGTCCTACAACAGCAACAAAGCCAGATTTAAAATGTTCGTTCTTATTCATTGTATGGTGCATCCTCCCGCACATAACCGAGGTTACCTAAGATAAATTCCTCTTCAGTACGCATCTCTTTTTTATCTTCATCGTTCATATGGTCATAGCCTAAAATATGTAAGCAGCTATGAGTCGTTAAATATGCTAATTCTCGTTCAAAGCTATGTCCATATTCAATAGCTTGTTCACGAGTGCGCTCTAAGGAAATAATCATATCCCCAAGTAAGTGATGTTCCTCTTCACTACCTTCGTAATCATCCCCTTCATTTAGGGCAAAGGACAATACATCGGTAGGTCTATCAATGCCGCGATATTTCTTATTAAGCTCGTGAATTTTAGCATTATCGCAGAGTAAAATACTCATTTCATCTTCTTCAAGACCATATACGCGACTTACTTCATCACAGACCTTGCGTATAACAGCCTCAATATTGGAATCCTCTTGAATTCCTTCATCATAGCTAATATTTATATACATGCTTATCCTTTCGCTACATTCTCTTTGGATACTACGCTAGATTCTGCAGTCTCACCAGCTAACTTACGTTCGTGATATGCATCGTAAGCTTTTACAATGCGACCTACTAAATCGTGACGAACAACGTCTTGGTCGCTAAAGTAAACCATATTAATACCAGGCACATGACGCAATACCTTTTCAGCCTCGCCGAGACCAGACACAACACGTGGTGGTAAGTCAATTTGTGTCTTATCACCGTTCACAACCATTTTAGAGTTATTACCTAGACGGGTTAAGAACATCTTCATCTGTTCAGCCGTCGTATTTTGTGCTTCATCTAGAATAACGAACGCATTTTCTAAGGTACGACCACGCATATATGCTAGTGGTGCTACCTCTATAGTACCGCGTTCCATAAAGCGTTGTACTTGCTCAATGCCAAACATTTCATGTAATGCATCATAAAGAGGTCTCAAATATGGGTCTACCTTATCTTGTAATTCGCCAGGTAAGAAGCCTAACCGTTCACCAGCCTCTACAGCAGGGCGAGTCAAAATAATTTTATCTACATTACGGTTTTTTAAATAAAATGCCGCTAACGCTACTGCTAGGAATGTTTTACCTGTACCAGCAGGGCCAATACCAAAGGTAATGGTATTTTTACGAATGCTATCTACATAGTATTTTTGGCCTTCCGTTTTAGGCGTAATATTTTTCCCCCGCATGTTAACGGATAAGGTATCTTCAAACATGGTATGTACTGCATCAGCTTTACCGTTCGCTACGAGTTTTGCGGCAATACGAACTTGGGACTCAGTGATGGTACTACCTTCACGGTATAGGAATACTAGTTCTTCTAGCGTGCGATACAAAGCCTCTACTTGTTTTTCATCGCCCTTGATAACTACAGTATCACCACGTGCCACTACATCTGCAGAGATGACTTCAAGCATCATATGCAAATATCGATTATGTTGACCTAGTATGGATTGTGCTAGGTCATATGTTGGAAATGTAAAAACTTGTTCGCTCATATAACCTCCTAATCTATAAACTTACGAACGGCTTTGCCGTTTAAATAATCACATAAATCACCTTGATGAGCATCTAGTTCGTCTAACTTATCATCAATTAAATCTTGAACGCGCCACCACCCCATGGACCAGTTCGTAAATAACGTATTATCTTCAGGAGCTCTCCCAACAAGACGTTGTAAGACAATATCTGGATGCAAGTGACGAACAAAATTCACAACCCGATCAGCATATTCTTCGGCACTAATTAAGGTAAATTGCCCCTCTTGATACCACTTAGCCATCAATGTATTTTTAACGATATATAAGGCATGCAGTTTAACTTGGTCTACGCCAAGGGCTGACAAAATACGGGCCCCTTCGATGGTATCCTGCATTGTATCCCAAGGCAAATTGACAATCATATGGGTTGTGACATTAAATCCGTATCGTTTGATGCGCAATACAGCATCAATAAACTGAGCTAAATCATGGCCACGATTAATCTTCTCAAGGGTATCATAATTGACCGTTTGCAATCCTAATTCAATATAAATATCCTTTTTAAAGCGATCTCTAATATCAGCTAATATGTCTAAATATTCATCAGCAATACAATCTGGTCTTGTAGCAATAGCAATACCTACCGCTTCGTCGATACAGCCTTGCTCCATATAGCTTTTAAAATCATCAAGCCCCAAATAGGTATTACTAAAGTTTTGATAATAAGGTATAAATTTTTTCGCCTTGTACTTAGGGCCAATGTGAGCAATGTTTTCCTCTAATTGCATGCGCACTGTCATCCAAGCAGGACGATTTTCATAACCTGCACCGATTTCCCCGCAGAAGGTACATCCTCCTACACCTGCCGAACCATCTCGATTTGGACACGTTAGCGGTAAGGCAACAGGCAATTTATAAACTTTCTCCCCATAGGTTTCTTTATAATATTTAGATACCATGCGGTATCGTTTTGGTCTCGTTGTATCGGTCATAACACTCCTATTTAACTAACCAATCATCACTTGTTATGTAATATTTCGACTATTAAAATTAAATAAATTATTTTTGTATTACTAACAAGCCTCTATTTCAGGACGTATAAATGGTTTTACCTCTTTATTTACGTCTATTACAACTGTAAATGGTGTATTAGGTACATTATCTATACCTAATACATGTGCCGTCTCCTTAGACATCGGCATTTCCACATATTGCTGGCGAATCTTGCGCCATTCTTTAAATGTATAGTTTGGAATATACTGAGATGCAATCTCTTCGTTGCGCCAGAATGCTTCCCCTTCTTGTATAAGCTCTTTTGTCTGCTTCGGCAAACCAACGGCTTCGCTTCGAACCTTCCCACGATAGCTAACAAGTGTATCGTACTGTAGTAATTCGGCCGCTACATTGTCGCCTTTAGCCAAGAAGAAATTATATAAGAACTCGATTTGGTCGATATCTTTCAAGTTAACCTTGTGATTGCCTGCATCGAGCCAAGCTTGTGTCATTTCACAGAAATAAGAAAAAGCGTCTTTTTTAGGCTCCATTTTAGTTGGATCATACTTTTTCATTGGTAGTACATGATTTGTTACTGTATCTTCACCAGTTATGGATGTATCAGTATGTTCCTTAATAAGCTTTCTACCAATATAGGCAAAGACAGTTCTAAAACGCTCACTATTATAGAAGCGTTCAAATACATCTTCAAAGTGTTTCAAGAACCGAACGTCTTTATATGGCAATACATGTGTACTTAAAACCTCATAAGGAGCTAATGGATCACTAATATATTGGTATTCCTCCATACGGCGTACACCAGAGCCTTTTAATAGTTTCAAGAACCCTATTTGTAGCGCATGAGGTTGTAAGCTAAATAAATCGTTGAAGGATAATCCAAATCGTGCTTTATTTTCGTAAGGTAAGCCTACAATTAAATCCATATGTACATGTGTACGGCCGGCCTCAATAATAGGACGGATAGCCTTTTGAATATATGGCCAATCATTATAGCGGTTAATAGCATCTAAGGTTTTCTTATGTGTACTTTGTACACCTACTTCGATTTGAATACGGCCTGGTGGCGTTTCACAGAGAATATTTGTTTCCCATTCTGTCATGAGTTCCGGTTCCATTTCTAAATGGAAGTTCGTCTCTGTATCTGCATCGCGCATAAATTCCATCATAGGGCGATGGTGATGTGGTGCACAGTTAAATGTTCTATCTACAAATTTAACCTGTTTCACCTTATGATCGATAAACCATTGTAGTTCTTTGAAGGTTCTCTCCTGCGGGAAGAAACGCACCGTATTCTTATTACCAGATAAGCAATACTGACAAGAGAATGGGCAGCCACGAGAGGATTCATAATAGATGATTTTATGCTCTAAATCGACCATATCCTCTTCTACATACGGGAATGGAATGGTACTAAGATCTTTTACCTCTACAGCCTCGGTAGAGCCCATAAGTTCGCCTGAAATATGACGTCCTCGTATCCCAGGGATTTCTTCTTGTAAACCATCCTTACCATTTTTCAGTGCACTAATAAGTTGGTAGAAAGCTTCTTCCCCTTCACCTTGTACAACATAATCTACGGCATGGCATCGATTTAGGATTTCATTGGCTGTGAAAGAAACCTCTGGTCCACCTAAAATGATCTTAATATCTGGTCGAACAGCTTTCACCAGGTCCACTACATGTAAGGTCATTTCGATATTCCAGATATAGCAAGCAAAGCCCAATACATCTATATTTCGCTCTGTAATATCGCTAAGAATATGTAAAACAGGCATATTAATAGTATATTCTACTATATCGTATGCCTGTCCGTGAGCCTGCCCATAGGCTTTGAGATACCGCAAAGCCAGGGAGGAATGTATAAATTTTGAGTTTAATGTGGATAAAACTACGTTCATAGGTCCCCTTTACATCATCGAATGGCTCAGCCACCGTCTAGTCATAATATATATATTATACCATTAAAAGAGCCCAAAGATAAAGGAAACAATAGCACCCACTAAAATGACAACCCCTACTACAGATAGGATAATGCCACCAAAGAATACAACAGCTGCTAAAACGACAGCTAATATGATAATTAAAATGATGCGACTAAGCCAACTTGTACTATTAAAGCTATATACCTTAACATGTGGACCATATTGGTTAAATTCTTCACTGCGTTGATAGTCTTCGTTCATATTGCTAGGGGTAGAGTCCACATGAACAGAGTCGCCTACCTCTTCAATGGTTACACCGTCAAAATCACGGCGTTCATCATCAGATAATACGCGTGTGTTAGGCTCTGCAGAACGAGCATGACTGCCAAAGCTATCGCTACGCTCACTACTTCTATATGTATTTTGATTGTTATTTATATTCTGTTGATCATTCATCATTAAGTCCTTTATATGACCAAAATAATAATTAATTTTATACAACCTATTATACCATACTTTACCATAAAAAATGCAAATAAATATCCCCTACAGATATAAGTTTATATATCTATAGGGGATCTATTTATTGTATTGCTTATGCGACTATAGGCTAACGGACAAATTAGTCTTTCAAGTATTTTTGAAGCAATTCATTTACCATACCAGGGTTAGCACGGCCTTTAGATTCCTTCATAACTTGGCCTACTAAGAAGCCAATAGCCTTACCATTGCCACCTTTGAAGTCTTCCACTGGTTGTGGATTATTAGCAATAACTTGCTTAACGATTTCTTCGATAGCACCAGTATCAGTGATTTGAACAAGGCCTTCTTCTTTTACGATAGTATCTGCATCCTTGCCGGATTCCCACATGGATACGATAACTTTTTTCGCAATTTTACCAGAGATTGTACCTTTATCGATAAGGGCAATCATACCAGCCAAGTTTTCTGGGCTTACTTTAGATTCAGCGAATGTTAAACCGCTTTCATTAATCATTTTAGACAAATCACCAAGCATCCAGTTAGCAACAGTCTTAGCATCGGCACCTGCTTTTACAGTAGCATCTAAGAAGTCTGCTGTTTTACGGGATACAGTAAGGATTGTAGCATCTTCACGAGACAAGCCATATTCAGATACAAAGCGTTCAATCTTAGCATCTTGTAATTCTGGCAACGCACGACGTACTTCTTCGATTTTTTCGTCTGTAATTACAATTGGAACCAAGTCAGGTTCAGGGAAGTAACGGTAGTCGTTTTCTTCGTCTTTCTTACGCATACCAATAGTAATACCTTGAGCATCATCCCAAGTACGTGTTTCTTGATCTACTTTGCCGCCAGCTTCGATCAACTTAGCTTGACGCAATGCTTCATATTCAACAACCTTTTGGATAGCTGTTAAGGAGTTAACGTTCTTAGTTTCTGTACGTGTGCCAAACTCTTTAGTACCGCGCAAACGCACGGATACGTTACAGTCACCACGCAAAGAACCTTCTTCCATACGACCGTCAGATACTTCTAAGTATTGCAAGATAGAACGTAGTTTTTCAACATAGGCTCTCGCTTCTGCGCCGGAACGAATATCTGGTTCGGATACGATTTCAAGAAGAGGTACACCAGTACGGTTATAGTCAACATTAGAAGATTTAGAATCGGAAATAGTGTTACCACTATGAACGAGTTTACCAGCATCTTCTTCCATGTGAATACGCGTAATACCAATGCGTTTAGTTTCACCATTTACTTCAATGTCCAAATGACCATTTAAGCAAATTGGCAAATCATATTGAGATGTTTGATAGTTTTTAGGCAAATCAGGATAGTAGTAGTTTTTACGGTCAAATTTATTAAAGTTTAGAATTTCACAGTTCAATGCTAAACCAACTTTGATAGCAAATTCTACTACTTGTTTATTTAACACAGGCATAGCACCAGGTAAGCCAAGGCAAACTGGGCATACATGTGTATTTTGATCGCCGCCGAATTCAGTGGTACAACCACAGAAGATTTTAGACTTAGTCTTAAGCTCTGTATGAACCTCTAAACCAACGACTGTTTCGTATTTACTACTCATAGAGAAACCTCCCCAGTTGGTGCTACTAATTGACAGTCCGGACGTGCTTGTTCAAATGTGAAAGCAGCACGTAATAATGTTTCTTCACCCATAGCAGGGCCAAGTAATTGTAAGCCGATTGGCAAATTGCTGCTACTCATACCTGCTGGAATGCTAATACCTGGAATACCTGCAAGGTTTGCTGGTACTGTACAGATATCTTCTAAGTACATTGCCAATGGATCATTTGCTTTTTCACCAAATTTATAAGATGTATTAGGTGCAGTTGGTGTTAAAATCAAATCCACTTTGGAGAATGCTTCATCAAATTCATTTTTAATGAGGCGGCGTACTTTTAATGCTTTCAAATAGTAAGCATCATAGTAACCAGCGCTCAATACATAGGTACCTAACAAGATACGGCGTTGTACTTCAGGACCAAAGCCTTCTGTACGAGTTTTAGTAGACATATCTACTAAGTTATCTGCAGGTACCCGCATACCATAACTTACACCGTCATAACGAGCCAAATTGGAGCTAGCTTCTGCCAATGCGATGATATAGTATGCAGACAATGCATATTTAGAATTAGGCAAGGAAACCTCAACGATTTCAGCACCTAATTTTTTGTATGTTTCGATAGCTTCTTCCACAGCTTTACGAACTTCGCTATTGAGGCCTTCACCAAAGAATTCTTTTGGTACACCAATTTTTAGATTTTTTACATCATTTACAAGTGCTGTAGTGTAGTCTACACGAGTGCCTGGAATAGATGTGGAATCTTTTATATCATGCCCAGAGATTGCATTTAATACTAACGCTGCATCTGTTACATCACGTGTAACAGGTCCAATTTGATCCAAAGAAGATGCGAAAGCAATTAAACCATAACGAGATACATTTCCGTATGTTGGTTTTAAGCCTACAACGCCACAGAAGGATGCTGGTTGACGAATAGACCCACCTGTATCAGAGCCGAGAGCCCAAATAGCAGACCCGCTGGATACCGCTGCTGCACTACCACCAGAAGAACCACCTGGTACACAATCAGCATTCCAAGGATTAGATGTTTTAGCTAATGCAGAGTTCTCTGTAGAGCCACCCATAGCAAATTCGTCCATGTTAAGTTTACCAAGGCTAATATAATGATTGTCTTGTAAACGTTCAATAACTGACGCATTGTATGGAGGCACAAAGTGTTCTAACATTTTAGATGCACATGTTGCAGGTTCATCTTTAATACAAATATTATCTTTAATGGCACCAGGAATACCTGCCAATGGGGAAATAGCTTCACCTTTAGCAATTGCTTCATCTACAAGCTTAGCTGTAGCCAAAGCACGATCATGAGAATCGGATAAGTACGCATGTACAGTCGGTTCCACTTTCGCTTTATGTGCAATAACAGCATTCGTCAATTCAACAGCGCTGATTTCTTTATTCACTAGTTTCTTGTGTAATTCATGAATTGTTGCCACAGCGAAACCTCCTATTCTTGTACAACGCGAGGTACTTTAAAGTACCCATCCTCTGCTTCTGGAGCATTGGATAAAGCTAAATCATGATCGAGGGATGGTTTTGTTTCATCCTCTCTAAATACATTGTTCAATGGTACTGCATGAGCCATTGGTTCTACATCATTAAGCTCTAATGCATCTAGTTCAGCAACATAAGTCAAGATATCGGATAACTCTTTTTCTACATGTGCCATATGTTCTTCCTTAACTTCCAATCGTGAAAGTAAGGCGATCTTTTTAATTTCCTCTTGGCTGATTTTCATCGGAACACATCCTTTCATAATTACTTATTATAAAGCATAGATGTGTTATTTTCAAAGAAATTAACATATCTATGCTTAATGTTAAACTATAAATATTATAAACAAAATTTGTCAGTTCTTTTGCTTGTATTTTTACATTAGTATATATATCATTAAAGTAATAATATATAGACATATAATACAACTTTGCTTAAGAGGTAATATACATGACTAAACTTTTATTATTAGTACTATTTATTCTAATACCACTTACGTCAAATGCTATATCATTAAACGAATTAAGAAATAATCCTACCAAATATAAACTTGTATACTCAGATAGTTCAGGTGATCAATATGTTGATAATGATACTATTAATGTTATTAGATATGCACCACCGTACTATGTCATAAGCTCTACATCATATTTAGTATCTTATGAATATAATGTTCTATCCGAATTGCATAATACATATTTTTATGATTATAACAATAACATATCAACTTTACTTGAAAAAACGCACTCAGAGCAAGAGTTTGGTAGTCAAGTCACACAATACGCTGGTATCAAATATAAAACCAATAAAATAACTATATTTAATTATAACGGGGAGGTATATCAAGGTCCAATTTTAAGAAATGAATCGGCAAAGATTCCAAAAATATTATCGCCTGCATATGAATCCGCTATGTATTCGTTTTATAAATCTTATAATACTTATTTTAATATTCCATCAAAAATTCAAAAATTCTAATAACTTATAAGGAGTGTATTAATCCTATGATTAAAATCTTTTTCTATATATTATTAATACTATTTCCTATCACCACTAATGCCATTTCACTTCAAGAAATAAGGGATAATCCAACAAGATTCAAATACATCTATGCAGATAATAGAGGAGATGGATACGTAGATATTAGTAGTATCAATGTTATAAGATATGCACCTCCATATTATGTCATAAACTCATCTCTATATTTAGTTGATTATAGCAAAAGTGCAATAGCACAAATAAATAGTACTTATTTCTTCGACTACAGCCAGAATGTAACTTCAACTTTAGAAAAAAGTAAGAACAAAGCAGAGTTTACTAATAGAATCTTAAAATATGCAGGTATAAAACATAAGATTAATTCTATGCCAACATATGATTTTTCTGGTAACGTATTATCCACAACACCTTATTCTGGAAATATAACAACTCCAGCTCTTTTATCTCCAGCATATACAGCTGCTATGTTCTCATTTTATAATTCATATAATGAATACTTTAATCCACCAGATAAACATCAAAAGTTCTAATTATGTTCCCCAATAATCGTGATCAAAATATCATGATTATTGGGGTTTCTTTTTATAAGGAAATTAATTTTTTGATGGGACTACTTTATACCAAATGTAATAAAAAGAAATTACTATACCTGTGCAGCGACATTACGTAGGACGGAGCAAGCAGGTATAGTAATTTCTTTTTTACTAGTTAACACTAATATAACAAGGCCCCATCAAAAAATTAAATATCTTCTCCCAGTTCGCGTAAGAGTTCTACAAACTCTTCTTCGTTCATTACTCGTATACCCAATTCATTTGCTTTAGTAAGCTTGCTACCACTATCTTCACCAGCGATAACAAGGGTTGTTTTCTTAGATACAGAACCTGTAACCTTTGCCCCATGAGCTTCAAGGATTTTACCAGCTTCACTACGACCCATAACCTCAAGCTTACCTGTAAGAACAACGATTTCGCCATCCATTTGGTTACCTGCAGCTTCTACAACATCTACGGTCATTTTAAGTCCTGCCGCTGTTAAGCCTTCAATGATTTCTACATGAGCAGGATCTTGACGATATTCAACAATACTATCAGCCATAGTAGGACCGATTTCTTCTACTGCCACCAATTCTTCTTTAGTAATTGTCATGAATCGTTCCATAGATTTCACAACATTAGCAATTGTTCCGGCTGCCTTAGATCCAATTAGTCGAATACCAAGACCATATAGTACACGATCTAATCCGCGAGTTTTAGAGTCTGCGATGGCTTTCACCAAATTCTCTGCAGATTTCTTACCCATTCGGTCCATAGTAACAAGTTGATCTACTGTTAAATGATATAAATCAACCACATTGGCAATTAACTTGTTATTGATCAAGTTTTCTACAATGCTAGGGCCAAGACCATCTATATTCATAGCATCGCGAGATGCAAAATGGATAATTTGTTCTTTTTCAATAGCAGGACAGTGTTTATTAGTACAACGAACAGCTGCTTCACCTTCACGACGAACTGCAGGAGAGTCACATACTGGGCAACGATTTGGAATGGTGAAAGGCACCTCAGAACCAGTACGTTTTTCTGGAACTACGCGAATAACTTCTGGAATAATCTCTGCCGCCTTATGAATGATAACGTGGTCACCAATACGAATATCCTTTTCATTGATAAAGTCTTGATTGTGTAATGTTACACGACTTACATTCGTACCGGATACGAATACGGATTCAAGCTCACCTGTTGGCGTAAGAACACCTGTACGGCCTACGTTAATGGTGATATCCTTAAGGACTGTTTCCACTTCTTCTGGAGGATATTTGTACGCTGTTGCCCATTTAGGGTCCTTAGCAGTACTTCCAAGGACCTCTTGATCATCAAAACTATTGACCTTAATTACCATACCGTCTGTGTCGTAAGGCAACTCATGACGCTTTTCGCCCCAATAATTAATAGCCTCGATTACCTCGTCAATTGTTTTACAAACGCGATAATGTGGATTTACAGAAAACTTAAATGTTTCTAAGCTTTGTAATAATTCCTCTTGGCTATGAATATTGGCACCCAATTCAGAACCGATTGCGTAGGCAAAGAATGCTAAATTACGACTAGCCGTAATCGCTGGATCTTGTTGACGTAAAGAACCTGCTGCTGCATTGCGAGGATTTACAAAGGTTGGTAAGCCCTCTTCATCACGTTCTTCATTAATGCGTTTAAATTCGCTATGAGGCATGTAGGCTTCACCGCGAACCTCGATAAATTCAGGTGCATTTTCGAGGTATAAAGGAATGGATTTAATAGTCCGCACATTGGCTGTAACATCTTCGCCAACGCGACCATCACCACGTGTTACAGCACGTACAAACATGCCATTTTCATAATGCAAATTGACAGCTAAGCCATCGATTTTAAGCTCTACTACATAAGCAGAAGGCTTATGACCCAATTCCTTTTCTACACGATTTGCAAACGCACGTACTTCATCAGCACTAAATACATTAGACAAGCTCAACATAGGACGGCCATGGACGACCTTTTCAAAGGAGCCTTCCACCTTCATCCCCACCCGTTGTGTTGGGGAAGATGGCACAATATATTCAGGATGAGCTGTTTCTAAATCAACGAGCTCTCGATATTTTTTATCGTATTCAAAGTCACTCATGGTAGGAGCATCTTTTACATAGTATAAATACTGCGCATGAGTCAGCTCCTGTTGTAACTCTTTAATTCTATCTTTCGGATTCATCTTATATCCTTTTAGTGAAAATACAGGTATCTAAACGATTAATAGTTAACCTTTTTTTACAGGTGCAAATTTAGCCATTACCACACGTACACCTTGGGTTGGAAACTCAATTGTTAGCTTCATACCAGCCCCTTCGCCGGCAACATTGATAACTTTACCATTGCCCCATTTACTATGAATAGCTGTGTCGCCTACCTTCCAGTCTGCAATCACCTCATTGCGAACAATTGGCTTAGTGACAGGACGGCTAGTAACACTCATATGTTGTGGTACATGGCGCTTAATATCATCAGGTACTTTACGCTTAGCACGCAAACCATCTACTAGCTCTTCAGGAATTTCATCGATAAAGCGAGATGGCAAATAGCTACTAGTACGGCCAAATACGGTACGCGTAGTAGCATTAGAAATATATAATTCCTTTTCAGCACGAGTAATACCTACATAGGCAAGACGACGTTCCTCTTCGATTTCCTCAGGGTTCATCAAGGTGCGGCTATGAGGGAATAAACCTTCCTCCAAGCCTCCTAAGAATACGATTGGGAACTCCAAACCTTTGGCAGCATGTAATGTCATTAATGTTACTTTAGACTCTTCTTGCTCGAAGGAATCTACATCATTAACGAGGGCTACTTGCTCTAAGAAATCCTCAACAGTACCCGTTGGATTAGTATCTTGGAAGTCTTTAGCTACAGATAAAAGTTCACCAATATTCTCAGCACGAGCCTGATCTTGTGGATCTGTACTCTCTTCCAACTGTGCCAAGTAACCTGTTCTATCAAGAATAGCTTCTAAAATATCGAGTACCGTTTTATCTTCCATTTCAGCTACAAGAGTAAAAATAAGGATGCCGAATTCTTCTAACTTTTCCTTTGTTTTACCTTTAATCGTATCTACAAGATGCAACTGTGTTAATGTCATAAACAAGGATGTGCCATTTGCACGAGCATAATCTTGTAGTTTTGCCACTGTAGTTGCACCAATACTACGCTTAGGTACATTGATGATACGTAATAAGCTCAAATCATCGAATGGATTATATAACACGCGTAAGTAAGCTAAAACGTCCTTAATTTCTTTACGATCATAGAACTTCGTGCCCCCTACCATCGTATATGGCAGCGCCCGTTTAATTAGCGCTTCTTCAAGTACACGAGATTGAGCATTAGTACGATACAAAATAGCCATATCGCCATAAGGTACGCCATGAATATCGTGCTTTTTAGCAATAGTATCGCCGATGAAAGCTGCTTCTTCATGTTCAGATTGTGCCGTAAAATGCTGGATTTTAGCGCCTTCAGTCTTGTCTGTCCATAAGTTTTTCTTTGGACGACCTTCATTATTTTCAATTACTGCATTGGCTGCATCAAGGATAATCTTTGTAGAGCGGTAGTTTTGCTCCAACTTAATAGATGTACAGTTCGGATAATCCTTTTCAAAGTCTAAGATATTTTGAATATCTGCACCACGCCAAGCGTAAATACTTTGATCAGCATCACCTACAACGGCAATATTTTTCCAATGAGATGCTAATAATTTAGCCAATAAATATTGGGCATGGTTCGTATCTTGATATTCGTCGATCATGACATAACGAAAACGCTTACTATACTTATCTAGAACAGCTGCATTAGATTGTAATAACTTTACAGCAACCAATAAGAGGTCATCAAAGTCTAAGGCATTATTTTTGCGTAATTCCCGTTCATAATATTCATATACATCAGCAACCTTTTGTTGGTAAAAGTCTCGTGCTTGCTTTCTAAAATCAGAGGCAAATAACAATTTATTCTTTGCATCTGAGATAGCAGCGATCATAGCACCTACAGGATAGTATTTATCATCGAGGTTTAATGCCTTTAAGGCAGCCTTAATAACAGCTTGAGAGTCAGATGTATCATAGATTGTAAAGTTACTGTTATAACCTAAGAAATTATCTAGCTCAAAACGCAAGAATTTCGCACAGAAGCTATGGAATGTGCTGAGCCAAATACGATTAGCCACATCACCTACAAGACCTTCCACACGGCTTTTCATCTCTTTTGCCGCTTTATTGGTGAACGTAATGGCTAAGATTTCATAAGGATTAACACCTTGAGCCAATAAATGTGCAATACGAACGGTTAACACCTTTGTTTTACCAGAGCCGGCACCAGCTAAAATTAATAAAGGGCCTTCCGTATGTTGAACGGCTTGTTGTTGCTCTTTATTTAAACCTGTTAATAATGAATTCATCGGAACACCCCTATCGCCCTTACATATACTATAGTTTGATAATCATATAAATAGAGAAGAAGAACGTTGCAAGCAACGTTCTTTTCCCTTTGTATACTACTATACTATTTCATAGCACCAAGAATTGGTGGTACGATTTGTTTTTTACGAGACATAGTATTTGGCAAGAATACGCCATTGTCTTTAACTTTTTTTTCGAATGCTTTTGTTACTACAGCTTCTACATCACCGCTGAATAACAATGTAGTACTTTCATCAAGAATATTTGTAACCATGATGTAAGATGCATCGTAGTTATTCGCAGTACGAAGAGCCTCTAGCGCAGCTACAAGCTCAGCTTGTTTGGCCAATACATCTGTTGTATCCATTACAGAAATTTGACCGATAGAAATCGTTTTACCTGCTTCGGAGAATTCTTTCATATCTGTACGAACGATATCATCGTTAGTCAAATCAGAAATATCAGCACCAGCTTTTAACATATCAAGGCCATAAGACTCGATGTCAACGCCAGCGATTTCAGCTAATTTATGGGCCATTTCTTTATCTGTTTCTGTGCATGTTGGAGAACGGAATAATACAGTGTCAGAAATAATAGCAGACAACATCAAGCCAGCAATGCCTTTAGGAATTTCTTGATTGTTTTCCATGTACAATTTAGTAAGAATTGTATTGGAGCAACCAACTGGTTCTAAACGCATGAATACAGGACCATCAGTTTCAAAATCACCAATGCGGTGATGATCTACAACACCACACATATTCATGGATTTGTAACCATCGATGATTTGTTTGGATTCGTTATGGTCTGTTAAATATAAGTTGCCACCTTCTGGAGCAAACTCTTCCCAGTTCTTAACGATTTGTGGGTGTTCAAAACCAAAATGATTCAAAATATATGTTGTTTCTTTATTTGCTTCACCTGCACATACTGGAGTTGCTGGTGTGCCCATTTGAGTTAACAAATTAGCAAAGGAAATAGCAGAACAAATGGAATCTGTATCAGGGCTTTTATGACCTGCTACATATGTTTTTACGTCACTCATAATATACCTCTTTTATATTAATTTCACACTTAATATCGACTTACGTCAATCCGATTTTTAACTCTATTATTATATCATAAATTATACAAAAAAACACGCCACTACTAAGTAGTGACGTGTTTTTGTCATTCTACAAATTTATATAATGTAGATGATTAGTCGTGATTTTTTTTGCGGTTTGTGAACAAACCAAGTCCAAGTGTTTCAATGATGATGAACAACATTGGAATGATAAAGATACCAAACAATGTTGCTGTTGTCATCCCTGCTACTACTGTAATACCCATGGATGTTCGAGCACCAGAACCAGCACCAGAAGACAATGCCAATGGCAATACACCAAGGATAAACGCAAAGGATGTCATCAA
>FLSK01003004.1_pt2 | contig 15896 bp, 11 predicted proteins | sample 1550541 | NCBI WGS metagenome assembly FLSK01 (sample SAMEA4031773, study PRJEB14383) | metagenome | biome: human; feature: oral; material: saliva | place: Philippines | collected 2014
GGTTTCAACACACAGCCACCCGAAGGCGGCTGCTAATTTGTTCATAGTGTTTACCTCGTATGGTTAGGTTTCAACACACAGCCACCCGAAGGCGGCTGCTAGTCCAATATTGTAACGGTAAGGGTTTATCGATAGTTTCAACACACAGCCACCCGAAGGCGGCTGCCGCCGTTACATACAAAACAAATTACGGACTTACAAGTTTCAACACACAGCCACCCGAAGGCGGCTGCATCCACCTCCTTTTGAGCCTTTTAGCGTTGGCGTGTTTCAACACACAGCCACCCGAAGGCGGCTGCGACCCATCATAACCAACAGTAAGGTCATATACTGGTTTCAACACACAGCCACCCGAAGGCGGCTGCATACAGTTCTCAATATCTACAACAGCACACAATCGGTTTCAACACACAGCCACCCGAAGGCGGCTGCAGGTGCGAGTGAGGCATTTGCTAAGGCTATCAACGTTTCAACACACAGCCACCCGAAGGCGGCTGCCCTCTAAATCGGCACAAGAACCATCACTACAAAAGTTTCAACACACAGCCACCCGAAGGCGGCTGCGGCCAAGCCAACTAATCAAAGGATATTTATACCAAGTTTCAACACACAGCCACCCGAAGGCGGCTGCAAACCTTTTAATAATAATTCTTGACAATAACCAGTTTCAACATACAGCCACCCGAAGGCGGCTGCGAATGCTACTGCAACGTTACCTAATACTTCAACGTTTCAACACACAGCCACCCGAAGGCGGCTGCGCATCCTTAGCACAATACGGGCCGAGTACATTAGGTGGTTTCAACACACAGCCACCCGAAGGCGGCTGCAGGTTTTGAAGTAGTAAGGCATAGAAAAATATCAGTTTCAACACACAGCCACCCGAAGGCGGCTGCCTTCAATTCTTGCTAGGTAGTCAGGTAGTTTAATGTTTCAACACACAGCCACCCGAAGGCGGCTGCTAGGTTTTGGCGATGTCAAAGCAGTTATAGGTGATGTTTCAACACACAGCCACCCGAAGGCGGCTGCAAGTTAGTTAAATCTTTAACTTCTTCGCTAGTTGGTTTCAACACACAGCCACCCGAAGGCGGCTGCCATAGCCCCTATATCAACAGGCGGTATGTAGTTGTCGTTTCAACACACAGCCACCCGAAGGCGGCTGCCTTTAGCGATAATGTAAGCAATATAACTTTTTCCTGTTTCAACACACAGCCACCCGAAGGCGGCTGCCTAATTTAGGCGACTCTAGCGTGAAAGAGTTAGAGTTTCAACACACAGCCACCCGAAGGCGGCTGCTTTGATGCCGAATGCACCTAAAAACGCATCGAGGTTTCAACACACAGCCACCCGAAGGCGGCTGCATCGTTAGCGTTCATGATTAGTAATCTTGAGTGATGTTTCAACACACAGCCACCCGAAGGCGGCTGCGCGTTGCGTTCTCAAAGCTCTCAATGGTTTCATCAGTTTCAACACACAGCCACCCGAAGGCGGCTGCGTTAAATATGGCTAATTTTGCTCAAGTGTCAAATAGTTTCAACACACAGCCACCCGAAGGCGGCTGCCAATCCAAGGCTTGATAGATTTCCAGCCATCAGCGTTTCAACACACAGCCACCCGAAGGCGGCTGCCCAGCTTTTTTAGCTTTTTCTTCTGCCTCATCGGTGTTTCAACACACAGCCACCCGAAGGCGGCTGCGGTTCACCAACATTATCCATTGAGGAGTTATAGTGTTTCAACACACAGCCACCCGAAGGCGGCTGCCGAAATTAACCGCACTTTGATTTGTTCGATTGGCAGTTTCAACACACAGCCACCCGAAGGCGGCTGCGCTCCATTTGATTTAATTCCACTATTACCTCGTGGTTTCAACACACAGCCACCCGAAGGCGGCTGCCTCTTCATAGTCATTGCCAAGTGCGATAGCTTTCACGTTTCAACACACAGCCACCCGAAGGCGGCTGCTTCCATTACATCTAGTTGACTTTCATCGTCTGCGTAGTTTCAACACACAGCCACCCGAAGGCGGCTGCAAAGAGCAATCCTATCCAAGCTCCAGCAACAGCAAGTTTCAACACACAGCCACCCGAAGGCGGCTGCCTCCAGAAAAAGTATTTCCGCTAACTCTCGCCTCTGGTTTCAACACACAGCCACCCGAAGGCGGCTGCATCTTGTCTTCCTTGGAAATTTCGATACTTCCTAGTTTCAACACACAGCCACCCGAAGGCGGCTGCATGTCTTACTCTTTTAATCTAAAGACTAATAAGGTTTCAACACACAGCCACCCGAAGGCGGCTGCTTAAGTGCTGAATCAGCTTACGAAGAAATATTCGGTTTCAACACACAGCCACCCGAAGGCGGCTGCGACTTAATACGATATTCTCTAACTCTTTAACGCTTGTTTCAACACACAGCCACCCGAAGGCGGCTGCTTCTACCTTTTCAATCTTAGGCTTACTTGGTGCTGTTTCAACACACAGCCACCCGAAGGCGGCTGCCAACCTTCTGCACTACTTGCTTTAATTCATCTAGTGTTTCAACACACAGCCACCCGAAGGCGGCTGCGATATAGATACTCAAAGCTTATTAAAAATATTAGAGTTTCAACACACAGCCACCCGAAGGCGGCTGCAATAAGCTTATTATTAAATATGGTGAAGAATAATGGTTTCAACACACAGCCACCCGAAGGCGGCTGCTCCCTATATAAAAAAGTAAGAAAAATCAGCGGATTAAACACTGTATTTCGCTAACTGATTTTATGATAAGGAGTTTAGTCAGTATAACGGCCACATTGCCGTTATACAAATAGATTAACTTATCCAAATTGTTAAAGAAAACAAAGATCGCTATCCCATCAGGTTTTTGATGAGAACAACAGGTTAGCGAACTAAATGACAAGCACGTCTTTAAATACATCTACTGCCGGTTTTGCCCCATGATGCTCCACTTTATTACGCCATTTACTGCCTAAATGATAAAAACGCAGGCTGTCACATGTGGGGTCGTAGGTTTCCAACAGTTTATTTTTCAATATAATCCACTGGTCAGGCGTGACATCGCATTCAAATACCGAATATTGCGCGCGCACGCCGTAATCTAAGCAATGTTTTGCGATACGGCGTAATCGCGCTTGCCCGTTTGGATCGTCAAAAGAAATGTCGTAAGTAATCAGCATTAACATGGTTTATCTCATCAAAAACGGCGGATATTCCGCCAAATCCCCGCGCAAATGGCGCGCCAACAACATTGCCTGAATATATGGCAGCAGCCCGATTTCTACTTCTTCACCCAAAAACGGATGTACGATTTTCTCCTGTTTTTTCGCCTGCAAGGCTTGGAACAAGAGCTTACGGGCATCGGCTTTTAAGCTTACCGCACCGCTTGCCTCGGTAACAAAATCCTGCGGTTTGATTTGCCCGCGGTTAATCAACGACAACACCAACCTGTCCGCCCACCACGCGCGGAATTCTTCCAAAATATCCTGCGCTAAACTATCACGCCCCGGCCGGTCGGCGTGCAGAAAGCCTACCTGCGGGTCCAGTCCCACGCCTTGCAACGCGCCGCTGATGTCCTTGCCCAACAGACTGTACACAAACGACAACAGCGCATTCACCCCGTCTCTGGGCGGACGGCGGTTGCGCCCGTCAAAAGTAAAGCCGCTTTTTTCGCTCAAAAGCTGCCCGAACACGCCGAAATAACGCGCCGCCGCATCGCCTTCAATGCCACGCACCACGTCCAGCTCCGCCGCGCCCTTCAACTGCCGCAGCGAAATGTTCAAAGAATCGACCGCACTTTGAATCGCCACATTCTCACCGTAATTGCGAATCTGCCGCTGAAGCACCCGTTTACTCGCCTGAATCTTCGCCGCAATGATATTGCGCGCAATCGACACGGGATTTTGCTCCGACACCCGATACTGCGCCCGCCGCAACAGCACATTACCGCTCTGCCGCCCCTGAAGCCGTCCCAAGAAACGTCCGTTTTCGGTAAAAAACGCCAAATTCACATTATTTTCACCGCAAAACCCCAGCAAAAACGGCGACACCAGCACATTCCCGAAACAGAAAATATGCCCGATGGAATGCACCGGCAACTGCGCCACCTTCTTACGCTCCTGCTCCACCACCAGCGTTTCCCGCTCCTTATGCAGATAGCTGCCTTGGGTGGTGATATAGAGCGTGTTTTGCAGTTTTCGCATGGGGAGGCTCCTTGGATTTTGACCGCAGTTGTAGATTAGTGGATGCACTTAAATAGTGACTATGTACAAGCATTAAATGATTAGTGGAATATCCCAAGAAGTCCATTTTGATGTAAAGAAGGATCTATTCATACAACGAATAGATGTGTTAAACATGAATAAAACTCTTGCACCATTTAACATTTCCCACTCTTTAGCTGGACCAAGGGAGCTACCCTGATTATCATAAAATTTCTGAATTTCTTTAATTAAATAATCTTGAACATTCATAATATCTGAGAAATCAATTAAAGCATTATCGTAAGTCATTTGATTGAAATCCCTATTTTTAAAAGATGACATACTTCCCTGGAGAAGATTTCTAAAAGTATTCCATTCATACATTGATATACCATTCTTAGTACACATATCAAGATTTTCAATAGAATGTAATAAGATAAATCTACAATTCCTTTCTATATCCAGTTTACCAATAATTTTTTTGCCCAATCTAGATACAAGACGATCTCTAACTCCTGAGGTTAATATATTTGACCTTAGATGACATAACTGCTCAATTCCATGATTTAGCGATTCATTTATGCAATATTCATTAAATTCATCTCTAAAAAATGGATGTATTGTAGTTATTCTATGTTTAATCTGACAGAAATAAATCAGATTAGATTCCTTGTCATAAATAATCATATCTGCATCATATTTCTCTTTTGGATCGTTTATACCATCTGTTACAATAAATCGATTACTATTGAGTTTATCTTTCAAATATTTTTGAATATATCCATTCTCAAACCATTTACCTATTCTTTTCATACTTGTTAAATAACCAGATGAAACTGTTCTAATTGCGAACTTTAAATTAATATCATTTATTCTTATTTGTTCGTCATTTAATTCTGTTGCTATTCTATCATGCTCTTGCACCCCCAACTCATTCATAATTTTAAAAAGAAATTTAATCTCATCTTCAGAAAATCCGAAATTATGTAGCTTATGCTTATCAATAGTTACTTGACGACTAAATATATTTTCAGCATCGCAATAATCAATATTATATTGAAAAGATAGAAAAGAAATTATTTCAACCAACCCTCTCATATTTGAAAAAATTTGACTATCATTAGGATCTAGAAATTTTATATAATTTGGGTGGAAGCTTATATACTTATCTAATATTGCATCTACAAAAGCTTGGAATAGCTCAGAGTTTCTTGAATCTACACAAGCACTAATTTCTTTTCTAAAAATTAAATCAGAAAGATGGCTTTGCTTAGTAAAGTATCTCGAAAACCAAATCATTTTATAATAATTAATATATTCTTTATTTATCTTATAAATTATATTATCAATATTTTCTATAGCTCCCAATAAAACATAAAAAATAAATTCACTAAAAGCATAAAATGCGTAAAGATTAACTTTTTTTTGATATGAACACTCATCCCAGCTAGGGAAATTATTTTTGATTAAATCTTCCTTTATTCTTTCTCGATAATCATTTTCTATCAACCGATAATTATCTATAATTTGCTCACTTCCATCACTATTTAACACATACGGTTTGATTCCAAGACTCTCAACTCTCCTATTAATAAAGAAATTTTTACCTCTAAAACCAAGTAAAGCATACTTTTTAAGCGCACATAATACTTTCGCTAAATTACTCGGAAGATATTTTCTAATGTCTGTTTCTGTGATATTAATAGGATTGTTAATAAGTGATAAAGTAAACGATCTTTTTTCATTATCCATCTCATTCAAATTATTCATTAAACATTCAAACCAATGCATATTCTAGCTCCTAGCATTAAATAATCAGATAAGCCGAATGGTTGATTTACTTAAACAACCCCTCAACATACTCCACACTCCTATCCCGTTTCCCTAGCAACTCTGGCTGGCAAATCTCCATCAACGAGCAGGCTTTGCAGCGTTTGCCGTAGTCGGGTGGCGGGGTTTGGCCGCTGTTTAAAAGTTCGCGCACGGCAGCGATGGTGGCGAGTGTTTGGGCGCGCAGGTCGTCTGAAAACACGACGGGGACGCGGTGGCGGGTTTGCATATACCACAGCGCGCCCTCAGAGACGATTTGCCCCGTCATTTCTTCCAAACACAAACCTTGGGCGCAAAGCTGGATTTCATCCATCGGGTCGGGTTTGGGCTTGCCGCGTTTGTATTCCACGGGTTTCAGACGACCTGTTTTCGTATCCACTTCCACCAAATCCAACACGCCGCTGATGCCGAGTTTCTCCGCCGATACATGCACCGTCCGCTCAAAGCGCACACCCTTGCGCGTTTCCGGTTCGCCCGAATCCACCCGCTCATGCAACGCCTTGCCCTGCGCGGTCAAATAGTTCTCCGCCCACGCCTGCTCGTTATGAATCAACGCGCATTGACGCGGGCAAAAAGCGTAGTGTTGCAGGGCAGAAAGGGGAATCAGGCGCATGTCCTGATTTTCCCCTTGGGTTTCGGTTGAAAGTGCGGTCATCTTTTTAAGTGTTTTTTAAAGCAACTCTTCCACACTCACGCCATTTAAGCCGTCTGAAATCACGCTGATTTTGTAATCACCAAAACCGCTTGCAGGCGTACCTGATTCGCCGTTTACGCGTTCGACTTTTACGGCGTCAAACAGTTTATGTGCAGGCTGGCTGCCGAGTGCGCTGTCGTGTTTAAAAACAATCAATTTGCGTGCTGCCATTTCGCCACGGGCGGCGGAGCGGTCGTGTTCAAACATCAGCATCAGGGCTTGCCAGAGTTTGGCTAAGTCGTCGTCTGAAAAACCGGTTTTGGCGGCAAGGTTGGCGGAGATAAAGCCGTGCACGCGGTAGAGCGCGTAAGGGACGATGTATTTACGCCCCATGGTGCGTTCTTTTTCCAAGTCTTTTTCGTTGGTTACCGCCATGCGGGTGATGGAAACTTCCAGCGGCACAATCGGGTCAATGGATTGGGCGAACGCCAGTTGTACCGGGCCGCGCACTTGTCCGCTGTTGACTTCGGTGGTCATCACGGCGCCGAGGGTGCGGATATCAAAGAAGTTTTTGCACATCCACGCGGTAATATCGCGGGCTTTGGCTTCATCTTTTGGCAGTTTTTTGGCTTCTGACTCAATGCCGAGAGCTTCATAAGCGCGTTTGTTTTGCAGGTTTAACACGCTTTTTTCTTTGACGTAGATTTCGTAACCGGCTTCATTTTCGCTGCTGATTTCGACAAAATTACGGATTTTGCGTTTTAAGCAGACATCAGTTACCAAGCCTTTGCTGGATTCGGGATCGAGGCGTGGCATATTGCCCGCATCGGGATCACCGTTGGGGTTGCCGTTGGTTACGTCAAAAAAGTAAACAAATTCATAGCGGTTTTGAATGGCAGACATTTTCTGGCTCCTTAGTTTTCAATGGTTTCAGCGGTTTCTTTTTTAGCAAAATAGCTTTGTTTTTGGTGGTAATAGCCGATGGCGAAGCGGCCTTGCTCGTCAATGCTCAAATGGCGCGGAAAGGTTTCGGGCAGTTTGGCAATGATTTCGCCCAAATCTTTATCCAAATTCACCGCCATTCCGGCCTTGTCTTTACGCAAACGCGACAAATGGTGTTTTGCACCCGACAAAAGGCGCGGAAAAACCGAAAACGGCACGGCAGATGCAGAGCCGTAATAGCGGTCGGCGATGCCAGCATTTAATTCACCGAGTGCCTGATATTGAATGCGCTCCAACACGGCAAATAGCCGCCCTAAAAGATAGGCGCGATTCGGGCTTTCATTGTTCAAACTCATAGGAACTCCTTCTTCGATAAAACCTTTTCTAAAACGCCGCTGTAATACGGCTTTCATCATTGCCACGCGCAGGCCGTTCACATCGCCGTCGGCGCGGATTCGGGTAATCAGTTGCGACAGTAAACTCAAGGGATACGGTGTACCGCAGATCACGGCGCGGGTTATTTCGCCTGCCAACATGGGCGAGATATTTTCGCTTTTGCCCAACACGGCAGTTTGCAATAAGAGTCGCCAAATAGACGGCGGCGTTTTCCACGCGCAAGGCTCAAGGGCTAAATCTTGCCAATGCTGCGCCAAGTTTTCCGCCAGCTGCCCAAATGTGGTGTCCAGCCAAAAGCGAACAGAAATCCGCGCGGCATTAGGGGCAAGCCCTAAGATATAAAAACGGGTATTGGCAGAGAGTTCGGGCGCGATTTCTTGCAGCGGACGACCTTTGCTGATTTGTTCCAATACGTTGAAAATTTTGGCACTTTCTTGTTCGTCATCCGGCGGCGTGAACACATGTGCGAAGAAGCCTTCGGCAGCTTGCGCGGTCGCATTATCATCAGCTTCCGCCCAAAAGACCGTGCTGGCGTCGCCGATGGTCAAGCAGTGATTATTTTCGCGGCGCAACAGATAGTTCAGCGCGGTGGTGTAGGCAAAGGCGGATTGTTCAGAGACGGGCGCATTTGCGCCTTGCTCCTTGCCAAACGAAGCAAAGGCTTCTTTGTTGAACGAAATAATCGAACCGCCGGAGCTTTGCCCGCCAAACACGCCTTTAATCGCCGGATGCAGTCGCGCAATCGGGGCGGTATCGCCGCTAATCAGGCATAAGCCTTCTTCAGCCTCATCACTTTTCAGGCAGTTAGCCCATATAGCCTGTGCGGCTTCTCGTTTATGAATACAAGCGGTCGTTTTTTCAAAAGAAAATGCAATATTGGCATCTAGCATTTCGGCAGGAAGATTTTCAGTTATGAAATGTTCAGGCTGCCAGTTTTGCAGAAAACGGCACAAGGCTTGCAAGCCTTCATCGTCGCTGTTTTGCAGTAAATCGAGATGGTATTGCTTGAAGGCTTCAAAGGTTTTTTCAGACAGCGTAAACGGTTTTTCTTTGGCCTCGGCTTTGTTTTTATTGGTTTCTACGCCAAGCGCATAAGAAGTTTTATCCCACAGAAAAAATGGCTTGGGTGTAGTACCAGGGCGTTTGAAAGATTGAGGCACGCTCATCAGCTTCGGTTGCGGCTTTTTATCGGCGGTCAGATTCGGCACAGCGGTTTTCAGACGACCTTCCTTATCCAACACCAAAATCCAGCCGATTTTTTCCTCGCTAAAGCCATAAGGCGGCACTTTCGGGTTGCCTATTTCATCGGTTTGTGCTGCCAAACGGCGGTAATAGCGGGCAAGGGACGCTAGAATCATGCTTTCACCTCCTCAGCGTAAAACGGTGGCACATCAATCACGCCGTCTTTCATTTCCGCGCGGAAAAAATGTGGCGTGTTGCCGTGGTCAAAATCAATGTCGTGCAGCATCCAGCCTAAATCGCGGTTTGCCTCGCTTTCCAATAACGCTGACGGCGGCAGCGACTCGCCCTCGTCAATCAATGCAAAATCGGCAGGGAATTCACGCACGCCCAAACAAGGCTGCTGAAAGCATTGCCCCTTTTTCGCACGGCGTTTGAACATCTCGATATGCTTGGTAACGGTCTCATCTGCCCCCGCTTTTGCCGTCAGCACCGCATGGGCTTCAATCACATACGCCACGTCTTTAAGCACCGTCGCCGCGCGCTGCTGGCGGTCGTCTTCAATCAGCGTATATAAATCGGCAACGCTCTTACGCTTCATCGCACCGCTGACCTTGCCCGCCGAAATCTTGCCGCCCAACTCATTGCGCCGCACCGACTCAAACCGAATCGGCTTTAGCACATAAATCCGATCTATCACCCACCGAATCGCCGGCTTCCAATGCACCGCCGCCAAAATCCCGCGCGCCGCCGACGGCGTAATGACATCATAAGACACCCGCTCCACCTTCATCTCTGGACGGGTAAAACAGGCATAATCGCCCCAAATGTGTAGGCGGATTTGGTTCATTTGGTTCTCCTTTTGGTTGGAAAGTGCGGTTTCAGACGACGTTTTATGGATTTTCATGTTCGTCTCAATTCTTTTGGAAGAAATTTATCTATCTCCTCATCAGAAAATGTCATATCTTCCATGTTTTTAAGGGCATCCTGTGCTTTTTTATAAGCTTTAAAATTTGTACTCGGTGCGCCGGAATAAATACTATGCAAATCTTCTAGTAATTTATCCCTTTGTAAGCAAATTTCATCAAGTGATTGCTGCTTCATGTGAAGGGCAGTTAAAAGTGTCAGATATTTTTCACGAATAAGCCAAATTTCTGCGGCTACTTGACGATGTTTTTGTGCAATTGCTCCCAAGTCATAATCTTTTGTATAAGAATTAAGAACAAGTAGGATAGTGGATATTATTGCTACAATAATTTCGGCAAGTTTTTTATATTCAGGGCAAAATTCAAAAAGCATGGTAATTACTCCACCAGCAATAATTGCTGAAAGAATAATCTGTCCCCATTTTATACAAGAATTTTTTTTGATTAGAGCATCCGCATGCTTTTCATGTGTTTTATGAGTGTAAACTACTCGCCCATAACATTCTCGTAACTGCCCTTCTAAAATTTTTTCTTCATTAGTCATAATCACTTCCATCCGTAACAATTGGAACATGGATTCTATCTTTAGCTACAACCACGCCATTTTTAACGCAGTAGCATTCAACGATATGATCACCATAAAAATCTGTTTGTTCTTTTCTTTGTTTATACCCTTCATCTTTAAAGATTTGCCCTCGAATACAATCTCTTCTTTTAGCTTCTTCTCCTCTATTTAATACTTTCCAATAAATATCATAAGGTTCAGAAACTGAACATTCCACTATATGAAATAATAAGTTCTTTCTAGATTTTAGAGGAATTCTATGCAGCAAAGCATATCTGAGTAAAAATTTGCGAAAACCGTTTTGTATTACTTCACAGTCAATCTTTAGATATTCACGAATATCAACCGGAAATTTATCTTCAATAAATTCTTCCGTATTCTTCCAACCCTGAGAATAACTTTTAGAAAGAGACTCCATTGCCATATCAGTTTTTCTGGCAGGAAACGGTCGCCCATAAATTTTTTTCCATTTATCATTTACACTGCTTTGATTTTCGGCATCAATAGCCTTCAAGCACAAGTCATAGGCTTTTTTTGCTTCTTGCTGAAATTTTTTCTTTACCTTGACTCTTTGTTTGCTACCTAATGCAGCATATTCTGTTTGTTCCAGTAATTCAGACAAGTATTGAAAAAAGTCTCTGCTGAGCCAGTCATAATAAGAAAAACTTTTATCATCATAATAATCTGTTGATTTTAAAAAATTATAAGCTAGCGTATCAATAAGTAGCCCTCCCATTGCTACACCATGTTTATTTTTCCAAGCTCGTGCCATTTTGCATAGGCGGCGTAGATTTTTATTCTTTGCTTCATCAGCAGAGGAAATTTCGTTGATTTCTGCTAGCGGTTTAGTAATTTTCCAGCTTCCTCCATCTTTGGTATCAGGATATTTAAAACTCCCATCTTCCTGTTCAAAAACAGGCTGAACCTCAATATAGAAATTAGAAAAAGTTACAGTAACAACTAATTTATCAACACTAACAGCCGTGCGTGGATAACGTTTTAAAATAGCCTCTTTTGTGTCAGAAAGTAGTTTGTATTGCCCATTTTGAGAATTTTTATAGGTATCCCAACGAGACTTTGGCATGATGTACAACATATCTAAGTCAGAAATTCCATTGATACCTGTTTTCCGCCCAAACGATCCCACCTGTAAGGTATTTGCTGTTTCGGAATCGGTATTGCGAAACTGCTTATTTAATGTTTTAGTTAATTCTGCATAACGATCACTTATTGTCTGTTTATTAGAAATCGCCAGGTTATCAATAAACTCTTCAAACATCTGTGAAATACTCATTTTGTTTTCCTTTATGGTTAATATAATTTTATTAATATCTCAAAAAACTAAATTCTCAGTTTTGATAAAAGCATTATCCTCCCAACTCAACCCCGCCACCTCATCATACAAATCCAGTCCAATCAGCGTATAAAACTGTTTGCCGAAGTTTTTCTCGTTAATCGGTTCGATACGCCCGGCTTTATACAAGGCGGCTAGGGCTTTTTCGGGGATTTGGACGGTGTAGGGTTGCAGTTTGCGTAGCAATCCGCCGATGTGGTCGGCGTGGTGCAGGCTGCTAATAAGGTTTTCGGCCTCACCATCGAACGGAATAATCAGCGGCTGCATGTGGCTTTCGATCATGCGGAATTTGTCGGCGATGGTTTGGAATGGGAAATCAAGGCTTGGTCCGGCATTGTGATGCATTTGCAGGATTTGTTTGTGATCCAGTTCTTTGCCTTTTTGATCGTAAAGGTCTTTGAAATAGGCGGCGACGGCTTGGATGGATAAAAGGTCATCTGAAAAGCTGTCGGCGGTCAGGCGCATAACGGCGGCCTGGACAGCAAGTTCGGGCGGGGCTTTCCATTGTTCTTCGGGCGCGAATATCCAGACGAAGCTGTTTTCAGACGGCCTTTTGCCTTCGCGGTTACAGCGTCCTGCGGCTTGGGCAACGCTGTCTAAACCTGCTTCGGCGCGCATCACCAGCGGAAAATCCACATCAACGCCGGCTTCGATTAAGGAGGTGGCGATGACGCGGCAGGGTTCGCCGTTTTTCAGACGACCTCGGATTTCATCGAGCTTTTGGCTGCGGTGTTTGGCGCACATTAAGGTCGTCAGATGGAACGTGCCGTCAAGGTGTTTGGCTTGGTCGTACAGGCTGCGGGCGTGGCGACGGTTATTGACGATGACGAGCATTTGCGGGTGTTCGGCGAGTTTGGCGAGCAGGTCGGCATCGGTTTGTGTGCCAATGTGTTGCACGGTAGTGCGGCGCAGTTTTTCGAAAAGTGCGGTCGGTTTTGGAGCGATTTCGCGCACGTTTTCAAAGCCGCGATAGAAGCCGTTTTCGGCTTGCACTGCTGGCTGGGTGGCGGTGCACATGACGACAGAGCAATGATAGTTTTGCGCCAATTCTTTGATGGCTTGCATGATGGGCAGCAAAAGATTGAGCGGTAGCATTTGCGCTTCGTCGAGGATGATGACGGAGCCTGCAATGTTGTGCAGCTTGCGACAGCGCGAGGAGCGGTCGGCAAAGAGGGATTCGAAGAATTGCACGGCGGTGGTCACGACAATCGGCGCATCCCAGTTTTCCGAGGCGAGGCGCAATTTGTCTTTGGTGGCTTCATTTTGCAGTTTGCCGTCGTCGAAGGTGCTGTGGTGTTCCAACACGGCTTGTTCGCCCAATTCACCAAAGGCTTTGCGGAATTCGGCGGCATTTTGTTCGATGATGCTGGTGAATGGGATGACGTAAATCACGCGCCGCATGCCGTGCCGTTTGGCGTGTTCCAACGCAAACGCCATGGAAGTGAAAGTTTTGCCGCCGCCGGTCGGCACAGTGAGCGTGAACAGTCCTTGCGCTTGTGCCGCTTGTTCCACAGCGTAATCAAGAATTTCGCTGCGCAGGCGGTTTAAGGCGGCATTGCGTTTTTCGGCTTCGGTTTGCTCTGGAGCTTGAGCGATACGTCGTCTGAAATCGTTGATAAATTGATTGAAATTGCGTTGTAAGGCGTTTAAATCGGGATAACCGCCGCGCTCACTGACTTTGTTTTCTAGGTTTAAATAAAAGGCTTCGGTGTCGAGATAATCGGCATCCACCAAGCAAGAATAGAGCATTCGTGTGAAGAAGGCGTAGGAGAAAAAAGGATGATGCGCGTCGGCTTTGAGTGGCGGTGCGGATAGATTTTTGGGGAGCTTGATTTCTTGTTGCCACAGGTTATCAAGAGCGGGAATATCTGCGCCGAATTGCAACGCCAAACGCTGTTTTAACGTGCGGCGGTTATCCCCTTCACCGTTTCCATTTGCCAGCCCAGCATGATGCCCCGCAACGCAAAATGCCATCAGCTTGCCGATAACCCCTCCCCAACGCTCGACGGCAATTTTGGCTCCGGCAGTAGCATGATCGACTGAAGGGCCACCATGTAATCGGTGGTTAAAGGCTTCTGAATATTTTCCTAAATCGTGAAGCTTTCCCGTCTGGCAGGCAATTTCCTGCGCACCGAATACCCGAGCAAACTCCGCCGCCATTTCGCCCACATTGACTGAATGGCTTTGTAAGGTTTGCCAATGTTCGTAAGGTAAGAGATTGCAGAGTTCATCTTGGGCAGAATGGGCGTAGTAGGAGAGTTTCGCAAACATAAAATAATCCTTTATATTTATGATTACTTTTAATGATTATTGCTTAATGTACTCCTAACTTTATTTTAATGTCAATGTTCATTAATTTATATATTTTTTCATAAATAATATGAAGTTAATTAATTTTAAGAATGGAGTGTTTTATATGATTTTGGAGTGTGTTATTAAGGCATAAAAAAAGCCCTTTCAAAAAGGTGAAAGGGCAAAATATTTGGAGTCATACTATGAGTTGTTGAATTAACAAATCAGGTATGGGACGTATTATAGTTTATTTATTAACAAATACAACAATTTTTTAACAATTAATTATGTGGATTGCGTGTGTTGGTATTGACCAAATTACGCATCAACAAGGCATAATTAAGTTGGATGTCTTGTGGTACATCTAAAAAGACAAAGTGGCCATCGCCAAGTGCAGCTTCCACATTTTCATTTTTGCGATTGAGCATTTTTTCAATCTTAAAGACGATGTTGCCTTGTGGGGTCATCATTTCGACCTCATCACCAAGCAAGAATTTATTTTTCACCGCCACTTCAGCCATACCTTGCTCGTTACGTTTACCGGTAAATTCACCGACAAATTGTTGGCGTTCAGAGATAGAGTAGCCGTATTCGTAATTTTGGTATTCATCGTGCGTATGGCGACGTAAGAAACCTTCGGTATAACCACGATGAGCAAGGGATTCCAAGGTATCCATTAAGCTTTCATCAAATGGTTTGCCTGCTGCCGCATCATCAATGGCTTTGCGATAAACCTGTGCTGTTCTTGCACAGTAATAGAATGATTTAGTACGGCCTTCAATTTTTAAAGAATGCACACCAAGTGCGGTCAATTTTTCCACGTGTTGTACTGCACGCAGATCTTTTGAGTTCATAAAGTAAGTGCCGTGCTCATCTTCAAATGCCGTCATTTGTTCGTCTGGCTTTTGTGATTCGGTGTAAAGGAAGACTTTATCCGTTACTGCACCTTCGCCTAAAGTTGGCGTGACATTTTTCACTTCGATTTGTTGAGCAGGATCGATTTTTGGCACGATGTTGCCTACTTCATCGATTGTACCTTCTTCCATTTTGTATTCCCAACGGCAAGCATTCGTACAAGTGCCTTGGTTTGGGTCGCGTTTGTTGATATAGCCAGAAAGCAAGCAACGGCCAGAATACGCCATGCATAATGCACCGTGTACGAAAATTTCGAGTTCGATATCGGGCACATGTTGGCGAATTTCTGCGATTTCTTCAATGGACAATTCACGCGATAAAATCACACGGGTTAACCCCATTTGTTTCCAGAATTTGACGGTCGCCCAGTTTACCGCATTCGCTTGTACAGAAAGGTGAATATCAATATCCGGGAAGTTTTCACGCACCAACATGATTAAGCCTGGGTCAGACATAATTAAGGCATCAGGGCCCATATCGATGACAGGTTGTAAATCTTTGATAAAGGTTTTGAGTTTGGAGTTGTGCGGAGCAATGTTTACGACCACATAGAATTTTTTGCCAAGCGCATGGGCTTCATCGATCCCGATTTTTAAATTGGCATGATTAAATTCATTGTTACGTACACGTAAGCTGTAACGTGGTTGGCCTGCATAAACGGCATC
>FLSK01376635.1_pt1 | contig 15894 bp, 21 predicted proteins | sample 1550541 | NCBI WGS metagenome assembly FLSK01 (sample SAMEA4031773, study PRJEB14383) | metagenome | biome: human; feature: oral; material: saliva | place: Philippines | collected 2014
CATTTAATAAAGATATAACATATAATGATTTTACTTTTAGAATGTTACCCATTGATGTAGAGAATTTTAAAGAAAAAGCATTGCAAGTATCGTTAGGTTTTGCTCAACTAACAGATATAGTTGAATGGAGATTAAAGAATGATGAAGTTCATCAATTTACTTTAAGAGAAATTCTTGAGGTTTTAGCTTTATGGGGTAAAAGAAAAGTAGATATATTTGAGAAATTTAATAAATTATATGTTAAGTTTATGAGTATATTAGATGAAAATGAATTAAGAGAATTTATGAAAGAGGTTGAAAATATCTATAAATAAGAGAGTTTTATAACTCTCTTTTTATTTTTATAAAAAAATATTGACATAGTAAGATTTTTATGATATAATTAGTTATAAACTAAAAAGGAGTTGATTATATGATAGCAGTTTTAAAGTTTCCAAGTTTAATACCTGAATATTATAGACTTGGTTGGTTTGGGTTTTATGATAGATGTTACACAATAAAGTATATAAAAATACCTTTTCATAAGGGTTATAATTATTGTCATAAAATATGTAAAGATATAAAAAGAAGAAATCAATTAAGAAAATGTAATAGATATGATTAGAATATAACAAGTATAAATTAAAAAGGAGTGATGTGTATGACTTTAATTCAAAGAGAAGATGTAAAAAATATTATTACTAGATATAAAAATAATAGAAATATTAAATTTTTATGTGTAGTACCTAATGGAAGTAGAGTGTATGGTTATCCTAGTATAGATAGTGATATTGATGTGAGAGGTATTTATGTTGAGCCTTTAAATAACTATTTAAAATTAGAAAGAAGTAAAGATTGTTTTTCTAGTAATTTTTATGGAGATGATGTAGAAATAGATTTACAAATGTATTCTTTAGATAAAGCATTAAAACTAATAAGTAAGTCTAACCCTTCAATATTGGAATGGCTACATGTAGATAATGCTTATAGTAATTTTTATTATATAAATGAACTTAGAGAATTAGCAGATGAGTATTTTGATGTTAAAAAATGTTTATATCATTATATAGGTATGGCTAAAAAAGATTTAAAATCCCACATTAAACCTATAGAAGAAGATAAAGTTATTAAAGTAAAACACTTATTAAATATATTTAGATGTTTATTCTACTGTCATTCTATGATTAGAGATGGAGAATTTCCTACATTAGATATAATGGATAATATACCTGCTATTTTAGATACTACTAGATTAGAGAATGGTAAACTCTTTACTCAATATATTGTAGACTTAATAGAAAGAAAGAAACTAAATAAAGATAGTTTAATAATATTAGATTCTGATGTAGAAAGTTGGTTAGAAGAAAGAATAGAAAATTATAAATGTTTTGCAGATAGCTTAAAACCTAAGAACATAGATATGGATAAATTAAATGATGTATTTTATAGAATAGCTACTAATTATATGTTATTAAAGGAAGTGATATAATGGATAAACAATATAACAAATTATTTAAACCTTTATCTTGGTGGGAGAAACTATTTAATACTAGAGTAAATAAAGAAAAATATATAGGTACATATGTTTATCATAAATATGTTATTCCTAAAGGAGTAAATTTAAAAGAAATATTAAAAGAGTTTTATTGTCCAAAAGGTTATAAAGAAGTTTTTGGTAGTGTACTAGATTATTATATTACTAATGTAAGAAGAGAACTAGAAAAGGCAATATTAAATGAAAAAATTTCTATTGAAGAGGTTTATAATTTATTTATAAGTAGTAAACTGGTTCAAAGAGATATAATAGCACTAATAAAACATAGAAAGGATAAAGATGAGTATTATTTTCACAAATATAAGAAAAATTTAGGGATAGGGAGGGATAACTAGATGTTAGATAAAACTACAAGTGAAATATTTGAAGAGATTAAAAATAATAAAAAGGTACTTAACCACGAGAGTTTAAAAACAATTAGAGATAATTTAATACATACATTAGAAAGTGCATTAAGTATAGACCAAACAAAATTAGTTCAAAAGACTACATTTCTTTTAAAAAATATTAAAAGAGAAAATGACTTATTAGACTATGGAATAGATACCTATATTTATAAAGAAGAATTACAAGATTTAATTAAGAACTTAAATATGACTAATGATAAAAATATATTCTTAATTGAATTAAAGAATTTTGAAAGACCTATACCAAAAGAAGTGCAAGAAAAGATTAAATACTGTAAAGATAATAAATTATTTGATGAGTATTACATTTTATTTACAGACTATACTAAAAAGAAACAAAATATAGCAAAAAATGGAAATGTTAAAACTAGAGAGAAAGACCCTATTATATTTGGTGCATTTATAGATAGAACATATAAAACTGCTATGATGTCTGAAAGAATTTATTATATTGCAGATTGGGTAGACGAATATTGTGATTTAACCTTAGAAAAATTAACAAGTATAGATAGCAATATAGTTAAAAATATAGATAAACAAGATAATATAGATACTTTATTACAGTTGTCTGAAAATTTATTAGAACAAGAAAAAGTACAAGAATTGAAGAATAGAAGTAGTTTTTTGAATAAATTTAGAAATATGTTCAAAGGAAAATAATATGTTTATAATAAATGTAGATGTACCTAGTAAAGAAAGTATAAGATTTATTAAAAGAGAACAAATGTGGGGTATGAAAAGTGATTTAACTGAAAGCAACATTACAGTATTAGATACTAGAGAAAATTTGAACAATACTTTAAATTTGATATTTAACGGTAAAGATGAGTATAAGATAACAAAAGTAGTACCTAATTTCTATTTAGGTAAATTAGATTATATAAAATTTGCTTATATGGAAAATGAATTTTGTGCAGGTAATTATTGTGATTGTTGTGGAGTACCTTTAGATATATTTAATAGAGATGATGTAATAGATAGTTTATGTAAAAAGTGTAATTCTGTATCTAATCAAATAGTTTTAGATAACTACGATACTAGATATGGAAATATACATATAAATTTAGAATATTTTGAATAAGGAGTAGAGAAATCTACTCTTTTTATTTTGCATAATAAATATGTACAAAAATTAATATTAAAAAATAGTTGACAAATAAAATTAAATAGTGTATAATGTATTTAACAATTAAAGGAGGATGATTATATGATTATATTAGAACCTAAAAAGAAACAAAATAAAGAATGGTACAGATTTGTAGCACAATGTAGTAAAGAGCATATAAATATGCTTGATGAGTTGGCTAAAAAATATGGAATAACAAAATCAGAAGTTTTTAGACAACTATTAGAAAAATTTTATAAAGAAGATATAGGAGGAAAAAATGAGTAAAGATTTACAAATTTTAAAGTTTGATAATTTAAGATGTTATCAAGATGATTTAGGAAATGTTTGGTTAAATTTAGAAGATGTTTGTATAGGTTTGGGTTTTACAGAAATTTCTAAAAGTGGAAATTTAGTTGTTCGTTGGAGAACTATAAGGCAATATCTAAAAGATTTAAAGTGCATCGCAACAAGTTGCGACGGTATCGGAAATGAGAATTTACCTGAATTTATAAAGGAAAATATCTTTTATAGACTTTGTATGAAAGCTAAAAATAAATTAGCAGAGAATTTTCAAATATGGGTAGCAGATATAGTTATTCCTCAAGTAAGAAAAACAGGGGGTTATATTCCTATAAGTAAAGAAGATGATGAGAAACTAATCTTAGCAAAAGCAGTTCAAATATTAAATAGAACTATCAAAGAAAAAGATAACTTAATAGAACAGTATCAACCTAAGGTAGAGTTTTATAATACTCTAATTGAAAGTGCTAGTTCTTTTGATATGAAGACAGTAGCTAAATTATTAGATTGCTATGGTTTAGGTAGAAATAGGTTATTTCAATTTTTGAGAAGTTTAAAAATATTAATGAAAAATAATGAACCTTACCAAAGTTATATAGAAAGGGGTTGGTTTAAAGTAAAAGAAAAATTAGTAAATGGAGAATTTATTAAAGTAACATATACTACTAATAAAGGAATTGAGGGTATTAAAAAATTATTAGAAAAATATGGGTATAGAAAAAGAGATAGTGAAGAATAATATTTAACCTTATGAGAGCCTGTTTAAGAGATTTTAAAGTATATAGATATATAAATATATCATTAATATTATAAAACATCTTATAAGCCTTATAAGAGTGTTAAAGTAAAAGAAAGGAAATTATATTATGAATTTAATAAAATTAGAAAATAAAGAAGATAAAACTATTACAAGTTTAGAATTATTAGAATTAATTAATATTTTTAGACAAAGAGAATATGAATTTAAGAAACAGAATAAAACTTTAACAAAATCAGAGGAATTAAAAGGAAGTTGTATAGAATTAAGGCACGATACTTTATTAGATATAATTCGTGATGAGTTTGAAGAAGAAATCTCACTCCAAAAAATTTTGGAGTCAACTTATACAAATATTAGAGGTAGAAAATATTTACTTTTTATACTAGAAATAGAACAAGCAATGCAAATATTATCTCGTGAAAGTAAGTTTGTTAGAAAAGCAGTTATACAAAAATTAAAAGAATTACAAAATAAAATAAGACAATTAGAGGAACAAATAAGTAAAGAGAATTATTTAAAACTTAAAATAATAAATGCAAAAACTCAAGAAGAGTCTTTATATGCTATGAATGAATATCAAAGAGAATGTGTAGAACCTTTAAAACTAGAAAATAAAGAGATGAAACCTAAAGCTAATTATTATGATAAAGTTTTAAATAGTACAGGAACTATGACAGTTACAGTTATGGCTAAAGATTTAGGGATGAGTGCTATTAAATTAAATTCTATATTACAAAAAGAAAAAATACAATATAAAGTAGGTAAAATATGGGTTCTGTATGCACCTTATCAAGCACTAGGATATACAGATGTTAGAACATCTACAATAGGAGATGTAGAAATAAATACTACTGTTTGGACTCAAAAAGGTAGAAAATTTATATATGATTTATTAGTTAATAAAGGCTATATAAAAGGATAAAAAGAGATAGTTAATTCTATCTCTTTTTTATTCTTCTAATTTCAATTTTTTATACTCTACACCAAATTTATTTTTTAGTTTTTTTATAACAGTAGTTAAAGTTTTATCTACTGCTTGTCTACTATTATATCCTAATTTTCTTTGAATGTCTACTATTCTTAAATCATCAAAGAAATATAGTTTAAAGAGTAATTTCTGTTTAGGAGTACAACTATGATTCACATAATTTATTACTTTATTATATAAGTCATAACTATCTATATTTTCAATTATTTTCTCTTCTTTTTCTTTAGTTATGTCATCATATACTATTTCAGATTTTAATTCTTTGATATTTGTGTTTTTAAGCTCTGAGGGGTACTTTTTTAGCTTTCTCCATTCTAGTTGGAGTAAATAGTAGGCAGACTTCTTATTAGGCTTTAAATTGTGTTTTAAACAAGTTAAATACAGTTGTAAACTAAAATATTCAAAATCTATATTAGGATTTATTTTAGTCATATTTTTAATAAAATCTACCATCTGTTTAGTTTTAAAGAAACCAAAATAGTATTCATGAGTATAAGGGTATAAGTCTGTTTTTGCATTAAATTTTTTATCAGTTTTAATATTCATTATTTATCATTAATCTTCCTTTCTTAATAATTCTTTAAAAGTTGACATAAAATATAGTGTTGCTATATATATGTTTAGATATAAGACAAAGTATTTTAATCTTATATCTTTACTTATATAGTAGCACACTTTTTGTTAAAAGTCAAATATGCTATTTTTCTCTGATTTTCTCTTTTAGATAGGTAGTAGGTTAAGACTTACTACCTTTTTATATATTAAGGAGTTGATAGCAATTAAGAGAAAATTTGTAGATACTAGAAATGGAAAATTAAAAATGACATCTGAACAATTCAAACAATACTTATTAGATAATTATTTAGATGAAAATAACAATAAAATATCAGAGAGAAAATTAATAAATATGCCTAAATTTATGGAAGAAACAGGTATGTATAAATTAGATACTAGAACTGGAGTAAGAACACCAATATCTATGGGTACTATAGCTTATTGGAAAAATAAATTAAATTTAAAAGATTATGATATATATAAATATCATAGAGATGTAACTAAAAGAATAACTATAGATTATGAGGATTGGACTCAATCTAGTAGAAGATTAAATAGAGAAAAGAAAATTAAAAAAGGTGTATTAAAAGATACAGTAGTGTATACTCCTGAACTTGAAAAAGAAAAGTTAATAAAGGAGTGTTCATTTCCTAAACATTTTGTAAATTACACATTAGAGAGATTAAGAAATTTAGCATTTGAACTTTGGGAAGATATGGGGTTAAACCCTGTAGATGAGTTGACTAAAATACAGAAAGATATTACTGTATATCAAAAACTTAAAGCATTATATAAAAAAAGTGAAGAAAATAAAAAGAAATATAAGAAAAAGAAAAAGGAGGTTTAATGGCAAAAGATAAGGTATCTGTTAGTATTTTAGATAAGTTTAATAAAGAACAACTATATACTAAATGGCAAGAAGAGAAAGCAAAAAGACAAGAATTAGAAGAAGAATTAGCTAAGAAGTTAAGAGAATGGAGTAAAAAAGAGAATATACTAACAAAAACAGTAGATGAATTAAAGTCTACACAATTTATAGAAACTCAAAATGAAGATGTATTAAAAAAGATACTAGATTTAAGAGCTAAAAGACTATCGCCAGTAGATATACACTATAAATTAGATATATTAGGTATTGATATAGAATTAGAAGAGATAGAAACTTTTTTAGCAAGTGAATTACCTAAAGATTTAAAAGAATATTATCAAGATAAAAAGAATAAATGGTTGGAAAGTATCAAAATGAATAGTAAAGAGTATAGATATGCTTTATTAGAGGAGTTACAAACACAATTAGATAGAGCAAAGAAATATCAAGAGTTTTGTGGAGATTTACAAGAAGCTCATGCAGTTGGAAAAGATATTAGAGCTTTATTAGATAGTATGGAAAAAGTAGCTAAGAATTTAGATGATGTAAGTCCTGTTAATGTAGAAAAAGATAGAGCAGATGATAAAACTCAAGAATATATGAAAGCTAGTAGAGAAGTTGTTAAATTATCTACTAATAAAGACTCTGATGTTTTAGATAACATAAGTGAGATAGATATAGAGGGGTTTGTTAATTAATGAGTAAAAAATTATCTAAACCTATGTTTTATCTTGATAAATATTCTAAACTATTATTTATGTATGTAAAAGAAGAGGATACTTATATTCCTTTTATGTATGAATATGATAGTGAAACAGAAGAGGGTAAACTATTCTTAGAAAACCCATTATATAGAGATTTATTTAACTATGTTATGTATGTTCGTAGAAGACCTGACAAAAGAACAGGACAAATGAACTCTATACCGTTATTTGTGTATCAATGGAGTGAACTATATGTGATGATAAAAGCCACTATAGAGAGAAATTCTGAAAAGTTTTTAATGGCTTGGAGTAGACAAGCAGGTAAATCTGAATTGATTAAGATATTCAGTGGTTTTGCAGTAGTTTACTTACCTAAATATATGGATGTACCTTTAGAAAGATTTTATTTAGTTTTAGGTTCATATAAAAATGATGCTGTTGAAAAACTAAGTAAAGAAGTTAAACCTTATATTTATAAAGCTATAGAATTTCATAATGAAAATTATGAAGATAAATTAATATACAAAAAAGATGATAGTAAACTTATAGATGAAATATCTAATATAGAAATAAATAAAGTGTTTGTAGGACAAAAAAAGAGTATACCTTATAGTCAAATGAGAGCTATATCAGTGGGTACTACTCAAGATGGATTATCTGCTCATGCACTTGTAATAGATGAGGCAGGGCTAATAAATGCAGAATTATTTGAAACATCTGTATCTCCATTTTTGACTGCTACAGGGGGTTGTCAATTTATATTTGGTGTACCTAACCAAGATAGCTTAAGTGTATTTGTATCTAAATATAATAGTAGTGGAGTTATAAAGTTTATCAGAAAATGGGAAGAAATCTATCGTTTAAGAGCCTTAACAGACATTAATATGGCACTCTATTATAAGAAAAAGGTTGAAGGAGATATTAAAGAAAGAGGACAAAACTCTCCATATATACAATTTAACTATTATATGAACCCTAGTATTTTGACTGGAAGATTTATGACAGAGGAAATATTAGAGAATATAGGTTGTATGACAGAACCTATAGTATTAGGAGAAAGTGTAGTAAGTGATGTTGATGACATGAGTAGTTTTATTGTGGCAGGGTATGATACCTCTATCAAGCACGACTATAAAAGTTTAGTTATAGGTAAAACAACTATAGATGAAACTAATTTTTATAGCACTGTATATAATATGTTTACTTTCAACCAAAATGAAACACAAAGATTTTCAGTAGATGAGATTGCAGAAATGTGTGTCAAAAAGTGTATAGAATATAAAGTTGATGTATTTTGTTTTGACTGTACTGCAATCGGATATGCTCTTGCTCAAAGTTTTATTAGATATTGCAATGAATATAATGTAGTAATATCACTTATGCCTATTATATATAATAATTTACTAAAAAGTAGAATGTTCCAATACTTAGAGAGTCAATTATATGAAGGTAAATTAAAATTATTGAATAAACAAGCTAGTTGGGAGGCAGAAAAATTATATTATGAAATGCTAACTTTTGAAAAGAAAGCAGGTAAAACAAATAATTATGTCTTAACTTATTCTGCACCTAGAGGAGAGGAATTTTCTGATGACCATATGAATAGTCTAGCCTTATTTAATATAGGTTTAAAAGAACTTATAGAGAGAGTTAATGCAATAGATAAAAGAAAGAAAACTTATGATGATGGAAAAAATAGATTTTTCTTATTTTTAAGAAAATTTGAAGATAGAAATAAGAAAAAACTTGTGGCTACTAAAGAGGACTTAATGAGAGAAATTCAAGAGATAAAAAGAATAAAAATGGATACTTGGTGTCCAGTATTGTGAGGTGTGAAAGTTGTCAATATATAAACCTTATGACCCTAATCTATGGGAGGATAGAAAAGAAGTCATAAAAATAATTAAAGAGATGAGAAATGGTAAATCTTATGAACATTTTAAAAATAAATTTTTTGACCCAAATAGACAAAGAGATTATGATAGTATCTCTGATGAGAACAAAAAAAGATTATATGTTACAAAAGATGCCATAGAAGAAGTAATATCTAAATTAGTAGCATTTTGTCCTATTTTGGAATTAGATGCTCAACTTCATAAAGATAAACTAAACATATTAAAACCTATATTAAAAAGTATTAATTGGAAATCATTAAATACAACAATATATGATATTTTAGAGAGTAAAGGGGATTGTTTCTTATATTATTATTTTGAAGAAATAGAAGACATCTCAACAAAATCAAAAGCATATGTACCTTGTGTTACTATTATACCAACAGAAGAAATATCTGACATAATATTAGATAAATTTGGAAGACCAACAACATATGTATGGCAAACAGTAAAATATGATAGATATTTTGATTTTGAAAGTAAAAGAGTAGTAGAGGATAATAAACAAGATGTTATTATAGTATTTGAGAGAGGACAAGTTACTATGTTAGCTACTGATGGTACAAAAAAGAAAGGTACTGCATTAGTAAAGAATAAAAAAGGGGATATAAGTATATTAAATAAAACAGAATATCCTGAATCTTTAAGTGATTTATTTTCTATAATTCATATAAAGTCAAATGATATAGCAAATTGTCCATTTAGTAGAATACCTGCCGATAAATATATAGATGATAGTTTAAGATTAGACCAAATAGAAAGTGATATTAGAGGTTCAAATAGAATTATAGGCTTTCCAAAAATATATGTAATAGATGGTACTTTAACGGCAGGAAGTATGAATATTGGTGGGTATGCAGAAATTAAATCTGATAGAGAGGATACTTCTGATACAGAAAAACAAAATGCTTTTAATACTGGGTTAAATACACATAAACCTAATCAAGCACAAGTAAAAGATATACAAATATCAAATGACCTTAGAAGTATGTTTAATGAAAGAAATGATGTATATGATAGTTTACACGAAAAGGCAGGATTAACTCCACCTAGTTTAAATGTTAGATTATCTAGCTCTGATAGTTCTAAAGTATATCAACAAATAAACAGAAGAATGGAGCAAAAGATATGGATTTATGTTCAGAATATAATAAATGGTTTTAAACCTTTCTTTGAAAGTATTTTGAAACTTAATAATATGTATGATGAAGTTCAAGATGTAGATTTATCTTTTAAAATGCCTACTGCTATACTTAGAGATAGTGCTTATGATAGAGCATTAACTAACTCATTAATGCTAAAGAGTGGAGAAGTAACTCTACAACAATTATGGAGAGAACAAGGAAAAACAGAAGATGAAATTAAATTACTTACTGAGGAAATTAATAAAGAGTTAATGCTTGGAAACAGTGATGTTCAGATAGTTAAAGCAAATGAACTTAAAACAGTAGAAGAAATCAACAACAAAAAAGTTGACAATAAAAATGAGTAAGTTATATATATGTCAGACATACAGAAATATTGTATGTTATAAAAGAGAAAATTAATATAAAGAATAGGAGGATAATAATTTGACTTTAGAAGAAATATTATCTAAACAAGCTAAAGGAGAAAAGCTAACAGAAGCAGAGGAAAAATATTTAAAAACTGCCGATACTGAAACAGAACCTAAAAAAGAAGAAGTAAAAGTTGAAGAAAAAGATGATAAACCTAATCTTTTAGAGGAGTTAGCAAAACTAAAGCAAGAATTAGATAAATTAAAACAAGAAAATGAATTAAAAAATAAAGAGTTAGAAAATACAAAAGCTCAAACAAAAATAACAGAAGATTTATTAAAAGAGAAGGAAAGTAAGCTACAAGAAACAATAGATAGTCTAGGAAAAGATAAAGCAGAACAAGAAATCTTGAAAGCTAAGTTAGAACTAGAAGACCAAAAGAAAAAAGAATTAGAAGATATTAAATCTACATTCGATACACAATTTCAGACTATTAAAGAAGAGTTGGAAGAAACTAAAAGAGTTAATGAGATTGCTAAATTAAAGTTAGAATTGGAAACAAATAGTAAAGAAAAACCTTATTTACAAGGTTATTATGATAAATTAAAAGTAGTTTTGGACAATAAAGATACTACTAAAGCATTATCTGAATATCAAATATATAAAGATACTTTATCTAAATTAATAGATGAAGAGGAAGAAAAGAAAAAATATGAAAGTGCAAATAAAAAGAAATCTACAAGTATATTTGATGATAAAAATGTCAATCTGAATAAAGAACATAAGACTAAAGAAGAAATAGACTTAGAAGAAAGACAAAGAGAAGCACAAGTTATATCTAATTGGGCAAAACAAAATGGGTATTAAAATTTTTAAATTATAGGAGGACATTAAGTTGGCAGATAAAATCAATATAAGAAGTACAGGTTTAAATGCTATGGCTCAACCTTGCCTATCTCTACCAGTTGGAGAAAACATTTTTATAGGTGCATTAGTATGTGTAGATAATGGTAAAATAAAACTAGCAGATGAAGGTACTTCTAAAAAGGCAGTAGGAATAGCTACAAAAGGAGATTTCCCTGCTTGGGGAGAAGCATTTTCAGTTGAACCAGTAACTGATAAAAGACAAAATGACAGATATTTAGCCATTGAAAATTTTGCAATCATAGAACACCCTGAGGAATTATTTGGAATACAAAGAAAACAAGGAACATTAGGACAATATGTTTACTTAGGTGCAGGGGGTAAATTATCATTAACAGCAGGAACTACTACTAAACAAGTTGTAGGAGTGTTAGTAGATAATGTAAATAGAGTTGCAGTAAGAATTTTTATAAATGGATTTGAAGCATAATAGGAGGATAATATAAATTGGTACTAATAGCAGGAAATAGCATATACGATTTACCTAAAGAACTTTACTCTAGTAATAAAGATGCAGAAGCAATCGTAATGCACTTAATAACAGGAAACTCTAAAGCTCCTGAGTTACAAAAACCTATTGTAAATATTTTAAATGGAAACATTAGAGAAATAGTTAGAATAGAAGGAGCTAGAATCCCAGTAGAAAATCACAATCTATATTTTACAAAAGGTACTTATTCAACAGATGTACCTGAATTTGGGAAAAAATTACAAGAATTTAAATTAAAAACTTCTGAAGGATATAATGCTACAGTGTTTAAACACGAAGTAGAAGACATTATGGATGCAGAAAATAATGGAATAAACTTACTAGAACAAGATGCTAAAACTGTTCAAGGATATTCACAAGTATACTTAAAAAGATTTAAACCGGGTAAATTGATTCAAGCTCTATATACAGGACATTCAGATTATTCTAAATTACCTGCCGAAGGGACTGGAACAGAAGTATATAGTTCAAGTTTTGGATTTTTAAGAGGAGAAGATAACTCAATAGTTCTTAACCCACTAGAAAAAGACAAATGGGGTAATACATCTCACTATAGAGGAACTAAATCAGGTAACTTCGCAGTTGCAGATATTTTAGACAGTGCAGACTTAATTAAAGCATACAATACTTATTCAGGGGATGATATTATAGCTCTTGCATCAAGTAGAACTATATATCATTTAGGAGATTTATATAACTACCCTAAATACAAAGATGACCACTTAATAGATGGTACATCTGTATTAAATGTAGCAGGGGTTAAATTTATAGAAATAGCAAATATGTCTGATGATTTTATTATATTCTTAGACAGTGGTAGAAGAGATATGATACTTCAATGTGTGAATAAAGCTACTAACCAAAGAGGTTTATCTTTAGTTACTGAAAAAGATTTAAAAGCTATAACAAGCCCTGCCGATACAAACGGAATGAAACTAAGAATACACCCTATGGAATACTTAGTATTAGCTAGAGAATCAGGAGTTATCTTATCAAAAGCACAAGGACAAAATACATCAGGAAAAGAAGGTTGGATGACTACAACTGAAGCTACTAAACTTGAAAAATTAGTAGAAAGAATAGCAAAAACATATGAAAATATAGCAGGTTAATAATTACTATTAAGGTAGGTAGATTTCTACCTACCTATTTTTAATAAATAGGAGATAGAAAATTGACAGAAGATAGAAAAAACTTAATAATAGAAAAATACAAAGAATACGAAAATATAGTAGCTACTATAATTTCTAATACAGAATCTTTTGAAGTATCTGAACATTACAGAGGTAAAAGATTAGAGTTTATAAAATTACTTATAGAGTTAGATAAACAAATAGTAGAACCTAATACTACAAAAGTAGAAGAGAAAGAAGAAAAAACTACTACTAAAAAGAAATAACGAGGTGGTTCAATATGAAAGCCACAATGACTACTTACATTTACACGAAAACAAGTGATGAATGGAAAGAATTATATCAAAAAGCATTAGAAGATTTAATCTCTTATGCAGAAGATTTAGAAGTAAAATCAGTTACAAATGATACAGATGTTATAAGTTATAATAACCCTTTAGAAATATTAAAAGCTAAAAGACAACTTGTATCAGAATATCTTAGACAATATGAATTAGCTTTACAATATGAAAAAAATCCAAACAGTAATACTTTAGAAAGAAATCATGGACTATTATATATAGAGAGAGATTGGTAAATGAAAAAGATTAAGCAACATATGGAGAAACATATTAAAAAGTTAAAAAATTTATTTGAAGATTACTGTTATATACAATCAGATAATAATTTAGAAGAGTATGAGGTTCAATGTACTATAGCCAAAGTAAAAGAACAATATGTAGAAGAAAGTAATAACTCACATAAACTTGAACTTATATTCCATATATTAGTATCAGATTTAAAATTAGCTAAAAATTTAATGGATGAAACATTATCTCAATGTCCTATAGATGACTTTACTAATTATAAAATTCAATATAAAGGAAATACCTATGTGGTATATAAAGTAGCTCAAAATGGTTCTTTTGATAATGCTAGAGAGATATATGGTAGGTTGTTAAATGTCTAAAGGAGAAGGTAAAAAATTAAGTAAGTTTATAGAAGACTTAAATAAAACTTTAACAAATTTTCAATCTGAAATAGAGTTATACCAAAATGATATAATGGCTATATACATATACAAAATAGCAGAAGCAACTGCATATGATACTAGATACACTAGAGATTTATTTAGAACAGTATTAAATGCAGGGGGATATAATAAACTCTCAGATAGGCTCTATGTAGACCATTATGACCATTGGAAAACTTTACAAGAGAGGATGCAAAAGGGAGATACTATTAGTTTAAAAAAACATATAGATGGAACTTTTTATCTTACAGTTAATTCTGAAGCTTTTGATATGTTGAACTCTTCTCCAAATATGCCATCTACTACCCACCCAAGAGGTATAGACCCAAAATTACAACCTTTTATAGTGGCTTATGTAACAGATTTATTTGAAACTCAAGCAGATAGAGATATTGAGAATGTAATAAAAGTATTTGAAAAGAAACTACTTAGTTTAGCAGAGGGTAGAAGTAGAAAAATAAAAAGAAGTGGTGTGGTAATATGATAGAATTAAATACACTTATTTATCATTTAAACAATCAAGCAAATAAAGATAATTTACCCTACTATTTTACTAATGATGTTCTAATACAAGACCCTATAAAATTTAAAATATTAGAGCAAGTAGAAGATAAATTAACTATTGAAATAGATAATAATATAAAGCCTACTCAAGATATGTTTTTAAATAAAACATTTAAGTATGGTGTTAATATATATAATATTGTAGACATAACAATTTCAGATAAAATAATTATACAAATAGATAGACAAAATAAATTACCTAAAAGAAGTTTTACATTGGAAAATAAGCAACCTATACTGTTAAAAGCTAACTATTCATATTCTAGGGAACAGTCGGCTAATACTTTTAATAATTTTAAAAGAATAGATTTTGGAGTTGCTTTACTTTCAGATGAACAAGGTACACTCTTTGAAGAGATTAGAGCTTATGTAGAGTTATTCTTATATAGAAAAAGAAATATGCTACAAGTATATGATTTAAAAAATAATACATTAATTAAAAATAAATATATTTTTATTGATACGAATGTTACAACTTCTTTATTCATAGAAAATAGAGAAAATATATATAGAACATTTTATGTATTGATAAGAACATTTAATAATATAAATTAGGAGGAACAATAATTGGCAAATAAAACAGTTATAGATATGGGAAGTGAGCAAACAGTTGGTAGAACAAGTACAGAAATTCTTGTATCTGCTTTAGGTTACTCAAATAAAACAAAAGCCGTATCACTATATGCTATTCTTTTAACAATGAAAGAACCTGTTTCAGGGCTATCAACAGATAATTTACAATCAGGAAATTATGGAATAAACTCTGTTAAAGCTAGTAATGGTACGAATGTTGCACCTACAATTCTTGACGAAGAAGACCCAAATGCAGAAATATCAATACAAATGAAAGAAGACTTGAACTTTGTTAGAGAAAATGCACCATTTGGAGTAAATCGTTCAATATTAAATGCTATCTTTAAAGGAGAAAGTTTTTATGTAGGTAATGATGAAATAGTTACAATAGTAGGTACAAATGGAACTATGAAATCAAAGACTGCTAGAGCGAAAGCAAATGAAATGAACTTACCTTTTAAAGCATTATTTGGTTTAGAAGCAGATGAAATAAAAGTAACAGGAGCAGTTGACCCAACAACAGGTAAAATTCAAACTAGAAAAAATACATTCAGAAATGCCTACGATACATTTAACAAAACTG
>FLSK01003412.1_pt1 | contig 15805 bp, 20 predicted proteins | sample 1550541 | NCBI WGS metagenome assembly FLSK01 (sample SAMEA4031773, study PRJEB14383) | metagenome | biome: human; feature: oral; material: saliva | place: Philippines | collected 2014
GTTTGTTGTGGTTTTTTAGTAATGATATTAACTACACCACCTGGATCTTGAATACCATAAAGTACAGATGCAGGTCCTTTTAAAACTTCAACAGTTTCAGTTGTCGCGCTAAAGTTTTTAGCTGGGCCGGCTTGTAAACCGTTACGCATAATTGAGTTGTCACGGTTTCCACCAAAACCACGTTTTTGAATGGAGTCAAACATGCCACCTAGCGTATTCGCTTGGCTCACACCACTGACGTTATAAAGCGCATCAATGAGTGATTCAGATTTACGATCTTCTAATAATTTAGTCGAAAGGATATTGACAGTATTTGGTGTATCGAATACAGGCACTTCAGCTTTTGATACGACGGATGTCCCTGTCGTTTGATAACCATTTTGTTTAATACCTGTATCTTGAACATTAATTTGTTCAAGCGTTTCAGTGTTTGCTTTTACTGGTTGTTCAGTTTCCGCAAATGCTGAAACTGAAAAACTGGTTAAAAGTGCGGTTGAAATGAGGCTTAATTTAAAATTCATAATCGTTATCCCGATAGATAATAAAAGAGGCGCAAGTATAGCGAAAACGTTTTCGTTGATCAATGCAAATTATTTTCATTTGCTTATGTGAATTATTCAGAAAATATTCATTCAAATTCAGTAGGGGGATAAAAAGAAAAATCCCAAGCCAAAAAGCTTGGGATTGCAAGATGGACTAGCTGAACCCGAATTTACTCGTATTGTGTTGATTTTAAATGTTTATTTTTCAAAGCTAAAAATCTTGTTACTAAGCTTGTTACTAAAAATCAAATTCACTAAAAATTTATGATAGTTTATGATGCCATAATACCACTAATAAGCCGTGCGTTAAAAATTTTATAGAAAAACTGTTCACCTTGTTCACCAATCCTTAAAACTCTTTATTTATTATATAGTTATATTCTTTTCTATTGTTCACCAACTGTTCACCATTGTTCACCTTTGTTCACCAATCAAAAAAAATATCTCAATACAGATTATTTAATCCTTAGCTGTTCAAAATTTAAGCAATCAAACAATCTTAACTTACCGTATCTAAACGCAACTAAACTATTGAAAAATAAGGTATTTACTTTATATTTTTTGTATATATATTGTTCTATGGGCTTTTTATAAGCCGTCTTAATTAAGATGATTTTAAAAGGATTAACTATGTTTAAAAAACTGTTAGAACTACGCCAACAAAAAGCGGAAAAAGTCGCAGCAATGCGCGCTATGTTAGACAAAGCGGAACAAGAAAACCGCTCATTGACCGAAACCGAAAACATTGATTTTGAAAAGTTGAAAGATTTGGTCAAACAATTGAGCGATGAAATCGCCCGTTATGAAACGGTGGCCGATGAAGAACGTAACATTGCCGACAAAGGCAAGCCGGTAGAAACACGCGGTAAAACCTTCAGCAATGACGAACTACGCCACTACATTAAAACGGGTGAATTACGAAATATTTCCACCACCGGTCAAGAAGATGGCGGTTATACCGTGATTCCACAATTGGATAAAGACGTAATGAAACGCTTAACCGATGATAGCGTGATGCGTCAAATTTGTAACGTGGTCCGCTTGCCGGTTGGTGCGAAAGAATACAAAAAACTTGTTTCCGCCGGTGGTGCAGTAGTGGCCCATGGTGAGGAAGGTCAAGCCCGCAATGGCACCACCACACCGAAACTCCATGAAGTCGCCATTGCTTTAAATCCTATCTATGCCTATCCGAAAACTACTCAAGAAATTTTGGACTTCTCTAGTATTGATGTTTTAGGTTGGTTGACCGATGAAATTACCGAAAGCTTCACCGAAACCGAAGAAACCGACTTAACCGGCGGTGACGGCACGAAGAAATCAAAAGGCTTCTTGTCCTATGAACGTTCTACCGAAGCGGACAAAGTACGCGCCTTTGGTAAGTTACAAAAATTAGAAGTTGCCGGTGCCGACAAAATCACCGCCGATACGCTCATTGATTTGTTCTACACCTTACACAGCAAATACCGTAAAAATGCCGTTTGGGTGATGTCTTCCACCATTGCGGCGGCATTACAAAAACTCAAAAACAAAAACGGCGATTTTATTTGGCGTGATGGTTTAACCGTAGATGCGCCTTCTACCCTTTTAGGTCGTCCGGTTTACTTCCTTGAGACCATGCCGGCAAGTGGTGCCAATAAACCGGTAGTTGCCTTTGGTGACTTCAAACGCGGTTACTTCATTGTAGATCACGAAACCGGCGTAAGAACCCGCCCTGATAACATTACCGAACCGGGCTTCTATAAAGTCCATACCGATAAATATCTTGGTGGTGGCGTGGTAGATAGTAACGCAATCAAGTTCATTGAAGTTACGGCTTAATCGTCAAATTCCAACGGGGGCAATTAAGCCCCCTTTTTGTTAAAAGGGAAAGTATGAATAAAGAATTTGAAATCCGCTCATCCGAAATCACCGCAGACAGCGAGAATAAAAAACTGGTTGGCTATGTGGTGAAGTGGAACAGCCCTTCTGAAGTGCTTTATTGCGATTTTGTAGAACAATTCAGTGCGAATGCGTTTAGTGAAAGTTTAAGCAGCGGTGCCGATGTACGGGCATTATTTGAACACGATCATACCAAACTATTAGGGCGTACCCGTGCGGGAACCTTAAAACTGGAAGAAGACGCAATAGGCTTACGTTTTGAATTAATGCCACCTGATACCACCTTAGGGCGTGATTTGTTGGTAAGTGTTGAACGCGGCGATATTGGCGGGATGTCTTTTGGCTTTTGGGCTAAAGAAGAAACATGGAATTTTGATGTAGAGCCTTGTCAACGCACAGTGGCCAAAGCGGAATTATTTGAAATTACCGTTACCAGCATTCCTGCCTATCCTGAAAGTAGCGTTGAGATTGCCAAACGATCAATGGCAACCGCGAAGGGAAAAACGCAAGGAAAATCCACCGCACTTTTGAAACAGTGGCTTGATGTGGCGGAGGCGTAATATGTGGAACCCGTTCAGACGAAAAGAACAACGCAGCGCACCGATGGCAATTAATGAGCTGCTTTCTTATCTTGGCGTATCAAACACCGGCGCGGGGGAATTTGTCAGCCCAAACACGGCGGAAAGTTTACCGGCGGTGATGAGTGCCGTTACTGTTATTTCTGAAGCAGTGGCCAGTATGCCTTGTTATTTGTATCAGCTTAAAGACGATGGCCGCGAGCGCGTTTATCGTCACCCGGTGGACTATCTCTTAAATGAAATGCCAAACCGTAGCCAAACACCGTATCAATTCAAATATACCATGATGCGTCACTGCCTATTAAACGGTAACGCTTATGCGGTGATTGAATGGAACAGCAAAGGCGAACCAATCAGCCTTACCCCGTATGAACCAAGTGCGGTCAATATCTATCGCAAAGTTGGCGGCGAGTATATCTATCAAATTACCGATTTAGACGGCAATACCAAAAACTATCTTCAAGATGAAATCCTACATTTACGCCATTCATCCCTTGATGGCTTTATGGGTCGTTCGCCAATTACAATTTGCCGTGAAACCGTGGGCTTAGGAATTGCTCAACAGAAACACGGATCGGCAGTGATGAAAAACGGATTAATGGCGAGCGGATTAATTACTACCGCCGAATGGTTGGATGATGCCAAAGCACAAAAAGCGGTAAAAGCCCTTGAACGTTACAAAGGCGCGAAGAATGCCGGGAAAACACCAATCCTTGAAGGCTCAATGGAATATAAACAGTTAGGCATGACGAACCAAGATGCGGAATGGTTAGCAAGCCGTACGTTCACAATTTCCGATATTGCCCGAATCTACAACATTAGCCCGATTTTCCTTCAAGACTATTCCAATAGCAGTTATTCAAACTTTAGTGAAGCCAGTCGAGCCTTTTTATCGCAAACCTTGCGCCCTTGGCTAACCAATTTTGAACAGCAGCTAAAAGATGCCTTGATGATTGATTTAGGTAGCAACAGCAAGAAACGTTACTTAATCGAATTTGATACAAGCGACTTATTGCGCACAAGTCAAAGCGAGCGTTTCAAGAGTTACGATGTGGCAATTAAAGCCGGTGTAATGTGCCCAAATGAAGTCCGCCGCCGTGAAGGTTTACCGCCTTATGAGGGTGGAGAAGAATTTAGCCAAGCATGGAAACAAACCGTAGAAGTGAAACGAGGTGATGAACAAGAACCAGGGGTAAGCAATGGCAATCATGATTAAGGCCGGAAAGTATAACAAGGTGATTAGCCTACAAAAGCAAGTGAACGAACAGAACGACTACGGCGGTATTGTGAGTAAATGGAAAACCGTTGCCAATATCCGGGCGGCGGTTGAACCATTACAAGGTAGAGAGTTCTTCTCCGGTGCGGTGCCATTAAATGAAAATACTGTGCGCATTCGCATACGTTACGGAACTAATGTTGATAACACTATGCGCGTGAAATATGGGAACCGTTCGCTAGAGATAATCAACATTATTGATAGTAAAGAAGCGCACAAAGAACTGCAGCTTATCTGTAAGGAGTTGACCGGCAATGGCGGAAATTAATTTAACGATTGATGAAATCAAAGCGCACTTAAATCTTGATCATGATTTAGATGATGAATTACTGGAAGCCTATAAGGTGGCCACATTGGAAGTATGCCAAAAACATATTGGCAAAACCTTTGGGGAAGAAGAAACGGAAAAGACCATACCTTTTACCCCGGCGATTAAGATTGGTTGCTTAATGTATATCGCCTATCTCTACACGAACCGCGAAGCCGTCACAGACTTAGCCAACCTTAAACCGGCACCTATGACGATTTCCGCATTGTGGGAAGTGTATAGAGAACCGTGCGCTTACTAAGGATTTAGTAACCGATGCCATACCAACCATTAAGACGTTGTAGCTATCCCGGATGTAGAAACAAAGTAAAGTCCGGTAGATGCGAGGAGCACAAGCCAAAAGACAACCGCCCAAACAGTAGCGCACGCGGTTACGACCACAAGTGGAGCAAATACCGCGAACAATACTTAAAGCATCATCCCCTTTGTGTGATGTGCTTAGAGCAAGGCAAATACACACCGGCAACAGTGATAGACCATATCAAGCCGGTAGAGAACGGACAATCCGATCCATTGTTTTGGGTAGCAAGCAATCATCAGCCTTTATGTCGTGATTGTCACAGCTATAAAACACGAGTGATAGACCAACGCGGATTTGGGGCGAAGAAGTGAACCGTTTCGATATCGAAACAATTAAGGGATGTACATATGTACATAGTTGAGTTGTGGTCATATGGTAACAACTGAATGATGGTGATATATCCACAGTTGAAATAATGATTGACCGGGTAGGGGCAATTTCAAAAAGAAAAGATAAATCCTACGTAACCGCCCCCCTACTCAAATTTTTACGCAAGGCAAATTTTTTGAAAATAAGGAAAAGCATAAATGACGAAACGAACCAAATATAAAGCCCCTGATTTCTTAGACGAACTGGCTAAAAGCCAATGGAAAGCACGCATTACGCAGCTTTCGGATCGTGGCGATATTAAACCGGAAGATTTAACCAATCTTGAAATCTACTGTATTAACTATTCACTATTCCGAAGTGCGGTAGCGGATATTGCGAAAAACGGCTTTTCCATTGTAAACAGTCAAGGTACGCAATCACGCAATCCGGCACTATCAGCGAAAGCCGATGCGGAAAAAGTGATGATCAAGATGTCCGCACTTTTGGGCTTTGACCCGGTAAGTCGCCGTAAAAATCCAGTAGAAACAGACGTTACTGATATGTTGGATGAAATCCTCACAATGTAGGCGAAAAATGGAAATCTGGCACGAATACGCGAAAAAAGTTCAAACAGGTGAAATAGTGGCTTGTAAGAAGATAAAACAAGCCGTAGAGCGTTATTTTAACGATTTAAACAATCCCGGTTATTTCTTTGATGCTGGAGCAGTTAATAAGTTTTTAGCTTTCTCGAAACTATGCCCGCACGTTAAAGGACACTTGCGCGGCGAGCCGATTATTCTTTCAGATTGGCAAGTATTCCTCTTTGCCAACATTCTGGGCTTTAAACGAAAAGATACAGGATTAAGAAAATATCGCTCCGCTTACATTCAAGTGGCAAGAAAAAACGCTAAATCAACTGTGGCAGCCGTTTTGGCCAATTGGTTTTTGGTGATGGAAGGCGGCCAGCAAGACATTTACACGGCAGCCGTGAGTCGAGACCAAGCCCGAATCGTTTTTGATGATGCGCGTCAAATGTGCTTACTTTCGCCTTTACTAAAAAAACGGCTCAATATTCAACAGCACAAACTCATCAACCCTAAGAACAACAGCATCATGCGACCATTGGCCGCTAAATCCTCAACCATTGAAGGCACAAATCCTAGTTTAGCGATTGTTGATGAATATCACCTACACACAGATAACAGCGTATATAGCGCATTAGAGCTAGGACAAGGCGCACGCCCTGAAGGTTTACTCTTTGCCATTACAACAGCGGGAAGTAACGTTATTTCAGCCTGTAAACAGCATTATGATTATTGCGCTCAAATCCTTGAAGGAAATGAGCAGAATGAAAGCCTATTTGTGTTGATTTTTGAGTTAGACGAAGAAAGCGAAATCGACAATCAAGAGAACTGGATAAAAGCAAATCCAAATATAGGTAAATCCATTCCTTACCTTGATTTTGAGAACACAATCAAGAAGGCTAGGGGTATTCCTTCCGAATGGGTAGAAATGCTAACCAAGCGTTTTAATGTATGGTGTCAAGGCTCTACGCCGTGGCTAGGTGATGGAAACTGGGTGCAATGCGAACGGCAGTACACGGAAAGCGATTTACTTCATCAAGATTGCTATTTAGGGCTAGATTTATCAAGCACCAATGACTTAACAAGCCTTTGTTATACATTCCCGCACGGAAACAAAGTTAGATTGCTTACACGGCACTACATTCCCGAATTTCAGCTTAACAACGTGGCAAATAAAAACCGCGCAATGTATCGAAACTGGGTGCGCAGTGGTTGGCTAATAGCAACGGAAGGCGATTGTATCGACTACGACAAAATCAGAGACGATATTCTGAAAGATGCCGAACGTTTCAATATCAAGATGACAGGCTTTGATGTGTGGAACGCAACCCATTTACGCACGCAATTACAAGCGGCGGGGCTTGAAGTAGAACCATTCCCGCAAACATACCAACGATTTAGCCCAGTGGCGAAAAGTGCGGAAGTTTTAATAAACAGACAGATGATAGAACACAATGGCGATCCGGTGCTTGCGTGGGCTTTATCAAATGTAGTTATGGAAACTGATGCGAACGCCAACATTAAACCGAACAAGAAGAAAGCAGCAAACAAAATAGACCCCGCCGTAGCGTTCCTGATGTCTTTCGGAATTTATCAACTTGAATACGGTGATTTAATTTTCGAACTATCAGACGAACACAAACAGGCACTAGAAGAATTTAACGGATTGGATATATGATTAGATGTAAAGAGGCAAAACAGAACTTACTAATAGCAGCGGTGAAACACTATAAGAAATCTACCGCACTTTTCACTTTTATTAGCTTGTATGATGATTATGAACCATATCCACTGGACGAAGTTATCTACATTCTTCAATGTAAATGCGATGCAGCAAAACGAGAAATAAACAACAGACCAAATAGCCCCAATATGGAAGTGTTAGAAACAATTTATCATATCGCGCACAAAAATCTTGAAGATATGAAAAAGGCAGAAAGAAGAATTGCGAAAAGAAGATAAAATAAATCCCTACGTTTCACAACGTGGGGATTTTTTATACGTGACTACATCGCACGAACATATTATCAAATTGCTAAATTCTTAAAATTTTCCCTAAAAAATGCTTTAGGGTACGTACTACAAATTTGTAGCAAAGTTATTATAATCTAAGCGCAAAAATAAGAAATAAACGTAGCTTACCGTATCTAAACTTTGATAAAATAGAACAAGAAATAAACAGGGAAAACAAGGAGGAAAGTATGATTAAATCCGTTTTATCCGCATTTGGTTTATTTGTATTTTCTGCTTTAGATTTTTTGTTGTTTTTAGCCATATTGCTTTTTGTTGGCTTGTTGGTTTTCATCTTTTGGCCAATATTAAAATGGCCTTTACTAGCTTTTCTAATAGGTGCTATTGCCTTCTTTTGTTATCTAATATACAAGATAAAAGAGAAACCAAAACCGCTAGAACAAGACGAAATATTATCTAGCTGGGCGGAACAGGAATTACAACGCCCTATCATTCAACGGATTTTACAAAAACAAGAGGAAAATAAACCGTTCATTAGCGGAACAATAACGCATATTGGAAATGACGGAAAAGAAACTCGATTAGGCAATATCACTATCAATTTAAAGGGATAATTAATCAAATAAAGCGCATCTAGGCTGATCCCCGAAAGCAAGAAACCTTATCTTGTTGGTGCGCTCCTATCATAAGGGCAAATGCGAAAGGGGCGTTTATGGGATTGTTACCACTAGATTTTTACTCTTTAACTCAAGCAGTTGATTTTATTAATCAAAAAACAAATTCGATAATAAAAGAAAATCTATTGTATTCCTATGCTATGGAAGGAAAGATTAGATTTTTATTGAATATTGAAATTAAAGATAATCAATTAGTAAAAATTGGCAGAATGGATACTGAAGGTTTTTTCCTATATGAAGATTCTGAAGTTTATTTCAAAGAGGAAGTGATAGAGTACGAATATCAAAATATATTATCTTTGGAAGATAAGCTATCAAAGATGGAAATAACTTCTGATGAAATTCTTGAGGATAACGGAGGATTGTACTTATCATATAATAAAGAAAATAAAATTAATGAATACAAAGGCTATATAGTTTTACATCCAGAATTATTGGATGTGTTTTGTGAGAAATCATTACCACAGCACTCATTAAGAAATACAAATTATTTGATGTTGGACGAATTTAATGTTCAAAACCCTTTAGAGGCTGATATCTTTAATTCATTTAATTTTAAAATGGAATATCCTTCATATAATGAAGATAATCAGTTGTATATGAAGCATACTTTTCGTATAAATTTTAGTGACATCAAAATATCCTATGATGATTTGATCAAACTTACGCCATCTGGTCACCCTTTAAGATGTGATGATTTAGAGCAAGAAATCAAAAAATTAAAATCAGAGCTTGAGGAAAAGCAAAAGATAATAGACTCTCTTAGTTTAACAAACCAAAGCGGCCGAATAAGTTCTCCACAAAAGCAACTGTTCGCTTTATTGGTTAAAAAATGTTATCCAAAACTTGATAGCAGAAATAAGTTATTTGATGTTATCAACGCAGATCTAAAAGAATCAGGAATTAGAAATACCAATATCGCAGCAGACACTTTTTACAAGTTAATTGATGAATCAAACGACATTATAAAAGCAATTTTCCCACCTAAAAAATCATAGTTTCCTATAAAAGCCTCTTAGTCTTTCGATTTAAGGGGCTTTTTCTTTCGATTTAAGCAATCATTTCTTATTAAGAAGTTAAGCCTTTGAATTAAAAGTGTTTTATTCTTAACATTCCTATCGTTCGAACAACTCAACGGAATAGAACGCTATTCCACAGTGTTAAACAAACGATAGGTATTTTCTTATGAATCCAAATTTAAACCCTCAACAAAAACTAATCTCCGGTGAAATCGCTTGCCATATTGTTGGCTTTGGCCGCACCAAACTCAACTTGCTTGTAAAAGCCAAGAAATTCCCACAACCAATCCGCTTTTCAAAAAACTTTGTCCGTTGGGATTTAGAAGAAGTAAATGCGTGGATTGAAGAACAAAAAGCCGCACGTGCTTAAGGTGGTGGAAGATGAACGAAGCAAGAAAACCAACACAATTCTTAAAAGTGTTACACCGTTTAATTCTTTCTAGCATTAGCGGCATTGATGGTTATTCAATGGGCATGACGTCAGCACGTAACTATATCAGTGAACTTGAACGCAATCATTTAACCGGCAAAGTGAAACGTACAACCGAAAAGACTGCGGATGGAATGGGGCAATATTACCGCTATGAAATCGCAGATGCTGAACAGTTAAAACAGGTGATTGCCATTTACAAGGCTAAGGGAGGTGAGCTTACTGCGCATGAAGAACAGCAAGCCTACTTTCGATTCCGTTAAAAGAAAAACGCCGCAAGGCTATCCAATGCGGCGTTTAAACCTTCTAAAGGTAATTTTTATCAATACGTTAAGGTCATTTAAAAATATGGAAATAATCACCATGAATTTAAATCATAAACATTTTAATCAATATGAAATATTTTTCAAGCTATTTTTGCTTGAAATCGCTTTACAAACCACAGTTAATTTTGGCATCATGAACAAGCAATCAGAAAAAGTGATTGCCAGCCGTGGAAAGCTGAACTATCTAACTTTGGCGAACGACAGCACGCCACAGAACCGTGCTTTTTTTGTTCGTAACATTCGCACACCAAAAGAATATGCGGATTTTGTTTTACATATAAATCCAATCATTCTCTCAATGGTAGAGCGTAATAAGCCGTCTATGACGGGCTGTCTTCCAAAGTTGGCAGTTTTCCACCTTGTTACGTTCTACCGCCCGACCGTGGAAAGTTTAGCGGTAGTTCCTGAAAATATAACTTTGGAACTTACGCAAATGTATCAATTCATCTTCGCGGCTATTCGCCGTACTGATTTATCAAATCACCTTCAAAAAATCCGTATTAACGCTGATAGCGAACGCAACGCACGCGCTAAGCTTGCCCGTGAGTTCGTCTTAGTGCTTGCTGGAAGAATCAATCTTCAATCAGACCGCACTTTATCAGCAAATACTTTCCATTCAATCTCTTTCGCGGAGGTGGCTCATGATTAACAAAATTCCTACACATTGCGCTATTCAAATGACCAAAGTGGGCAAAATTCATAGTTCTATCCATAAAGCAAAAGCGATTTTGGCATTAATTCGGAACGATGGCGGGGATATGGATTTAGACGGCTTTTATACAAGTGAAGAAATTATCAAAACCGCCTTATCCGTGATTGATGATTATTTAGAACAAGCAGAGCAATCATCAACAGTAGATTTTTATTCCACGAAAGGGGAAGAAAATGAGAACTAAAAAAATCAAATCATTCAAAGAGCCATACGTACCGACACCAGAGCAGTTAGAGAAAGCCTGTAAACGTATTAAACAATTCTTAGCCTTCGCTGAAGATTATCTACACACAGGACACTATAAAGGACTAGCAGCATCAATCGAGCAAATTAAGAAAGCAGCAACAATTAGAAAGGTGGCAAGAAATGAAACCAAATAACCCTATGGAACAGCTAAAACAATGGAAAGCGGCAAGTAATAAAAATTTAGTAAGCAGTGGCGAAAAACGCCACCAGTTACAAAAAATGCCACCGGTGGCGAAAAGTGCCACTGGTAATGAAGAACAGAAAGTTGAAAAAAGAAAAGGTAAGCTGTTTTTTAATCCATTGGCTTTGAAGTATTCCCAAATTTCACGTCAATTCCAACTAATACAGGATAGCAACAAACGATGTCTTGAAGTTTATCCAGGTGATTTTCATCACAAGATCAAGTTTCGTGATGAAATAGTGGATTTAATGAATAAATTGGCTGGTGGTGGAAATTTGCTTAACGCATTGGCCAAAGACGGCAATCTATCCCGAGAAGATACGGCCAAATTGAAATATTTCAATCAAGCTAATAAATATCTGCTCTATAAGTTTAGCGAGGTGGTGGAACAAATAGGCGCTTTAAACTCTGAACGAGCTGAACAACAAAAGTGGAGTAAGTAAGATGAATATGAATGAAAAATTAGACTACTCAAATTTAAGTGCGGTCGAATTGAAAGCGATTATGCTTTGTCAGATGAATTGTGAAAAGAAAGAGGGGGAGGCTCTTTATTTGCCTTTACCTTATCTGGGTGAAACAATCGTAACGTTAGCAGAAATTTTTGAGAGTTATCCTTCTGAAAAACTCTATGTGTTACGAAATCTACACGATGAACTGTTAGCGGCTAATAAACATTTATTACAACTAGCACCTAATCCGCCTTCACTTAATCCGGAAGAAATAGTCGCAAGTTTAACTAACGATGAAATTATTGATGGATTGCTGAAAAATAGCATAGTCATTTCTTTAGTTGAAACTCTTACATACTTCCAAAAAGTAGTCGCTGACCGCATTAATGATATTGAAAACGGAGTACTTAAAGGGGTGAACAATGGCTCGATTAATTAATGCTCCGCATCTTGCGGATCAACCGCATGAACCTTATTCCGATTTATTTGTGTTAGCTGGCTCTAAAGCATGGCAAGCATGGGGAAAAGGTAAAGGGGAAGAATGGCTTTTATTGTGTTCGTTGGTGGATGGTCTAGAAAGTAATCAGAAACCAGTTATTCTAGGTGAAAATCAACTTGATAATATTTCTTCAACACGTATAGCTAAGGAAGATCAGCAGTTAGTGAAGATTGCTCAATATGGCGAATTAAAACAGGAAGAAATTACCGCAATTTGTCAGAATTTAGCAAAAAACACTTCGGCTAGAGAAGTGAAGCTCATTGATGCAGCCGCGCAATTAAAAGAGGATTTAAGCTCTTACATTCAACTCTTGCGAACCGATAAAAAGACCGCTGATTTAGCAACGCAATTAGCACTGCCTGAAAAAGTAAAAGAAAATGACGGAGTCAATAAGAAAGCGCGAGCTTTGACTAAGTCGTTAGAAATGGATTTGGCATTAAACCCAAGAAATCGGGAGCTTTATAACTATGACGGCATAGGCTGGCAAATGGTGGAGAAATATGAGTTCTTGGATAAAGTAGTTGCTTTCTTTGAAGAACAGGACTTTGGATATAGCGCACGTTCTATAGAAGGTATTATTGATACGATAAAAATTCAAGTTCCCAAAATGGGAGTACAGACACAAGAATTGATCGCTTTCAATAATGGAACTTTAAACCGCACTACGTTAGAGTTCTTGCCCCATTATAGGGAAAACTGGCTAACATCGTATATTCCGCATGATTATCTAAATTCAGCGCAAAATACGCCACATTTTGACAAATGGTTAGACTTCGTAAGCGGTGGTAAGGAAAGTAAAAAGAACGCTATTCTAGCAGCCTTGTACGTTATTTTAACTAATCGCAACGACTGGCAATTATTCTTTGAAGTAACAGGCGATGGTGGTAGTGGAAAATCTGTTTTTGCTAATATTGCCACGTTATTAGCTGGTGAGCAGAACACAGAAAGCGGGCGGTTAGTAGATTTAGATGAACCACGCGGGCGGGAAAGTTTTGTAGGCAAGACTTTGCTAATTTGCCCTGAACAATCGCGTTATGGTGGTGATGGTGGTGGATTGAAAAGTATCACAGGTGGTGATCCTGTGAATATTGACCCAAAACACCGCAGTAAATTTAAAGCAGTTATTCCAGCAGTAGTCTTAATCGTTAATAATGAGGCAACTAGATTTACAGAGCGTAGCGGTGGAATTGAGCGAAGAAGGGTGATCTTTCACTTTGACAAAGTAGTACCTGAAAACGAGCGAGATCCTAATTTCATGGATAAGATTGAGGGGGAAGTAGGGGGGATCATTTACAAACTAATACATACCTTTGAACAACCTGAAACGGCTAAGGCCGCTTTAAAAGAGCAACAAACAAGTGATGAGGCTTTGGAAATAAAAAGCGAATCCGACCATATCACCGAATTTTGCGGATATTTCTATACTGCGCCACAGAATGACGGCTTGTATATAGGAAATGCCAATCTAGAAGGTAAGGCAAGAACGCATCTTTATCCGGCATACTTAGCCTTTTCGAGAGCGAGCGGCATTACAAATACCCTTACTTTGAGAAACTTCTCAAATTCATTAAAGCAAGGATTTGCGCAACATAAAAATAAATTTGAGTTCTCTAAGATTAAGGGAAAATATGGATATCGCTCCAATGTTCACTTCAAAAACTATGATGAGTTCCAAAACGAGTTCAATTCATAAACTAGGGAAATGGGGCGAAAGCCCCTTTTTTATGCTTTTCTCTTAGAAGGTGAACAATTAGGGTGAACAATAATGTTCACCTATTCACCCATAACTATATGAAATAAAAGGTTAAATTGGCAAGGTGAACAGGTGAACCAATTTTTGTAATATTTTTTACACGCCGCTCATTCACACGTTTTCTTTTTCGCATTGCTCCACAAAATCACTCCATAATTGCATCACAGGGCGGCGGAGTTCTACATAATCGTAACGGTTATACGCCTGACTTGTTTTATTCCCAATGCTATGAGCAAGACAACTTTCAGCAATACGGAAATCAACTTGCTGATCTTCTAAAAACGTTCTAGCTATCGATCTCAATCCGTGAGCATCTTGAATCCCTTTGTAACCTATTTTTCTCAATGCGTTAGCAATTAGTTCTTTACTAGCTGATTGGTTAGGCTTGTGATAGTGAGAAAATACGAATTTGTCATCGCCTGTTATAGGTTTCAATTCTTCTAAAATCTTAAGCATTAAAGATGAAAGCGGAACAATGTGAGGAAATTGCCCTTGTCTTGTTTTTTTCATTTTAATTGCTGGAATAATCCATAGTTTCTTATCGAAATCAATTTCAGACCATTCAACAGAAACCGCCTCAGCTGGACGAACCATGGAAAGTAATTGCCATCGGAACAAAACCTTTGTTAGATGATCTCTACTTGAATTTTTGAAGTCTTGTAATAGTTTCGGTAGTTCTTCCGGTTTGATTGCCGGGTGATGTTTTTGAGACTCTTTATGGTAAGCATCAGATGCTTTCAAGCAAGAATTAAACGAAATAAATCCTATTGTTACCGCATAATTTAAAATCTGATTAGCGAGGTTTAATAAACGGTGCAGCGTATCATTGAAACCTTTTTCATTTAATGGCCGAACAGTTTTAATCAATAAAGGGGAAGTAATCTGATCGATAGGGTAATTCCCAAGAGTAGGGAATAGATAGTTTTCTAATCTTGCCCAATTCTTTTCCATTGTCATAGGCTCAATTTCTTTACTTCTTTTTTCTTTCCAAAGTAAAGCGACTTTATAGAAAGTATTTTCGTTCTGAGCGTTTTTGATAAGTTCTTGTTCTTTTATGTATTCTTGCGGATCGATACTTTGAGCGAGTAGGGCGCGATATTCTTCGCGTTTTTGACGAGCTTGCGCAAGTGTTATAGCTGGATAAGTTCCAATAGTAAAAGATGTGCGCTTATTTGTTACTGGGTGATAATAATTAAAAATCCAAGCCTTAGCACCAGTAGGCTTAATACGTAAAAAAAGACCGTTACCATCACTTAGATTGTATTCTTTATCCTTTGTTTTCGCCTTATCTACTTCGGTATTTGTGAGCGGTTTAGTAACACGAGGCATCATTTTTCCTTAGTTTTAGTAACAAGATTTTTTGAAGTTTATCACCTTGTTACTAAACTTGTTACTAAAAAGTGCGGTTAAAGACAATTAAATCCGATTAGTGACGATAAGTGAAAGGGCTGAGAAGCCTTGAAAATACTAGGAAAAACAAAACCCCGCGAGTAGTTTCACGGGGCTGTGTTTAGGGTAAATGGTGCGACTAGCTGGACTCGAACCAGTGACCCCCACCATGTCAAGGTGGTGCTCTAACCAACTGAGCTATAGTCGCGTAAAAGATGTGGCAGATGATAAACAGTTTTGAGGATGAAAACAAGAGAATTTGTTTTAAGTTAAATTTAGCTGCTAAAAAAATAACCAAAAATTGATTTAAAAAGTCTCAGTAGTTATTTTGATTTTATGCAGGTTTAAGCGTATAAT
>FLSK01000116.1_pt1 | contig 15667 bp, 5 predicted proteins | sample 1550541 | NCBI WGS metagenome assembly FLSK01 (sample SAMEA4031773, study PRJEB14383) | metagenome | biome: human; feature: oral; material: saliva | place: Philippines | collected 2014
GCCTCTCGACGAGTACGGCGGAATGCTCAAGGATTTGGTGCATCAGGTGCGGGAGAACCCGGACGGTAGCCTCACCTACACGTTTAAGGTTCCCCCGCAGTACGTTGAGGCTGCCGAAGGTGAGCTCTTCGATGTGGTGATGACGTACTACCCGTCGGATGAATTTGAGCCGGAACCTTCGAGTAGGTCGAACCGTTTGTATGCCCGCGCCCATATTGATGTGGTTCAGGATGCGCAACCGACCCGTGGGACCTACACCTTCAGTCAATCCGCTATCGATGACCCGTGGAAGGATACGACGCTGCGGGTTGAGGGACGCCATATCCTCTCCCAGGCTAGTGAAATGGTTGGTAATGATTGGCCGGTCATCGCTATCTATGAGGCTGACCCTGCAACGGGAAAGATGGTGGGTGAGCCTGTGTTCACTCAGCGGGATGACTACACGTACTACGGGGTTAACACCAGGTGGTTCCGCAATAACTATTTCAGTGCGGAGCTGAAGATTCCTGCGGGTACGTTGAAGCCGGGCAAGCTCTACTTTATTGGTATGTATGGGAACGGGTTGCCTTACCCCGGCATGGAAGATTCTCCGGGTTCTATGCTGAATGATGTTGCCGAGTTCCTTCCGGTGCATTCTCCCGAGCAGGAGTCCGCGGGGCCCACACTGCACCTTGGGTCGGTGGGCCTGAACCCGTACGCGCAGACGAACTTGTTTACGGCACGCGCTACCGGGCTCTTTGCGCCGGGTGAAGGATCGTACCGCCTCTCAGTGCAGCATGTTGATGAGCAGGGGCGTTTGACCGGTCAGACGGTGTTCCAGCAGGCGATTCCGGCTGACCTCATCAAGGATGGCAGGGTGGAGCTGAATCTGACGATCGCTCAGCAGCTGAGCTATTCGGGTGCTTATCGTCTGGTCTTGGAGAAGGTCACCCCCGGTAAGGATGGTGCCGGCGAGTCGGTGGAGCAGCTTGCTTTCGAGGATATTCCTCTGAAGCTGACGCGTGAGGGTGAGTTGCAGGCTGCTGAGCAGTGGTTTGCTGATCGTGATATTTTGCCTAATCCTTCGCCGATGTCCTGGCATAGCGGTATGACGCGCCACGATGTGACGGTGTCGCTGTACCGATTGGCTGGTTCCCCGAAGGTTGAGCTGCCTGCTTTTAGCCCGTACGCGGATGTGGCAACGAACGACCCGGACTACGCCGCGTACATTTGGGCTCGTCAGAAGGGTATTACCTTCGGCTGGGCGGACGGCAAGTTCCACCCGGAGGCGAAGCTTTCGACCCCGTCGACGGTGGCGTTCATGTACAGGTACCAGAAGGCGATGGGTCAGGTCACGCCGAAGGCGCCGACCTCTGCCTCGTTGCCGCGTAGCTTGTCTGTGCCGGGTAACCAGGATGCGCCTCGGAGTGCTAGCGGCTGGCAGCATAAGGTTCGTCAGGGTAGCGCTTTTTGGCGTGAGGCTCAGTGGGCTGTTGATCACCGCATGTGGGGTTACCGCGTTGATGGGGAATACGTCTATGAGGACTTTGATAGGTCTTTCGTTTCCTCTGGTGATTTGAAGTTGATGCTGTACCGCATGGAGCACGGCGGCAGCCACCTCAAGTAGCGCCCGGTCGTGGTGAGGGGTAACCGGTGGGCTGGGATGCTCGACGTAGTTCGACTTTTCAGCCCGCCGGTGCCGCCCCTCCTATTCGTTTCTCCAGAACGCTTCTTCTCCCCTATTCTGGGGATTCTTTTCACGCTTTATCCGCTCAACTTCTTCACTTGCTTCGTCTACTCGCTCGCTTCACTCACCGTACAGTTTTTTGTAGATGGGATAATGATGTCTTCATTCTTCACACCACGAGGCGCCCGGTGCCGCTCAACTGCGCCGCGCCACCCGGCGAGCGCCCGCGCGCTCAGCCTGTCATTACTGCTGGGTTTGAGCCCGCTTGCCGGTATCACCCCGGCGGCACTCGCAACGCCGGCACAGGCTACACCTGAGCAGCAGGCGCAGCCGGCGCAGGCGACCCCCGCCTCCCCCGCTGCAACTCAAGAAGATGCTGACGAACCCACGTATTCGCTTCCGGAGGTAGATGAATCTCGCCATCCTGAAATGGAAGGGTTTACAGTCTCTCCCGAGACTCTCAACATTACTCGAGGAGGCACCGTCACGCTGACGACGCCTCCGCTCAGTGCTGAATTCCGCCAGAATTACGAATTCTACGAATTTTCTCTGGTTGATCGCGGTTCTTCGTACTTCAAAGCCGCGCATGCCCGCATTGACGGATATGCCTACTTTGGCTACCTCTTTGACCGTGAGCCCAACCCGAAGCAGATGGTAGAAAACCCAGACGGGAGCTACACCTTCTTCCTCAATATTGGGCCGTACATTATTGAGGCTAATGAAGGCACTCTTTTCGACGTCATTTTGACGTACCACAAGAAGGGCCACCGGGAGGATTCTTGGCCGTCCGAATTCCGTTTTGTGGCGCGTGCACCTATTAATGTTGTGCAGGACCCTAAGCCGACTGAGACGACGTACATTTTCAGTGTGCCCGCAATTGATGACCCGTGGAAGGATACGACTCTGACGATTGAGGGGTTCCATATCCTTACGAGCGGTAGTCGAGAGGGCAAGGATGGCCCCGCGCTTCTGGCTTTTTATGAAGTCGACCCGAAGACCGGAAAGATTGTAGGCGAACCAGAATTCACCACTCGGATTCCGTACCCGGCTTCCCGTAGTGGAGAGCGCGTTTATTTCCTGAATTGGCATTTTAAGACGTCTATTACGATTCCTGGGGGAACGCTTAAGCCGGGTAAGGTCTATAAGATTGGTTTCTACGGTAAAGACCGTCCGGAGGATGAGAATTACCCCGGTGAGTTGCTGAATGATGTTGCAGATTTCATCCCGGTACGTTCGCTTAATAAGGAATCGGCTAGCCCTGAGATGTTTCTGAAGGCTACGACGGTGAGCCCTTATGATGAGGAAAATATCTTGCCGGTACGCGCCGTCGGTTTGAAGAAGCAGCCTGGGGTCTCTTACCGTTTCTCGGTACAACATGTTGATGAGCAGGGACATCTGACCGGTCAGAAGACGCTGGTGCAGGAGATTGCTGCTGAGAGCATCCATGACGGCACGATGGATGAGAAGCTGACCATCTCCGGTGCGCCGCTGAATTATGACGGCTCGTACAGGCTCTTCTTGGAAAAGGTGACTGCCGGCAAGGACGGTACGGTTGAGTCGGTTGAGCAGCTTACTTCGAAGGATCTACAGCTGCAGTTTACGAAGAATAAGGAGGTCAACGCCGCCTGGGCATGGTTTAAGCGCCGTCAGGTTCTTCCTGAGTTTTCTGATTCAGGTAGGAACAGCTATATGACGCGCCGCGATGTGACGGTGGCGCTGTACCGTCTTGCGGGTTCGCCGAGAGTGGAGCTTCCGGCGACGAGTCCTTATGGAGATATCACTCCGGATGATCCGGACTACGCCGCGTATATTTGGGCTCGTCAGAAGGGCATTACGTTCGGTTGGGCGGATGGGAATTTCCACCCGGAGATGAACATGCACAATTATTCGACGGCGGCGTTCCTGTACAGGTATCAGCGTTCGCGCGGTATGATGTCTCCCGGCTTGCCGACTGCCGCACCGCAGTCTCGTAACGGTAGCCTGCCGGGGTCGGATGAATCTGAGGTGAGCGCTAACCCATGGGTTCTGGATTTGGAGGAGGGTAGTGCTTTTTGGCGTGAATCTCGGTGGGCTGTGCAGCAACGCATTTGGGGCTACACCAGGGGTTGGGAACACGAACGCTTTTTCATGGAGACAACGTCTGTCTATGACTTGGCGTTGATGCTCTACCGCATGGAGCACGGCGGTAGCCATCTCAAGTAGCGCCCAGTTGTGGTGAGGGGTAACCGGTGGGCTGGAATGTTCGGATTAGTTCGACTTTTCAGCCCGCCGGTACCGTCCCGATTTTTCTTCCCTGCCTTCTGCGAGTTCTTTTGCCCGGCACCAGGCTTTACGGGGCTTCTTCTCCCCTGTTCGGGGTTTTCTTTTCACGTTTTATCCGCTCGACTTCTTCGCTCGCTTCATCTACTCGCTCGCTTCAATCACCGCACAGTTTTTTGTAGATGGGATAATGATGTCTTCATTCTTCACGCCACGAGGCGCCCCGCGCCACCCGGCGAGCGCCCGCGCGCTCAGCCTGTCGCTACTGTTGGGTTTGAGTCCGCTGGCCGGTATCACCCCGGCGGCACTCGCAACACCGACCCAGGCGGCACCTGAGCAGCAGGCGCAGGCGACCCCAGCCTCCCCCGCTGCAGCTTTGGTTCAGAAACAAGCAGACAATCAGCAGAATCCTGTAGCCCAGGGCGAGCAGACCAGTTCGCTACCGACTCTGCGCGTCACTAGCGGAGCACTAAGAATTTATGCCGGAGGCACGGTGCATGTTGAGGGTGCCGGCTTCACTCCCGAATTCTTGGCGCACCATGAGCTACGTAGCCTCATTATTGCGCCCAAGGGTTCCTCTACCTACGTGGGTCCTCACCAGGAGCCAACATACCAGGGGCCGCGCTTTGACGTTCCGGCGCCTGCCCCAGACGGGACTTTCAGCGCTGACTTGGAAGTATCTTCCAACGGCATACCTGCGGGCATGGAGTACGAAGTTATTTTGACCTACCGCCCGCTAGATGAAGCGCACCCCTATCAGTGGAATACTGAGGATCGTATTCGTACGGCGCTCCCTGTGACGAATGATTTTCCGGCGTCTGTTCTGCCTTCTATTACCTATGATGTGTATTCTATTTCGGAGGAGCAGATTAATTCCGGAAAACCGATTGAAATCAATATGACGGGTTCGGGTTTTGACGGGATGAATAAGCTAAGTTTTACTCTCGTAGAATATGACCCGTCTGCAAATGTTACCCATAAATATATCAAGGAGCTGGAACCTTTTGACCCTTCGGATTCTCCGTATTCTAAGCGTGTTTTTCATGACCTAATTCCTAACGGTCATTTTCAGCATAAAATTACGATTCCTGCCGGTCTTTTGAAATCAGGCAAGGGTTATTATCTGTCGGTACAGGGAGACTCTCCTTCAGGCCCGATTGCTATGAGGCGTGCCTTCCCCTTCGTTCCTGTGGGCAAGAACCCCATGAAAATGCCTTACCAGAGCAATACGTACCGCAATACCCTTCCGAAGGTTTCGCTGTCCCCTCAGACGGTTGACCCGTACCATGAGGGGAAATATAAAGTTACTATTTCTAATATTTCCCCGGAAGTTGATTTGGGGTACTATATCGGGTCAATCAGTGTTTATAATAAAACTGCTCAAAAAACGATTGCCAACCTCAGCGTTAATAGTGACCATTACTATGAACGTGACAAAATTGTGGTCCGTAACCCCGACGGCACCCAAACCGTAGAACTTGAAATTAATGCTGAGGATATTAAAGAGCTACAGGGCGTGTATTTGGGTTCCGAAGCGGAACTGAGGGTCTATTTCTCAGATAATCCTTACTACGGTTCAGAGATTCATAATTTTACGGTTACTGCACCAGTTCGGCTGGCGGATTCCCCTACCCCATTGACCCCTCCCACCCCTGCTGAGGATAAGAAACCTGACAACCCGGTTGGCATGAAGCTCACCTCGGGCACCCTCAACATTTCTGAGGGCGGTACCGTCTCTGTGACCACTGCGCCGCTGAGTGCCGAGTTCCGCGCGAAGTACACGCTGTATGAGTTCGGCATTGTGGAGCGCGGTGAGAATTACCTTGAGCCATATTACGGCAATCCCCTTCCTGAGGCGCAGTACGGCAGCAAGGTTGCCGGCCTCCGCGCTGAGGGCAAGGCCCACGATAATCCTGACGGGAGCGTCACGTTCACTCTTGACATTCCGAAGCAGTGGATGATGGTTCCGGAGGGTACGCTCTTCGATGTGGTGCTGACCTACTACCCGTCCGATAAGCCTGACCCGCACGACTATCCGTATGAAGATTATCGTCTTACGGCACGAATTCCCTTGCCCACGGTGCGCGACCCTGAGCCTGACCAGCCGACGTACCGCTACAGCATTTCGGCGATTGATAAGCCGTGGCAGGATACGACTCTGACGGTTGAGGGCTACCATATTCTTCCCCCGAATATCGTAGGTGGATACGACAGCCAGGCGTACGTCACTCTATACGAGGCAGACCCGGCTACCGGAAAGATTATGGGACGCCCTGTTTTCTCCCATGTTGTTCCGTTGACGGGCAACTGCTTGCATCACTGTACGGGTTTCCGCAATAACTATTTCGGCACGAAGATGACGATTCCGGCGGGTACGTTGAAGCCGGGTAGGCTCTACATGATTGGTATCTACGGTTCTAATCTGCCTCACCCGGGTGAGGAGGAGTACAGCGGTAGCTTGCTGACCAGTGTTGCGCAGTTCCTTCCGGTGCGGTCGGGGCAGCCGAGTGATAACCAGCCGAATCCTGACCAGCCTGTAGCGCGTCCGGATTTGTACATTCCGTATAAGCGCGTCAACCCGTATCAGGAGATGAATACTCTCACCGCACGCGTCTCGAATCTTCCGAAGCTTGCCGAGGGCTATTACCGTTTCTCGATTCAGGCAACGGATATTTTCGGCGAGCTGACCGGTGAGAAGGCTCTGGAGCAGGTTATTCCCGCTGAGCGCATCCACGATGGTGCCGCTGAGGAGACGCTGAACGTTCCCGGTAGCGCGCTGAATTATGAGGGAGCGTACAGGGTTGTTCTGGAGAAGGTAACCCCGGGCAAGGATGGTGCCGCGGATGCGGTCGAGCCGGTGGCTTCTGAGAATCTTGATCTCTTGGCGAATACTGCTGAGGAGCAGAAGGCTGCTGTCGAATGGGTCAAGAAACAGGCTCTTCTGGATGAGAGTAAGACTGTGCTGAGTCGCCGCGATGTCACGGTGGCGCTGTACCGCCTGGCGGGCGCGCCTCATGCTGAGCTGCCTGCAACCAGCCCTTACGCGGATGTGGCACCGAACGACCCGGACTACGCCGCGTACATTTGGGCTCGTCAGAAGGGTATTACCTTCGGCTGGGCGGACGGCAAATTCCACCCGGAGGCAGCCCTTTCGACACGTTCTGCGGTGGCGTTCCTGTACAGGTACCAGCGGATGGTTGCCCCGGCTCCTGCGCCGGAGTCGAGCAGTGTGCCGTCTTCGTCTGTGCCCAAGAACAGTAGCGTGCCGGGTGATTCTCCCGTCCGGGTTTCGCGTTCGCATTGGTCCGATTATGAGCGTACGGATACTGCATTCTGGCGGGAGTCGCTGTGGGCTACTCAGCAGTTCATCTGGGGTTATACGGATTATGATCACCGCTATGCCGAGGGTTTCAGTTCGGATACTGTTTCATCTTCGGAGTTCTCGGTCATGCTGTACCGCATGGCGCACGGCGGCAGCCGTCTTAGTTAGTTTCGGTGCGTGAGGGGTCTGGCGGGCTGTATTCTTCGAGTCGTTGTGCCGCAGGCTCAACAGCTGGACCTGTCCCGCCCCTAGCATCCTTTACAGGCACCGGCGAGGGGAATCGGGAGCGTTACCTGATGGGAGTCTTCCCGCGAGTAGCGCCCCGGTTTCCCGACCTTTGATTTGCTCAACCTTTTCGCTCGCTTCACTCACCGTATAGTTTTTTGTAGATGGGATAATGATGTCTTCATTCTTCACACCACGAGGCGCCCCGCGCCATCCGGCGAGCGCCCGCGCGCTCAGCCTGTCACTGTTGCTGGGTTTGAGCCCGCTTGCGGGTATTACTCCGGCGGCGCTCGCAACACCGGCCCAGGCGGCATCTGACCGGCCGACTCAGGTTGCCCCCGCTCAGGCAGACCCGGAACAGGCGACCCCCGCCTCTCCCGCTGCAGCTTTGAACCAGCGCCAGACAGAAAACCAGCAGAATCCTGTAGCCCAGGGCGAGCAGACCAGTTCGCTACCGACTTTGCGTGTCACCAGTGGCACGTTAAAAATTGAGACTGGTGGCACGGTGCATGTTGAGGGTACTGGATTCACTCCCGAATTCTTGGCACACCATGAGCTGCGTAGCCTCATTATTGCGCCCAAGGGTTCCTCTACCTATGTCGGTCCTTACCAGGAGCCCACATACCAGGGGCCGCGCTTTGATGTTCCGAGGCTTTCAGCAGACGGAACTTTCAGCGCCGACTTGGAAGTATCCTCCAACGGTATACCTGCAGGCATGGAGTACGAAGTTATCTTGACCTACCGTCCGCTGGATGACGCACACCCCTATCAGTGGAGCACTGAGGACCGTATTCGCACAGCACTCGCCGTGACGAGTAATTTCCCGCAGTCTGCTTTGCCTTCTATTACCTATGATGTGGATTCTATTTCTGAGGAGCAGATTAATTCCGGAAAACCGATTGAAATCAATATGACGGGTTCGGGTTTTGACGGGATGAATAAGCTGCGTTTCACCCTTGTGGAAATCGACCCGAATAATCCTGAAAGTTATCATCGTTATTTAGATTTCGAGGATTTAGTTCCTGCAGATTCTCCGTACTTGAAGCGGGTTTTTCATGGTCTGATTCCTAACGGTCGTTTTCAGCGTAAGATTACGATTCCTGCCGGTTTTTTAAAGCCTGGTAAGGGGTATTATCTGAGCGTGGTTGGATCTTATCCCTCTGGGGTTGATTCTTCTCCCTTCGGCATTAACGCTGTAGCGCGCGATTTCCCCTTCATTCCTGTGGGTAAGAACCCCGCGAAAATGCCTTACCAGAGCAATACGTACCGCAATACCCTTCCCAAGGTTTCACTGTCTCCTCAGACGCTTGATCCGTACCATGCAGGGAAATATAAAGTTACTATTTCTAACATTTCTCCGGAAGTTGATTTGGGGTATTACGTCAAATCCGTCGACATTTATAGTAAAACCGCTCGAAAGACTATCGTCGGAATTACTGACATTCCTTACTTTGATTATGACATTATTGTTGTCCGTAACCCTGACGGTACCCGCACCGTAGAACTTGAAATTGACTCTGCAGTCATCAAGGAGTTGCAGAATGTGTACCTTGGTTCTGAGGCAGAGCTGAGGGTAGCTTTCTCAGATTCTCTTTATCAGAAGGGTAGTCACATTTTTACGGTCACTGCGCCCGTGCAGCTGGCTGCTCCTCCGACCCCGATAAATCCTCCCGCATCTGATGAAGTGCGTTTGAGTGTCACTTCAGGTACCCTCAATATTTCTGAGGGCGGCACTGTCTCTGTGACGACTGCACCGCTGAGTGCTGAGTTCCGCAAGAAGTACACGCTCTTCGAGTTCGGCATTGTGGAGCGAGGGAAGGACTACGAGTGGTCAAGCTACGGCAGTAAGCTACCTGAAGCCCAGTACGGTAAGAGAGTCGCTACCCTTCGAAATCAGGGGAAGGTTCATGAAAACCCTGATGGAAGCATTACGTTCACCTTTGATGTTCGCAAGCAAATCTTTGATGTACCCGAGGGCACTCTCTTCGATGTCGTGTTGACGTTCTACCCGTCGGATGAAGCTGAGCCGGATTTGCGTTGGGAGTCGACAGACCGCCGTCTTACGGCACGAGCTTCTCTGCCGGTAGTGCGTGACCCTGAGCCTGTTCAGCCAACGTACCGCTACAGCATTTCGGCGATCGATAAGCCGTGGCAGGATACTACTCTGACGGTTGAGGGCTACCATATCCTCGATCCTCATGCGGTAGGTGGTCATGAATCGGTTGCGCACCTCACCCTCTACGAGGCTGACCCGGCCACCGGAAAGATTATGGGACGCCCTGTTTTCTCCGACATGATTCCGCTGACAAGTTGCGGACAACTTTGCGGCGGATTCCATAATCGTTACTTCAGCACGGAGATGACGATTCCGGCGGGTACGTTGAAGCCGGGCAGGCTCTACATGATTGGTATCTACGGTTCTAATCTGCCTCGTCCTGGCGAAGAGGAGTACAGCGGTAGCCTGCTGACCAGTGTCGCTGAGTTCCTTCCCGTCCGGTCTACGCAGCCTAACCCTGACCAGCCTGTAGCGCGTCCGGACTTGTACATTCTGAATAAGCGCATCAGCCCGTACCAGGAGATGAATACCCTCACCGCACGCGTCTCGAATCTTCCGAAGCTTACCGATGGCCATTACCGTTTCTCGGTTCAAGCGACGGATGATTCTGGCGAGCCAACCGGCGAGAAGGCTCTGGAACAGGTTATCCCTGCTGAACACCTTCTGAATGGTTCTACGGATGAGAAGCTGAATATTCCCGGTAGCGCGCTGAATTATGAGGGGTCTTACAGGGTTGTTCTGGAGAAGGTAATCCCTGGTAAGGACGGTGCCGCGGATGCGGTCGAGCAGGTCACTTCTGAGGGCCTTGAGCTCTTTGTAAGCTACACTGCGGAGCGGGAAGCGGCTGTTGAGTGGGTTAAGCAGCAGGTTCTTCTGGATGAGCATAAGGCTGTGCTGAGTCGCCGCGATGTCACGGTGGCGCTGTACCGTCTTGCGGGCGCGCCTCATGTTGAGTTGCCTGCAACCAGTCCTTATGCGGATGTAACCCCGGATGATCCAGACTATACCGCGTACATTTGGGCTCGTCAGAAGGGTATTACGTTCGGTTGGGTCGATGGTAAGTTCCACCCGGAGGCGAACCTTTCGATTGCCTCGACGGTGGCATTCCTGTACAGGTACCAACGAGCGCTAGCCCCTGCGTCTTCGCCGGAGTCGAGCAGTTTGCCGTCTTCATCTGTACCGAAGAGCGATACGTCAGATAGCAGTAATGTACCGGAGGACTCTCCCACACGGGATTCACGTTCGCGCGTACACTGGCCCGAGTATGAGCGTATGGATACTGCATTCTGGCGGGAATCATTGTGGGCTACCCAGCAGATTATCTGGGGATACGCAGAATATTATCGAGGCCACGGTGAGAATTTCAGCTTGGATACTGTTTCCTCTTGGCAGTTCTCACTGATGCTCTACCGTATGACGCACGGCGGCAGTCACCTCAAGTAGTCGTCTCAAGTAGTCACTGTGAAGTAGCTATTTAAGAGTCGCCTCCTGCGGCAACACGGCATGTTGTTGTATTGCTTTACAATCGGTGATGGCGGGCTGAAATTTTCGGGCTGATTCGCTCGGCTTTTCAGCCCGCCAGCACTTTCGCTAAGGCGCCTGGTGCTTCCCTTTTTCTACTCAACGTTTCGTTCATTTTCACCGTTCATTTCTCCCCTTCCACTCAACGTTTTCCCTCACTCACTTCAATCACCGTACAGAATGCCACTGTGCAAGAAACACCGTGTAGAGAGCCCGGTATAGAAAGCACAGTGCAGAACATTAGATGGGATAACCGTGTCTTCTTTCTTCCAACCAACCACAACTCAGGGCGCTATGACGCCTGCCCAGAAAAACCGCCTCCAAAATACCCGGGGCAAGAAGGCAATCAGCCTCTCCCTGCTGTTGGGCATGACCCCGCTTGCGGGTATTACCCCGGCGGCACTGGCGGCGCCGAACCAGCCTGCACAGGTGGAGCCTGCTCAAGCGAATCCGGCGAGCCCCGTCTCCCCCGCCGCATCGTTGCAGGCAACCCCCGTAGCTGCTGCACCCGGTGTCTCAGATACAGGTGCCGCAGCTGCTGGCGTCAGCGATGCTGACAAGATTGATTTGAAGGTCACTACCGGCACCCTCAATATTTCTCAGGGCGGCACGGTGTCCGTGACGACTTCCCCGTTGACCCCCGAGTTCCGTAAGAAGTACAAGCTCTTCCAGTTCGGCCTCGTGAACCGTGGTACCGATTACGAGTGGTCCCGTACCGGCGAGGCAACCCAATATCCCCTGTACAGCGGCAGGGTCGATCATCTTCGAGAAGACGGTATCGTCCACGACAACCCGGACGGGAGCCTCACCTTCACCTTCGAGGTTAAGAAGCAGACTATCCGGGCGACCCCTTCGCCTGCTCTTGACGTGGTGTTGACTTACTATCCGGCGGGTGAGCCTGAGCCGAGCGCTGAGGAGTATGAGGATCCCCGTCTTACTGCCCGCACTCCGCTCAGCCTGACTCAGGACCCTGAGCCGGGTCAGACTACTTACGTGTACAGCATGCCGGCGATTGATAACCCCTGGGTTGATACGCAACTGAAGATTGAGGGCTACCATATTCTGTCTAAGCAGCTTCTTGAGCCGGGGAGCGCCCCGGCATATCTGATGCTGTATGAGGTTGACCCCGCCACGGGTTTGATGGTGGGCAAGCCCGTTTTCACGCATGCAGTTCGTTATACGGATTGCGGCGAATACTATTGCTGGAGTTTCCTTAACAACTATTTCTCTGCGGATGTGACAATTCCTGCGGGCACTCTGCAGCCGGGCAAGTCGTACATGATTGGCGTCTACAGTGGCCTCTTCCCGAATCCGGATGAGGAGAAGGTCCCCGGTAGCCTCTTGACGGATGTTGCCCCGTTTATTCCGGTGCGCTCGCCCAACCGGAACACCGAGGTGAAGGATGCCGCCCCGGTTCTGCGCGTCGAGCCGCAGCAGAGGGACCAATATTATTCTGACTCACCGCAGGTGAGCCCCTATTGGGAGAAGAATACGTTGCAGGTGCGTGCCGTGAATCTGCCGAAGCTCACCGAGGGCCATTACCGCTTCTCGCTGCAGGCTACGGATGCTTCTGGCAATCTGACCGGTCAGAAGGCGCTGGAGCAGGATATTGCGGCTGACCGCATCCAGAGCGGTTACACGGAGGCGACGCTCACTGTTCCTGGTGAGGCGCTGAATTATCAGGGCGGTTACAAGCTGGTGGTGGAGAAGGTTCTTCCCGGTCAGGGTGGTGCCGCGGATTCTGTGCAGCAGGTTGTTTCTACCGACCTTGGTTTGGTGGTGAACGCGTTTGAGGAGAGTGAGGCTGCGAAGAGGTGGTACAAGGCTCAACAGCTTCCCAAGTCAGAGTCCTATTCTTCTGAGAATATGACGCGCCGTGATCTAACGGTGGCTCTTTATATGTTGGCGGGTTCGCCGAAGGTTGAGCTTCCGGAGGCCAGCCCGTATCCGGATGTTCAGCCTAACGACCCGGACTATGCCGCATATATTTGGGCTCGTCAGCAGAGCATTACGTTCGGTTGGATTGATGGTAGTTTCCACCCGGAGGCGAGGGTTTACAATTCTTCGGCGGTGGCGTTCCTGTATAGGTATCAGAGGGCGCAGGGTAAGGTTCCTGCGGCAAAGCCTCGTCCTGTTTCTTCGGCGTCAAAGAAGAGTAGTCTGCCGGGTGGTTTTTCTGAAGGCGGGTGGAATACTGTTCTTGGCTGGCATTACTCGTTCCGTAAGGAGTCCCAGTGGGCGATTGATCAGCGCATTTGGGGTTATATCAGCGAACAGTCTACCTATGAGGCGTATGTGCCGTCGTTTATTGGGCACACGGAACTCGCTACGATGCTGTACCGCATGGAGCACGGCGGCAGCCGTCTCACATAGTGTCTCGCCGTGGTGTTAGCTATTTTGGGTAGCTTTCGTCAAATAGGCGACTTTATGGCTCTGTTTATGTGCCACTTTTATTGTGGGTGACTTTTATGTTGCCTTGCCCACCGCATTGTGAATATTCTCAACCTGCAGAGGTTGCATAGGTGCGAATTTTTCGAATGCGGTGGGTTTTTTGTGCTTTCTTTTTTGTACAGTGACCAGTGTTTGTGCTTATCAGCACAATATTTAGGCATATTTTCCACGTCATGCACATACTTTTTAAAGCTATACTTCATCTTAAGACATGCGATAAAACACACAGACATTTTTCGCGCTGATGACCTTTCAGGTTCCAGCACGTCTTAACTATTTGCTACGGTGTTTATGCGCACCACACTCGATGCGTGACACCGATAAAAACTGATTGGATTACAATGTCCTCACTTCCCAACCACATGCGCTTTGCGCTACCCAAAAACATGGCCAAGAGCGGCTGCGCCATCACCCTGGCTGGCGCCATGCTCTTGCCCCTCTCCCCCGCGTTTGCGGCGCCTGCTGCTCCGGTAGCGGCTCAGGCTGTTGCGCAGGGCGAGGCTCAGGGTGCTCAGCGTCTGCAGGTTACCTCCGGCACTTTTGACATTCTCAAGGGCGGCAACGTGACGGTTAGCGGCTCCGGTTTCTCCAAGGACTTCGTTAAGGGCAAGTCGTTCCGCCTGTACGTTGTTCCGAAGGGTGAAAGCGTTGCTTTCCCGCCGCACCACCCGCGTGATTACCCCTTCTATGTTCAGGATGTTCCCGCCTCCGCCTTTGCGGCTGACGGCACCGTGAACCTGACCGCTTCTATCGGCGCTAACTATCTGGAGGCCAATGGCTCGTCCTTCGATGTTGTGCTCGGTTACCGCGATGATGCTGAAGACGGCTGGATTCCTGCGGATGAGGTTCGTACTGAACTGAAGGTTGCGGATGTTCCCACCGTTGATTCCCCTACCCTGTCGTACAGCGCTTCGTCGGTGAATGCTTCTGAGAACGCTAAGGTCACTGTGAACGGTGCTGGCTTCCAGAACATTTCGTACAACGGTAGCGAGTCGCTGATTGTTGCGGTTCGTGCGGTTGATCCGGCGACCGGCAAGGCGACCGGCCCCGCGCTGGCTCAGTCGGAGGCTAAGTTCACCTCCTACTCTGCGTTCTTCGGCCAGTACATGGGTTACACCAACGGCCGCTTCTCGACTGTTCTGGACATCCCGGCGGGTACCCTGAAGTCCGGTAGCTCCTACGTTGTGCAGACTTTCGAGTTCAATGTTCCGGAAGATAACGATGAGGCGAACAACCAGGCACTGAGCACTCAGGCGTTTGTTCCGGTGAACGGCGAGAACGCTAAGACTGCTTCGCCTTCGGTGTCCCTGAGCACTGACAAGGTTGATCTGAGCTCTTCGACCACTATCCGTGTAAAGGGTAAGGACTTCAATGTTCCGGCTGGCGCTACCGTGAACGTTCTGTTCTCTGAGGCTGAGGCTGACGGCAACCCGACCGGTGAGGCTCTGGATAGCATCACTCTGAGCGCTGACCGCGTGGCAACCGGCGCGTTTGAGACGACCGTTAACGTTGACGGCACCAAGCTGGATGAGGATAGCCGCTACGCTATTTTTGTAACCATTAACTACGCCGATGGTCAGCGCGAGCGCATCGCTGCCGATTACCTGACTCTGACTGGTGAGTCTGCGAACAAGAAGGCTCGTGAGCGTTTCGCTGATGTTCCGGCTGCTCACGCGAACCACAAGGCTGTTCTGTGGGCTGCTGATCAGAAGCTGATTGATTCTCGCGAGAATGATTGGTTCGGCGTTAACGATGACGCGACCCGCGGCGACCTGACCGTTGCGCTGTACCGTTTGGCTGGTTCCCCGAAGGTTGATCTGCCGGCGACTAGCCCGTACGCGGATGTGAAGACCGATGACCCGAACTACGCCGCCTACATTTGGGCTCGTCAGAAGGGCATTACTTTCGGCTGGTCTGATGGTAAGTTCCACGCGAATGCGTCTGTCTCTAACGCTACTGTTGCGGCGTTCCTGTACCGTTTCGATGGTAAGAAGCCGGTTGCTGTGGCTGAGGCGCCGTACACCGATGTGAAGGTCGGTTCTGCGTTCTACCGCGAGATCACTTGGGCTAAGCAGCAGAAGCTGCAGGTTTTCCCGGGTTCTGAGTACCACCCGTCTGCGCTGGTGAGCCGTGGTGAGCTGGCTGGTTTCTTGATGAACTACAAGGT
>FLSK01376931.1_pt1 | contig 15628 bp, 19 predicted proteins | sample 1550541 | NCBI WGS metagenome assembly FLSK01 (sample SAMEA4031773, study PRJEB14383) | metagenome | biome: human; feature: oral; material: saliva | place: Philippines | collected 2014
GCTTGATCGCCCCATAAGCCTTTACCTAAACCAGCATCATGCCATTTAGACAAGTTATCATCAGTACCAATACCAAGAGTACTCATTTCATCAAGAATAGAAGCTTCATCGATAATCAATGCAGTATTATGATATTGACCTTTAAGACCATTGCATTCCAAGATAGAACCAATAGCTTCAGTTACAGAGGAAAGACCATTTGTAAGCATATAACGAGAAAGGTCTTCCATTTCAATTAAGTATTTACCAAATCTTTTAGATTCGCGAACTGGAACCATTTCAGCAGTAAATTTACATTCACTAACTGGAATGGTAGCTAAGCCATCTAATAAAGATTTAACTTCTTCAACTACAGATACTTTTGTAGTTTGAGGAATTTTGGTACCATTATCAGCAATAGCCATTTCAGAAAGAGTCTGAATAGCAGAGTTAAACATGGCCATGTTCTCCTTCCATATTTAAAAATTAGGATCCTTGTTTGGCTGCTACTAATTTATTTTTAATAGTAGTAGCAGTGTCTTTAGCTTTTTGTAAAGTATTATTTGCAGTTTGTTTTAAAGACTCTGGAGCTTTAGAAGCTTTGTCTGTAAAGTTTCTTACAGCTTGTTTAGCAGCAGAGTATTTATTAGCTAAAGTCTTTACGCTATCTCCTGCAGTAGTAGCGGCAGATTTAACTGTGTTTGCGCCATCTTGAATATGATTTTTGATTCTAATCATATTTTGTCCGGCTCTATTACCAACTCCGCCGACAGCATATTTTATTTTATTAAGGTTATCTTTGATAGTGCCTTCACAATATGCTTGGAGATGGTAAGAATCTTTGAAGCTTTCTGCTTCAAAGTCTTTGTTAAAAGCTTCCATTAATTGTTGATAATAAATAGAGTTTTCAGAAACTGGAGCAATGTATACCTTATATCCAGCTTCTTTAATAGATTGAGTAATCTCTACTAATTCATCATCTTCATAAAGAGAAGCTTCATTTACAACAAAACCAATAGTGGAATCGTTGTTAATCATACTAGCTTCACATACAGCTCCAATAGCTTTATGACCATTTGTAATACCATTAGAAGTGCCGTATTTCACGAACTCCTCTAATTGAATAAGATTACGATTTAAACGGTCAATATGTCTAATAGGAACCATGTTTGCAGTATAGATCATTTCAGATTCGCTCAAAGAATCAAGAGATTCAATAAAGTCGAAATCATTAGACCCATAAAGGTCAGATTCTTTTAGAAGCATATAATAATTCTCCTTTAATGACCACTATAATATATTAGAATAATCATTAATAAATAGTCATTAAAAGGCTTTTCTATCTTTAGTTAAAAGTAGTTCTTTGAATAGCATTATTATATTGATTATTAGCATGCTTCCATTCATTTGTAGCTTTGTCTAATTCTTTATTTTTAGAAAATACTTTGGTAGCAGCTTGTTTGGCTTTAAAATAACCTCTAGAGATTTTATCTTTTAACCAAGTGATAGCCCGTTTAATATTAAGAATCAAAGTTGCATACCAACCTTTTTTAGAAGCTACTGCATCTTGCTGTTCTTTGATCTTTTGATTCAATTGATTGGTGAGAGCTTTAATCTTAGCAGTAGCTTGTTCTAAGCTTGCAACACTATTTAATTCTGGCATTGGAACGTTGGCTGCTTCAGCAATAGCTTGTTCAGAAATTCTATTAGCTTTTTCTTCATCAATAGATCTTAATTCTTTAGCAACTTCAAATTCTTCTTCAAGAGTATAATCTTCTCCTAGAAGAACTAGTCTTGCAAGACCTTGCTCCAACATATCATTCTCAATCATATATTGGAGTTCTTCATTAAACTGATTGAAAACATTTTTAGCATTGTTTTCTTCTGTAAATAATAATCCCATTAGTATCCTCCTAATCTTCTTTCTTAGCAATCATATATTGATTTTCAGTAGCAGAATTATCTATATCATCAATTCTAGATTGAAGTTTATTAATAACCTCTTCTGTACTAGGAAAATCATAAGACCCAGATGGATCTATATGAACCATATGCATATCTAATACTTGAGTTTCTTTATTATAATCATAAGTTCTAGATATAGCTTCAGAATATTCTAGAGTAGCTTTCAATTGTGGATCCATATATTTTCCATAGATTTGTACAAAAGTTTTATAATCTCCATATACATAATTCGTTGGAATGAATAGATATCCGTTATGAACTAACTCATGAACAGTTTCTGATAATGGTATTAATCCAACGTTTAATCTATAATGATTAAACATGACTTCTTTAGCTACAGCATTCTCTGAAATATTTTCTTGACAAGCAACTCTCTTAGCATAGATTGTTGTTACCAAATCAAATAGAGTTAGGGGAGAATGATGTATATGAATCTTAATAGAATAAGTATCGATATTGTTTACGTTCTTATAGAAAGAACAGCTAGTCATATCAACACAGTTTCTTAAGTATTCTATATATTTCTTATAAGATCTAGAAGATCGACAAATACGTTCAATATTCTTAAAATACTTCATTAGATCTTTTTCATTAGTAAAATCATAATCTGCTATATCAAAAGACGGAAGATGGTCTAGCACTATCGTCTTCTTAGCATTAGGTAATTCGAGCTCATTATAACCTCGCATTTTATTATATCACCTCCTGATATTATCACAATGTCTAGGATTGGTGCCTTGTTTCATACAAAGATAAAATGATAAAGAATGACACTTATATAAGTCATATTTTTATTTAATATTTTTAACTTTGTAAAGGATAAAAAATATGGGATTATATACGATTCGAGATTTTCAAGAGGGAGGAATATTAAGCGAAGCTTATGTTCCTAAATCTAAATATCTCAAAAAAGCTGAGGAGCTTTTAGATAAGCTCAGACAACCATATCTTATTAAAGATACAAGTGGAATTACTGGATTAGGAAAAATAAATGCATCCAGATTTAATTCTGCAGTAGAAAATCTTCAAGGAAATAGGGAATGGGTGGAATTTGAAAAATGCTTAGAAAAACAATTCGGTTTCCAAACATTTACTGTTAATATTTTTAGAAGTAGTATTCCTAATGCATTTACACTTCCAGTATCTATAGATATCACTCATCTTGCAGATTTTAGTGATGTATTAGACACTAATGGATTAAAGTATAGAGAGTCTGCGAATATTAATGGTATCTCATTCATATCTGACGGTTTATTATTTAACGGGAAATTATCCTCTGGTCAAATTTTAGCCGTTATACTACATGAGATAGGTCATAATTTTACTCAGATGGCTATAGAGCTCATTGCCAAAGTCAATGCTGGTAAAGTTTTACTTGGCGGTACTATCGGTATCTTATCTTTATTCTTAAAATTAGATGGATTATTAGGAACTAATCTAAGCCTACCTCAAAAATTAGGTATGATAGCTGGATTATTTGCTAATGATTCTGTAAAAAATAAATTTAATGCTGTCAGAAGATCTGATAGTGCTTTAAATCAAGGATTAGATATTTTTTCTTCTATGATGAGCTTAAATGCAGATGTAGCTATGCTTCTCAATGATCTATTAAGGATAAAAGGAACTTTAATTGGGGTATTTAGAAATCAAATTATATCTCATTTTAAAGAAAAAGCATTAGCTCAAATGACTAATCTAAAAGGTAATTATAAGAGTGCAATTGTTGCTCAAATTGCTAATTACCCAGCATTTATGGATGAGTCTTTTGCTGATAAGTTTGTTGCCATGAATGGATATGGTGTTGAATTTGCAACTGGTATGAAAGTATTTGAAGCAGAAGCTCATTCATTTGGTATTCGTGGAACAATTGATAAAGTTCCTGTAATTGGGCAAATTTTTGCACTAGATTATATTATGAGTGCTACTTTTAATACTATTATGACTGGTGAGCCTCATCCAGCATTAGCTTCTAGACTTAATACACAAATCGATATTCTAGAAGAGGAATTAAAACGTCCTGGAATTTCTAATAGAACTAGAGAATTGATTAAAAAAGATATCAAAGATATTAGGGAAAAGACTAATGCTTTAGATAAATTAATGAAGAAAGATATTGATTTCAAATCTTCTCAATATAAATATTATATCTTATCTTTTAATGAATTGATTACAAAAATCCAACCCAAAGGCGATATTCGTGAATTATTCATGAGTAAAGTAAAAGATAATAAATCTATTATGGATACTCTAGAAAAGAATGCTAAAAAAGCAGAAGAGTTGGCTAATAAATTAAATAAAAAATTTAGATAGAAAGGTTGTATTTAATAATGGCATTATTTGTACTTGAAAATACATCAGCCGATCAAAATCTTAATTGGTTATTATCAGAAGGATACACTATTGATGGTGTGGAAGTTCTTGATGATGATGAAGAAGGATATACAGGAAATAGGCATTCTGATGATGGCATTGATAAAGCGAAATATGAAAGAATGTCTAGAGAAGAAAAGGCTAAAATCGATCAAGAGACTGCCGATGAATTAGGTGAGATCGAAGATAGATTGGAGACTGCTAAACATGATTTCAAAACTAAATTTAGTAATAGACCGACATCTTGGTTTGAATCTAAACTAATCGGTTTTAAAAAAATGCTTATCAAATTTAGAGCTAAACATAAAGCTACTAAAGGTAATAAAAGCAAAACTATACTTCAAAAAATTATCTATGTAATTACTAATATTATTAAATTTATTACAGATAAATTAATAAAATTAGCAAGACACACTCCTATGGGTAGAGATAGCCGTAGATATGACAATGAAAAAAGAGATGCTAGACGCGATTTAATGTTCGAAAAAAGACGTGCTAAAAAGAATATAGAATATGCATATGCATCTAATAAAAGCAGAAAGTCAAATGTCGATTTTAGAACTAGATTAGCTGCTGTTACAGATCATACCAATAAAATGGCTGAAAGAATAAATAAGCAGAATAAAGAATTTGAAGATCAGCTAAAAAGAGAAAAACAAGCTTCTAGGGATATTTTAAATAAATATCGGGGTAAGGAACAAAAAGAGTGGGATGAACAGATTCGTAAAAGACAAGAAAAAACAAGTCGCGATCTAGATGAATTGTTAAATAATTAATAGAAGGGAAATATAAATGGCACTATATAGATTACAAGAATCATATTCTGTTGAATCTTGTGAAACTTTATTAGAATCCTTTGAAGCATTTGTTTTAACAGAAGCTTCTAGAAAAGGTGAAAAGGTATTAACAAGAGAACTAGACTCTCAACAACAACAATTTGAAGAGTATTCTAAAAAGATTGAATCTCAAGAAGCTGAACTCAAAAAGGTTATGGAAGAAAAACCTAAATCTTGGTTAGAACGTAAATTAGAATCCTTTAAGGGCGCTATTGAACGTTTTGAAGAAAAATATAAGCTTACTCAAGATAATAAATCCAAAACTATTATTAAAAAGATCCTATCTGTCTTAACTCGTATTGTTAAATGGATTAATGAAAGATTATTAAACTTTACAAGATACGTTGGTGATAAAGTATTCGGAAGACAAGATAAAATCGATGCTCACAATGCAAAAGTAAATTCTATTACTTCCGATATCAAAACTGCAAAGAATGAACGAAGGAATTTAGATAAAGCTATTACTAAAACTAAAGATCGTTTAGCTAATACTACTAAAGGTAAATCTAATAGTTACAATATGAGTATTGATAATTTTAGAAAAGCAGATAATAGCTTAGATAAAGGGAAATTCCATAATACTTTCCAAAAAGCTATGAATAATAAAGGTAAATTAGTTTTTAATTAATTAAAAAGGTAGGTTAAATAAAAATGCCATTATTTAAACTTAATGAAGAAAAAGTAAATGAAAGTATTGAAACAGGCGCATATAATATTGCATCTTCTGCAATTTTTGGTCATCATGTACTAAACCAAAAAAGATGGGGTTGGGTTATACAAGCTCCTCTTAATCCAATAGGTGCTCTTATTCACGGCTTTGCTTCTATGTTTGGTATTAGAGATAAATTAGACCAAGCATATTTCAAACATTACTACAAAATCGATTCTAAAGTTGAATCTCAACTTAAACCTTTAATCAAAGAAATTGGAGATGTTGCGTTGTTTAGCAGCAAAGAAAAATACCATGTTAAAGGTAAAACTGGTGGGATTCATGGTTCTACTAAATTTGATATGGAAGAAGAAAATGTTGAAGATAGAAATGCAATGAATATGAAACGCAAAGCCAATGAAATTAATCCTGGCACTGCTACTGCATATCATATCGTTCGCTTTGGTGATAAATATGCTATTGTATTCTTCGTATTCGATAGCAATAGAATCAAAGAAGCAAAAGTTGCTACAGCTAAGAATGAAAAATCTAGATCTTATAGCTGCGTAACTATTCCTGGTTTTAACAAAATCAAACCTTCTGATTACACTAAATAATTTATGGGGTGATACTTATGGCACTTTATAAATTAATAGACGATGCCGATTATTTGCTCGAATCTATCGATTTTGTTCTTGAAAATACCGATGATAAATTATTGGATAGCCAGTATCAATTAAAAAATGCGTATGAAAGAAATTTGCTAGATGCAGAAAAATCTATAAAGAGATATGAAGCTGAATTAAAAGATGCAATAAATTCTAAACCAAGATCTTGGTTAGAAAGAAAATTAGTTGGATTCAAAACAAAACTTCGCAAATTTGAAATCAAATACAAACTTACTAAATCAAATCAATCTAAAGGTATTATAAAGAGAATATTATCTATTTTAACTAGAATTATTAAATTTATCACTGATAAATTGCTTAAATTTACAAGATATGTAAATGATAAATTCGATAAATATAATGGATACAATAAAGAATTTGATAGGGATACTAGGACGCGTAATATACGAGTAGCTAGAGGAATGATAAAAATGCGCAAAGATAGTGTAGATCGTTATAAAAAAGATATTGCTGATAATGACAAAGCGATAGAACTAAGAAAGAAAGAGCTAGGCCTTATCAATGCGTAAACAACCCCAGAGTTTGATAAAATTAAACCTTCTAAATATACAAAATAAATAAAAAAATAAGAGGAATACCATTATGGTATTCCTCTATCATTTTATAATTTATTTAGTCAAGAATGAATAAATTAGTATTGCTATTGTAGTAATAGCAAGTATTGAAATAATTAATGTTTCTTTTATACTATTAATCTTATCCACACATCTGATATTATATGGGTTATTATTAGTTTCATCTATATAAGAATTAGAATTATAATCTTTTATTTTAGATCCTACTTCTATAAGATATAAAGTTCTTTCGCCATGATCTAATCCTATACTATATTGTATATCATAAATAGATATCTCTTCTTTAGGATAACACTCTGGAGGGGAATATAGTTCGCCTCTAGCTAGAATATAGGTATCTTTTAAAAATACTCTAGATAATAAATCAGATGCCAAAACATTATTAGAATTGCCATTCCGTATTTTATCCATTATGAAATAAATAGTATCTTTGGTATTGCGAGATATCAAACTAGTCCTACAAGTATCTGCTATAATAACAAAGTTATCATTATCATAGCTATCGACAAGTTTTTTATTATCATTAATTTTAACTTCATCAAATCCTGCAAGATCAGAACCAAATTCCCTAATATTGTCTAGATATTTTATATATTCAGAATTTCTAACTTTCTTAGTTTCTATCTTATATACGTTATCCACATCATGATTACTAAGAGGATCTATTCTTATTACTTCTGTAAATCTAGTAGACTCATATAAGATACCAATAGGATCTTCTTTGCCGAAATAATCTTTATCATATGGAACACAATATATTCTAGGAATAAAGCATGGAACATCTTCTTGTTTTATATGACCATTAATAACTCTAAAAGCATTATCAAATATAAGATTATCTGGAATATGGCTAGCTTTAGAATAATCCTCAACAGTTGCTGGAGATGACTCTTCAGTCATATCATAAGCACCATTGAAATTTCTAGCAACCCTTCTATATGTGGGAGGATCTACAAAATATAAAACGTCTATATATTTTGCTTTATATCCACCAAATCCAGTATTTATTTCTTTAAAGAAAGTTTCAATACCTTCTGCATTTTTTATTTTTGGCTGATCGATGATTTCTTCTTTCTCTAAATCATCAATATCTTCATTAGTAAATAATCCCATTCTTTCATACCTCTATATCAGCTATTATTTATTATATAGAATATTAGAACAACTGATATTATCATAAACATAGTACCTATAATGCCAGAGAATATAGCAAAATATTTTAAATTAGAATAATCGGAATCTAGTTTTTGCATATTTTCTTCCAATTCATCAGTGATATTTTTAATCTTAAGTAATTCATTATTAGTGAGAGAGTCAGACTGTTTAAAAATATTAACAGCATTATTGGTGGAAGAGCTGAATCCGTTTATTACTTTTTCAAATTCATCTAATTTTCTTTCGAAAGAATTCATTTTAAATTCTACTTGATTTATTTTTTCTATAGATTCGATGATCTCTAATTCATCAATCTCTTCAGGTTGAGAGTTTTTATTTGTAATCATTTTAATACCCCGAATATATAAAAGATAGAGATAGAGTTTGAGAAGTCTCTATCTTTTATACTCATTATAGGAGAACACAATATTCCCGCCAGAATTATATAAGGAATCAATCATTTCTTGAGATTCCATTTTTAAAATTACTATATCAGTATTAGATAGATCTAGTTCATTATTATGAGAGATAATAAGACATTGATCAAATCCTAAATCGATCATGATCTGCTCTATAAGAATAGAGAACTGAATACGATTCATATTATCTAAGTTATCATCAACTTCATCTAGTTTGATGATATTATATTTATTAGAAGAGTTTCTTAATAATACGAAAGATATAAGCATAGAAATCATAGACAATTGGCTATCACTCATTAATGAGATATCTTCCCTTACTCTGCCTTCACTATCTGCACATGGAATATTAAATTCATTCTCATTGATTATGAAAGGTTGTAAAGTGAATCTTCCTCTAAATAATAAAGTCAATAGAGCATTAGTCATGTTTAGAATACTGTTCATGAACACAGACATGTATACTGTTTGAATGCCATGAATAGAAGTATATTTCTTGATCATTTGAATCTCATTATACTTGGCACCATATTCCTGGGAGTCTCTTGTATATTGCTCAAATAATACAATACGATACTTATTCTCTTCGATAGCTTTAGTTAATGCTGGAAGGTCTGTATTTTGCAAAGCAGACAGTTCAGCACCTCTTCTATTTAGTCTATCAGTCAATTCTTTAATAGCAACCGTATCTTTTTCCATAGAATCTATCTTAGAAGTTATAGATTGTAATTCTTCAGAAACTTCTTCAAATTTCTCTTTATTTATCTTAGCATATCTGATACTGTCTAGGACGGATTTAATCTCCAATTTAGAACTTCTGATCTTCTCAATTTCAGCGAGTACGCTTACTTTAGAATCACGAATAGTAGATAAATTCTTTAAATCAGTATCTATTTTTTCTTGTAAAATTCTTATTTCAGCATTTGCAGAAATTAATTTTTCTTTAGCACTTTCATAAGAATGAAGATCATCTTCTAATGCTGAGACAATAGTAGAAATATTTTTAAACTCTTGATATTTATCTACAGATTCGAAATTCAATCTTATTCCATACTCTATATTGTGATATAAGGTATTGATAGAATCCAAAGATTCAGTTCCAGGGAATTTCCTGATAATCTTAGACATTGATTGAATATATTCTAATATAGATTTCATTTCATAAAGACATTGAGTCTTCATCATATTCTCTTCTGCTAAATTCTTTGCAGATTCAATAGCATCTAATGTAGAATTTATCTTGGTAGATAAAGAATATGAAGACTGTCTACTTTTAAGAAGATTTTTGGCTTCTACTATATCTTTAATAAAAGGACAATCAGATTTGTGATTACAATCATCTGGTATTTTATTATAATCCTTGGATCTATTGTTTAAGAATTCTACATCGCGTTTTTCTGTTCTAAGATCCTCTAATTGCTTTTCCAATCCTGATAGTATTTCAGTATGATCTAAAATAACTTCATTCTTACCAGTTCTTAAAGAATTCATAGATTCTTTTCTTACTGTTTCGGAATAAGTTTGAAAAATAGTTTCTACAGTAGAATTGAATTTTTCTATTACAAGTTTTACTGTTTCGTAATCTTGCTCAGAAATATTCTTATAAGTTTCAAATAAAGAAAAGAATGGTTTATAAGATTCTAATTCTTTTTTAGTAGATTCTATCTTAGAATTAAGATCATCCATATGATCTTTATCATATAAAGAATCTAGTTTAATCTGTAGCTCTGTAATATTATTAGAAAGCTCTAATTCATTATCTAGAATCTCTTTAGCTCTAGATGAAAGCATTTCTTCATTAGCCTCATATCTAGCCATATCTTTCTCATATTGAATTAGTTTCTCTTCAGAATATTCTTCTATATCCGGAAGCTCTCTTATTTCTTTCTCTAAGATTATCTTCCTCATAGAAAGATCTTTGTAGTCATTAAGGAAGTTTCCACTAGTATCTAATCTAGCCAACTCTGCCTTTATAGTTGCTATTTCACTAATAAGACCATTCTTTTTACCATCTAATTCTTTAAGAGCTATCGTATCTTTCCTAATAGCATCTTCTACTATAGCTATATTACCAATCTGATTTAGCTTAGTTACATAAGAATCTATAATAGATTTAAGTACTGTAGATTTAGTAGTGATCATCTTATGAATATTATTAAATACGGCTAGAGATGATATGATAGAATTTACATATCTCTTTCTCTCTGATGGTTTTAAACCACCTAAACCCTTTTTATTTGCTGATAATTGAGATAATGTAATAAAGTTATCATCTATCCCTAATATATCATATATAACTTCTTTAGCAGTAGTTATATTATTAGATGGATTTAGATTTTCTATACTCCCATCAGGATTTAGTCTATTAAGATAGCATTTAGTTGGACGGCGAATACCATCTTTTACAACAGACTCATATTTTATATTTACTATCGTTTGAAAATCTGTTTCATAAGCTATTTCTTTGATAGCTGTTTTATCAGGTATAAAGTTTATAGAAGAATCAGCCAATGGTGACAAGGCTTTAAATATAGTAGATTTGCCAGTACCATTATCTCCTTTGATTATTAGTACTTTATGAATGCATTTAGAAAAGTTTATTTCTATATGATTCAGTCCCATACCATTATATATACCTATATAGTTTTCCAACCTAAGACGTAATAATCTCATACATATACTCCTATTCTAGAAACCCAATTGTTAATTTTAATAAAAAGATTATAGCTGCAAAGGTAGTAATAAAAATACTTATTATTATACCTTTCAAGAATTTATCACTTTCTTCGGAATAATATACAAACCTGTATAGATATAAACTAATTTTTATTAAAGCATAGCATATTAGTAAAAGACATGTCCAACCTATAACATCGGATGTATATATGGGATTTCCGCTAGGACTAGAAGAATTAAGGACGTTCGGTGTTAGTAAAAACGTGTCTGCATTCTGACCAGCAACAGACAATATCATCACCTTCTCTTTTAGAATAAAAATAGATTAGAGATAATATATAAGAAGCCCATCATAAATAGATAGAAGAAGGTTAATATCATAAATAATAGAAATGCCAAAGCTACTATCTTATATAAAATATTCTTTATTTTGGTACCTTTGAATTTATATAATAATACTATGAATATAGATGCTATCATAGAAAATATGGCATTATATATTAACACATTAGATGTGATATCATAAAAACTCATAAATATTTTCCTTTCAAATATGATTAATTAGAAGTCTTAGCCTTCCTAATGAATAAAAAAGATAGAGGCGTTAAGCCTCTACCTCTTTGTCTTCTTTGAACCATTCGTTTTCGAAGTTCTTAACGATAGCTGCAATTTTAACAATATTAGGAACGTTATTATTCCAATTATTAATATTAGAATCAGAAGTAAAGTTCATGATATCTTTAATACTCTTTGCCATATTTTTAATATGTTGGACTTCTCTTTTCTTTAAAGTTGGAGTTTCTCTTTCCATATTATTTCTGTAGAGATAATTATCGCATTCTTTATCTTCTGGAATCTCTTCATCAGATTTAAGCTTAGATATCCATTCTCTATTCTCACAATCTTCATCCGATATATACTCATCCATAAATGGGACATAAGTACATTCCATAGTAAATAATAGTGGTAAAAGAATATCATCTAAATCAATAGCTCCATTATAAATATAATCTATATATTTAAACAATGCAGCACATTTGATGAGATGATCCATATGGATCTGATTCTTATTATCTCTATAGAAGTCCTCTATTACTCCAAACATAGGAGTCGTATTTCTCCAGAACTCGCTAAGTTGTTTGATATAAGGGAGTTCTTTAAATTTAACTCTTAAAGGTTTTCCATCTTTATCAAAAGCTATAGCTAGATGCTTAACAAGTCTATTGAATTCATCTTCTAATACAATAACTGTATTATCTGCTGGAGAATAGTCTGAGAAAGATATGAATGGGTTATACACTAAATGTTCTCTTTCAAACTCTATTCCAGATACGAAATAATATCTTGTAGCTTCTACATTAAGCTGATTAAACTCATCTTTAGAGTTCTTGAAATTAAACTCATTATAATCTAATTTATCTTGTCTCATAAGACAGTCTTCTCTATTAATAATCTTATTATCAAATTTTGATTCTATGATAGTAAGAATAGATTCTCTAATAGCTGAATGTTTTTGAATATTATTTATAGAATTGATACGGTTCAATTCTGTCACAAATATATTTGCAAAAGAGAATGGATCCGTTGATTTGATTGATTGATGCATGATTATATCTCCTTTTAAGCTTTACCTAAGAATATACCATAATTTGGAAGTGCTACATAGAATGCTTCGATATCTATATATTTTCTTTCGATATCCTCATAAGAATCAATAAGTATTCCATGTTTATTTTTATCAATAATCATACTATAAGTATTATAAGTAAAAGTTACACTAAATTTTAGTAGATTATAATGATCTGGCAAAAAGTATAATAGCCATAATGGAATTAATAAGAATCTATCACCATTCTCACTTCTTCCAAATCTAAATCCTTTATCTTCTAAAAATACGAATTGGGAAATAGATCCTTTCATAATAGTAATCCCTTTTTCAGGATCTAAGAATGATTCATTGAATTTAGCATTTAATTCTACAATATATTTAAAAAGATCATCTGCAAATTCTCCCATTTCAGAAATTACATTTTTTAATTCTGGATCTACATACTCTTTATCAGTTACAGAACGTATAATCGCAGAAATCATACAGCCTATTGCATGTGTCTGCATAGCATTTACTGACTCTATTAAAGTCGTTCCATCAATTATTTTTTTCATAATAAATCTCCTTTAATTTAAACAAAAGAATGTGAGTAGATCATAACGATCTACTCACTATTATAGTATATAACTGTACGGCTATTTGTTCTTTCTGATTCTTACAGCAATTCGATTTGCAATCATTGCTCTATGTCTTCCTTTGATTTCTCTGGATGCTTTCCATCCAATGAAACAATTTAACTGAAGATGTTTGGTAATAGGTCTGTCTGATTTCCATACAAATGGTTTATCAAATAGCCATCTCCATCCCTTTTCATGACCACTATATTCTTTATACTTAGTAGAGTCATTGTAAATCATCTTTCTATTATCTATCCAAGTACCTAATAAATAGAATGCGAAACCATATCCACAATTTCTATTTAACCAACCTACACGGCAGAAATATCTTTTGATACGATCTTTAAGTGGCAATGGTTTAAGATTCTTCACATAATATCTTCTTCTACCATACTTATCTTCTCCACCCTTGTATTCTTTATTATACTTATCAAAGTCATATCTAAAGATTTTAGGAATTTGATTTAGGACGAAATATTTATTATCAACACTATCGTCCCAAGTTTGCCATAGATGCCATAAACCTTTTAACTCTCCGTCTTCATCTGCAAACAAGACTACAATCCAATTTGTAAGATAACACAAGAGCATGCTAAGGAGTTGAAATGGCAAGAAAATTAAAAATTTTACCATAATAATCCTTTCATAAAAATAACACTAATCCTCGTCAATATATCCGAGTATCTTAATGTCATCTTTTCCCTTAGCCATTCTTTCTTCTTCTTCTGCAATCTTATAATAATTTGATGGATATATCCCATCCATAGTTCTTTTTCTTACAGAGCGATATCCACAAGGACAAGCATACTGTATATCCTCTTGTGATTTAAGGAGCTTATTAGGATAAGTACCTATCTCAGTTAGCCCATATAAGCGGTATTCTGATTGAAGCATTACTAAATTCTTACCACATCTAGGACATATTCCAAACTCATTAGTTGTTACTACTTCTTTCATATCATCTATTCTCCAATTCTATTATTGTATAATCTGCATTATACGTTTGTCACCTTTAGCAACTAGTACTGAATCGGAGAACTTAGAATCTTTCATAGATTTTAATTCACAGGTAAATGGTTTAGCAACTCCATTTACTACAATCTTTTTCAATCTAAGATCTGATACATTTCTTACATTATGAATTTTCATCTGTTGTTCTAATTGGGCTCTAGAATAAACCCAGTATCGCATATAATAACTTTCATCAGCCATTATAATTAGTCCTCCCCTCTATTACAACTATATTTAAATATTCTGCTAAGACTTCTAACGAAGTAAATGCAGGAACATTGTTATCTTTAAGCATTTTTAAAACAGCATCGACTGATTTTAATTGTGGTATAGTGTATCCATGTCTACCATTACCATCCTCATATAAGAAACATACGATTGTCTTAAGAGGACGTTTATTCATATCATCAATCATTTCTGCAATAGAATAAAAACCAGTCATCATAGGAGTGATACAATATAAAACAAAATCATCATTCATTCTATGATAAACTTCTCTTTCTTGAGCTTCTTCATTCCAATCATCCACAACTGGATTGAATGGTTCAAATTTATAGTTTAGCATAGGGATAAGTTTATCTCTCCATTTAGAGCCGTTACAAGTTCCACCTAAGAAAATACTAATCTTATCTAAAACATTATTATCTTCTTCCACAATAGGAAATCTATTTGGAGCTGGAATTGGTCTAGCTGAAACTGGACTGATCGATGGTATATCAGATCTAGTGAAAAGCATTTTCTTATCCTCCTTATTTTTTAGTGCTTACTCATAGTGTCATTTTTATTAGTAAAAAAATAGTGAGGATAGCGACTAAGCACTATCCTCATTAGATATTTATTTATGGAAATCCTTAAGTTGTAATTCAGGAACCGAATAATCTGGTTCTTGGAAAATTTTCTTATTGAATTCTACAACTTCTTTAAGAGGATTTTCCTTTTTAAATTCTTTATATTGTTTCTCTAAACCTTTTCTCCAAGTATTAGGTTCTTTGGATTTAGGGTCTTCTCTAAAGTATCCATTAGGTTGCATATGAATCAATGGTACAATCATTGAAGTAGCACCAGGATCTGTAGGAGA
>FLSK01003010.1_pt1 | contig 15233 bp, 16 predicted proteins | sample 1550541 | NCBI WGS metagenome assembly FLSK01 (sample SAMEA4031773, study PRJEB14383) | metagenome | biome: human; feature: oral; material: saliva | place: Philippines | collected 2014
GCCAGCAGCGCGTTCATGGGCACGCCGCCGGAGTTGATGTGGGTGAACATCTTCGGTGCCTTACCCTCCTGGGCGAGCGCGAAGAGCATACGAGCCGAAACGTACAGGCCCGAGTTACCTGCAGAGAGCACTGCAGAAAGGATCACGGCGTTCATGATGGCTGCCGCGAAGGCGATGCCCGCACGCTCGAAGATGAGGGTGAACGGGGAGATGTTGATGTTGCCGTCCGCTGCGGTGAGCAGGTTAGGGTCGGAGTAAGGAATCAGGAAGCCAATAACGACCATCGCACCGATGTAGAAGAGCATGATGCGCCAGAACACGCTGGTCAGCGCGCGGGGCACGTCGCGGCGGGGGTTCTCAGATTCGCCGGCAGCCACACCAATCATTTCGGTGCCCTGGAAGGAGAAGCCAGCCACCATGAAGATAGCGAGCACGGCGGGTGCGCCGCCGACGAAGGGTGCCTCACCGACGGTCCAGTTGGAGACGCCCGGGGAGCTACCGCCCAGGATGCCGAAAATCATGGCGATACCAGCGATGAGGAAGACGACCACGGTAACGACCTTGATGGTTGCGAGCCAGAACTCGCTTTCACCGTAGGAGCGTGCCGAGAGGGCGTTGATGCCGGTCAGCAGCACGAGGAATCCTGCCGCCCACACCCAGGATGGGATGTCCGGGAACCAGTACCTCATCACCTCGCCGACGGCGACGAGCTCGGCGGCGACGGTAATCGCCCAGTTGAACCAGTAGTTCCAGCCCATGGCGAAGCCGAAGGACGGGGACACGTAGCGTGCCGCGTAGGTCTGGAATGCGCCGGGGACGGGCAGGTGCGCAGCCATCTCGCCGAGGGACTGCATGAGGAAGAGCACCATGACGCCGATGAGGGCGTAGGCGAGGATTGCGCCGCCGGGGCCTGCGGTGGAGATGGTCTTACCGGAGGCGACGAAGAGGCCGGTGCCGATTGCGCCGCCGATTGCGATCATCTGCATGTGGCGGGCGGAGAGGCCTCGCTTCAGTTCACCCTCTGCGGGGGTGGCTTCCGATGCAGCGCCGGAAGTCTCTGTAGGCTGTGCCATGTCAGGTCTTCTTTCTGAGGCTATTGCTTCGTGCGTTTACTAGCGGTCTAGTCTGGTGTCCAGTCTAGTCCTGCTGCGGGTGGTGCCGCCGAAGGTTTGTGCCTGGGTCAAGAAATTCTTCAATCTTAAGGATTTCTTACGTACCGTAAGTTTTCCTAATCTGAGGGTCAATCCTACTCGCTTTTTAGGCTCTTTTCCACCCAAAACCACAAAAACACAGAAAAACCCTCCCGCACCGCTCATGTATAAGCGGTACGGGAGGGTTCAAATCCTGTTTACGGGGTGCCTCTAGCTTATCTACTTCGCCAGGCTTTAGCTCACCCGGCTTTAGTCAGCCAGGTTGTGGAATGAAACGTTCGTGGGGTGCTCCACGGTACGGGAAACGGTGCAGTCCTTCTGCTCGCTGAGCTGAATCAGACGGTCCACCATCTTCTGCGCCTTGGCGCCCTGCTCATCGGCGGGGAATCGCACATCAAAGTCCACCTCAACGTCGTCGAGGCGCACCGCGCCGTCTTCGGTCTGCTTCAGCGCCGAGGCGAGAACCTCGAACACCTCGGGGGTGGAGCGGCGGGAGGTGCCCGCGTCCACATCCACGGAGGAGCAGCCGGCAATTGCGGCGAGCAGCAACTCGACGGGGGTCAGCAGGCCCTCGCCCACACCGAAGTCGAGGGTTGCGCCGTTGGCACCGTAGGCACGGTAGCGCAGGCGGTCGATGCGCTCGATTTTGGTCTGACGGTAGTTTTCGAGTTCGCGGCGTTCCTGCTGGCGCGAGTACACCTTCTTCTGCTCTTCTGCAGTCTGCGCGGTGTTGTTCTGCTCAGCGTTGTTCTGCTCAGCCATTGAGGTTCCTTTCGGGTTGCCTGTGCGGTCGCTAGGTTATTCAGCACCGCGTTGTTTAGCGTCATTCACTATAAGCGTGTTTCTCATATTTTATTCCCGGACTCTTTTTCTCGACGGCCATCTAAGCGCTCCTATACACTGGAAAACCGCGGCGGAGCTTCGAAGTCCCTCACGCACACAGTAGATTTTTTGAAGAGCACAACATACACAAGGAACTCTTTTATGGCACAGACCCCCGGCGCTGAGCGTCCCGACACTGGGCGTACGAGCACGCAGAGTGATTTCCGCTTGGCTGTTGCCGATTCTTCCGTGGTGATGCTCGGTATCGCTGTGCTGGGTTTGGGTTTGGGTATTATCCTCAACGCGCACGGCCTGCCGATTTGGACTGCGCCGCTGCTATCTGCCCTAGTTTTTGCCGGTTCGGTGGAGTTTCTGATGGTGGGCATGGTCAGCGGTGGCGCGTCGGTTGCCTCGATTGCTTTGACCGTGTTCCTCGTGAATGCTCGCCACCTGGTGTACGGCCTCTCCTTCCCTCTGCACAGGGTAAAGGGTCTCGGGGCTAAGACCCTGGCGGTTCACACTCTCTGCGATGAGGCCTTCGCCGTCAATTCGGGGCCCGACCGTAACGAGCGTTCCGGCGCCCGCATCCTGTGGGTTAACACGCTGATTTACGTGTCGTGGATTCTGAGCGTGGTGCTCGGATACGTACTCGGCGCGAGCTTCCTAAACGACCTGAAGGGCGTGGACTTCGTGATGGTGGCTATCTTCACGGTTCTTGCGATGGACGGCTACCGCGCTAACCCGGATCACGTGACGGCGCTCTTCGTTGCGGTTTCGGCCGCGATTGCGCTGATTTTTGCGCCTTCCTCGTTCCTGGTGGTGGCGTTGGGTTCGTACGTGGTGTTGCTGTTGGCGCGCTTCCCGGTGGCGAAGCGCCGCGGCACCCTGCCGCATCGTACCGTGTATGGAGAAGCAGCTGAGAGTGGCACCACTACCGCTGATGCGCCCGCTTCCACACAGCGGTAAGAACGTTACATATGTGCTCAAAACCCGCTAGGATAGATGAAGAGCACCGCTCTCCCCTCTTTCTATTTCTAGGATTCGAAAGACGCCTCCACGTGCGAACCTGCGCGGAGGCTCCCAGAGGTGAAGGTACCCCATGACTCAGATGAAAGACACCGCTAAGGAAACTAGCGACGCAGAACGCTGTGCCGCCCCGGAGTAACACCGCACCGGGAGCGGCACCACCCGAGGTTATGCAGAGATGTAGTCTCTGCCCGGAAGGAATACCCCTCCGCCTCACTATTCGCGGCTTTCATCAACTCACGTACCTACCGCACTACTTAGCGCCTTCTCTATGAGTAGACTCTCCCTACCCGTTTTGCGGATGCCTTCACGGCTTCACCCGCGCGCCTCGTTCAGGGTTCTATCACTCTTTCAGGGTTCTTTCGCTGAGTATGTGCAGAAAGAGATAAACCTCATGAACAGTGAAGTAACCACCGGATATATTCTTGCTGCAGTGTTCGTTGCTGCTGGCATTACTTTTCTGTTGCGTCTGCTCCCCTTCGGTCTGAAAAAGGCTCTGGCCGGCTCCGAACTTTTGGATGCGCTCAGCCACTGGATTCCGCTCGGCGCGGTCGCGCTACTTGCCATCTATGCGGTGGCGAAGATTAATTACTCCTCGTTCACTACGGCGGCGCCGTACCTGGCGGGCCTGGTGGTGACCGTGGGTGCGCACCTGTGGCGTAAAAATATGGTGCTGAGCATGGTGGCGGGTACCGTCACCTGCGTTGTGCTGGCTAACTGGGTTTTCTAGGGGTCACGATGAGCATCTCTAAGAATTCTGCTTCTTCCCCCGCTGTTTCTTCTCAGCCCGAGCTTCATCAGGCGAGCCAGCAGCAGGTGGAGCAGGTCATTGCTTCTGCGCTTCCGCTAACCGGCATGATTCCCGTGGTGGAGGCGCCTACCTCCCCCGATGCACAAGGCTCTCAGCAACCGCGAGAGAGCGGCTTCGCAGAGGCGATGCGCGTTGCCGGTGTGATTATGCTGGGTTTGTTCTTTGTCGGTATTGGTTTGGGTGTGCTTGTCCACAGCTACCATCTGCCGTTCTGGGTGGCTCCCCTGCTGCCGGTACTGGTGTTTGCCGGTTCGGTAGAGTTCGTGCTGATTGACATGATGTCGAATCATGCGTCACTGTTCTCTATCGCCGTGATGACTCTGCTCATTAATTCCCGCCACCTCATGTACGGTCTGTCGTACCCGATTGAGCGTGTGCGTGGTGGTTTGGCGAAGTTCTACACCGTGTACACCCTCATCGATGAGGCGTATGCACTGAATACGGGCCCGGACCGCCATAAGCTGCGTGGTTCCCGCATCCTGTGGATTCATGCGGGCCTGCATCTGAGTGTTCTGGCGAGCGCAACGCTCGGCTACGTGCTGGGTGCAAGTTTCTTGAGTGAGCTCAAGGGCGTGGATTTTGTGATGACTGCGCTTTTTGCGGTGCTCGCCATCGATGCTTATCAGAGCTCAAAGGACCGTACCACCGCAGCTATTGCAGGTGTATCTGCAGTGGTTGGTTTGGTGTTGGCGCCGCAGTCGATGCTACTGATTTCGATGGTGGTGTATATGCTGCTACTTATCTCTCGTTTTGTGGTGGCTAAGCGCCGAGGCACCCTGCCGGAGCATATGCTGGTCGCGGATGAGGACCCCGCCGAAACTGCCGAAACCTCCGGCGCTCCCGGTCATCCCGGCGACTCTGCACACTAAGTCTGGATTGCGCGCTAAGTCTGGATATAGTAAAGCGCCCCGCCCACCCGAAATACCGGGTGGGCGGGGCGTTATGCTGTCGCCAGCCGCATGTGTGGGTGAACCTTAGATCATGCGCTGTAGACGTTCAGTATCTGCTGTGCTGTGTACCGCCAGGTGTCCCTGACGGAAGTACTATGCGGGTGCCGGGCTTACGTCCGGTCCCGTACTAAGCTTACTTGATAGCTACTAGTTGATAGCTATTAGGGCTTACTTGATAGCTGCCAGGGCTGCTTCGTAGTTGGGCTCGTTGGTGGTTTCGGGAACCAGCTCGGTGTAGACAACCTCACCGTCGGGATTCACGACAACCACGGAGCGTGCCAGCAGACCAGCCAGGGGGCCGTCCACGAGCTTCACGCCGAAGTCCTCACCGAAGGAGGAGCGGAAAGCGGAGGAGGTCACGACGTTCTCAATGCCCTCGGCTGCGCAGAAGCGGCCGATTGCGAAGGGCAGGTCGTTGGAGACGCACAGCACGACGGTGTTCTCCAGGCCTGCAGCCTGCTTGTTGAAGGTGCGGACGCTGGTTGCGCAAACACTGGTGTCGACGGAGGGGAAGATGTTCAGCACCAGGTTCTTACCTGCGAAATCTGCGGAGGAAATCTCGGAGAGATCAGCCGCGAGAACCGAGAATTCGGGCAGCTTTGCGCCGACTGCGGGCAGGTCACCGTTGGTGTGGATTACGAGTTCATTATGTAGAGTTACTTCAGCCATGCCTTCATTGTCCCCTGGATAGGGCGGGTGTGCAAGGGGACACAGGCACTAGCGGGCAGAGTTTCTGCATAGCTGATTTTCTGCTACGTTGCTTCGCTTCTTCTGGCCCTGCTGTAGCAGCTGTCTAGCGGTAATCCCGGTCTGTGACTCTACGGTAACGAACGGCACTGACCGTGCGCACCACGTGCCCGCATCTTTTTCCCTATACTGGACGAGTTCACTATTCACTTCTTGACCAGCACCGATGCGCGCTGCCGCGCATCTTCAGGAGTATCCATGTCTTCTAATCGCCGCCGTTTCACCGGCCGTACCGCTTTGGCTCTACCCGCGTTGGGCGCCGCTCTAGCTCTTGTTGTCACTTCCTGCTCGGCAAGCACTGATTCTGCTGTTTCGGGTACCGTGGTGTCTTCTTCTGGTAGCGCTTCTGCTTCGGCGAGCGCTACTTCTACGCAGGGGTTGTTCCCCACCCCGTCGGCGAGCCCGAGCGCATCCGCGAGTGCCTCTCCGAGTGCTTCGTCGCCTGCTCCGGTGCCGTCGGTGGTGACGATTACGGTTCATGCTGAGCCGACCACCTCCGAGTCGAAGACCTCTGAGTCGGATTCCAAGTCTGAAGCTAAGTCTGAGTCGAAGAAGGATTCCACCTGCGCCTCTGATTCGGCATCGACCGTTGTGTCGAAGGCTCTGCGCGAGCTGAAGAATAAGAGCAAGTGGGATCAGTGGACGAACGTTTCGCGCACTTACGAGGGCTATGACCCCTGTGCTGAGCTGTCGTGGATTGACGCGATTCCGGGTTCTTCCCCGTCTGATTGCTGTATCTCTTCGATGGCGCACCACATTCTGCTGTTCCACCGCGGCAAATTCATTGGTACCGCAACCTATGAGCCGTACTCTTTCCCCCCGGTGATTACCCGCACCTCCGACAGCTCGATTAGCGTGACCTACCGCTACGTGAAGGGTGATGAGAGCCCCGCCAGCGCGAGCGGCCGCACGACTGCTGAGTTCAGCTGGAGCTCTTCGCAGAACAAGGTTGTGATGACCGGTGAGGTTCCGCCGAGCGAATAGCCGGTTCGCCTTATAGGCTACGTGTTTGACGCCCAGGAGGTTGGGCATACGAGAAACCCGCCGTCTCGCATATGGTGCATATGTGAGACGGCGGGTTTTCGTTGCTTAAGGATATGTAGAGTGCCCGAGGGCTAGCTATTTAGGCAACGAACTTCTTGTAACCGAAGTATGCGGCGCCTGCCAGGATAGCGATGAACAGAATCTTCTTCATGATGTACTCCTTTGATTGTTCCGGTAGGCACCCGGTGTTTTACTCCGTCTGGCGACTCATCTAAAGATGAGGGCAGGCGGGGCGTCATCCGCATGTGGTGCCGTTGCTCCCTATCTTACCTGCTTTTGAACAATGTTTTCTGTTTGACGTGCCTAGTCCGCATTTTAGACAGTCAAACACGCAGCGGTTCAGCGCATCGTTGAGGCGGGGAATAAGCCTCTGACGGGCGCATAATGGGAGCATGAGTATTTTTAAGAAGAAAGAGTACAGCGCTGAGCGCTCGGCTACTCGCATGGCTCGCGCCCTCGCTGTGATGGGTGCGCTGCACTTCATCATCCCGGAACCCTTCGACTCGATTGTGCCGAAGTACCTGCCGGGCCCTCCCCACGCGTACACTCACGGTTCGGGTGTAGCTGAGCTGGGCACCGCTGCCCTGCTGGCTAATGATAAGCCCCGCCGTGCCGGTGGCCTGCTTGCTGCTCTGCTGTTTGTTGCGGTGTTCCCCGCGAACATTCAGATGGCTCTGGATGCGCGTAACCAGTCCACTCAGCGTAAGGCTATTGCGTACGGTCGCCTGCCCCTGCAGCTGCCGCTGATTTGTAGCGCGCTGAAGATTTGGCGCAAGTCGAAGTAGTCAATACATTCACCATTCGATACATTCGACACTCATCTCATTGACGAGAAAAGCACCTTAGCGTTTTAGAGATAAAACACTAAGGTGCTTTTAGCTTAATAAAAGCTCTTATAAGCTCTTCTTACATCACATTTACGTATAATTGAAAATAACATACTATCTGCCACAGTGGCAGATATATAAACCCAAGGAGATTACAATGGGTACTTTTATTGGCACCATTATTACCGGCGCAATTATTGGTGCACTTGCACGCTTCTTTATGCGAGGCCGCCAGAACATTTCGATTCTTTGGACCATTATCTGCGGTGCTGTCGGCGCAGCTATCGGTACCTGGGCAGCGACCCAGCTGGGTGTTGCAGACACTAGCGGCATTGACTGGATCCGCTGGATTATCTCAATTATTGCTGCAATGCTGACCATTTCCCTGTACATGGGCTTGACCGGTAAAAAGTAAAGAGATATTTTTCAGTTTCTTTTAAAACCTAAGCAATTTTTATAAAGCAAAAGGCGGCACCTCCCCTAGCGTGAGCTAGTGCGGGAGGTGCCGCCTTTTCTGCGTCTAATGCGAAGCGCTTTATGCCTTCTTGACGACGGAGGACTTCAGGTACATCTGGCCTGCGCCGGGGACCTTCGCCTCAATGTCGTGGCCGTTGACGGGGGATTCGAGCAGGCGGATGCCGCGCACCTTAGTGCCTGCCTTGATGTCTGCGCCGCCCTTGACCTTCAGGCCCTTGACGATGGTGACGGAGTCGCCGTCGACGAGCTCGTTACCGACGGAGTCGAGAACCTTGGAGCCTGCTGCTTCTTCGGTTTCACCTGCTGCGGTGCGTTCCCATTCGTGGCCGCACATGGGGCATGCCCAGAGTTCACCCATTTCGTAGGTGTAGTTTTCGTTGCATTCAGGGCAGGCGGGTGCTTCGATTTCGTTGAGGTTTTCGCTCATGATTCCTTCTTCAATCTGTGCGGATGCGCCGCTCCCCTGTTTCCGCGGTGTTGCTGCGGTGGTGCTGCGGTGGTGCTGCGGCGTGTGGGCGCGCGTCAGCGAGGGCGGGGTGCGACGGTGGAGGGTGCGAGGGTTCTCGCGTTCGTGCTGACTATACCATTTGGCGGGTGTGAACCGCATGTGTGGGGCTGGTTTTTGCCGGTCTTTTGGGGTGGGTTCGGGGCATGGGTGAAGCCGAAAATAAAATTTGCCTGGTTTGTGCGTAATATTTACGAAAATTCGGGTTTTTGCTCATTATGCAGAAAATAAGGCGTGTAAAGTATTTAGAGCATTTGTACGTTTATTGAGTGAAAGGCACGACTTCATGAAGCTTTCCGCACGTAACCAGTTCGCTGGCAAGGTTGTTGAGATCACCGAGGGTGCAACCAACGGCCTCGTTAAGATTGAGATCGCTCCCGAGGTTGTTATCTCCGCTTCCATCACCAACGAGTCCATTAAGGAACTGGGCCTGAAGGTTGGCGAGACCGCTTACGCAGTCATCAAGGCTTCCAACGTTATGGTTGGTGCTGACCACTAATCCCGGTCGATAAGAATTAAACCCGGGCGGCTGCCTGTTGTGGCGCGCGAGGGTTAATAGGGCGGAGCCCCGCACTGTGTGTACAGTGCGGGGCTCCGCTGTTATGTTTTTATCGCTTAGACGTTGAAGCGGAACTCCACCACGTCGCCGTCCTGCATGATGTAGTCCTTGCCCTCCATACGGACCTTACCGCGAGCCTTCGTCTCCGCCATGAGCGTTGGTTCAGCCTCAGCCCTGAGAACGTATCGTCATCAGCAAGGCGAGTCCCGTGAGCGCTCTGTGTGCGTGTGATGACACCTCATCGAGCAAATCCGCACCGAGGCGGTCCATGCCTTCCCAATCGGCTTCTATAGTACCGTCAGCATTGGTAAGAACAGGGACCATGATGTGGGTCTTCTTTAAACGTCCAAGAGTGGCGCCGTTACCGCCCCAAGAAAACTTCCCCATTTGTTTCTGAATCAGTGAGGCGAGGACGAGCGCATTATTCTCGTTGAGCCGCTCATGACGGAGAACCTGGATATTCTGACTCGTGTAGAAGGGCACCGGCTGGTAGCCGATGGTCTGAGTGTCGAGCCCAATCGTTACAGCGTTCCCGGCTTCAGGCTCCTTTTCTTGACGCGGGCAGAAACTATCGACTCCGTTACTTGCCCTGGTTCGAGAGACGAATGGGAAGGCAGGCACTCCCGAGAGACTGAGTTTGCTCTTGTCGTACCAGGCCTTCGACGCTGTCATGGAGTCGAAGACATCGGTGACCAGCATCGGTTGAAAGTCGAGTGTTTCGAGGACGCTCATTCGTCAATCTCCTTAACTTGTACATTTGCAGTAGAGGGGGTGATAAGCTCACCGAATCCGTGAGTATGCATATCAACTTGCCAAGTTACGTAGTCAGCAACCGTAGCCATAAAGTCCTCATAGCTCGGCGGTACATCGTTAAAGTAGAAGTAGCTATGCTGCCATTCATCGTCAGCGGTCACTTCAGAGCGAACGATGAAGCTTGTATCATCCTGAGCATCTCCACGTAGAACTTCCAGGAGGTGTTTACGGCGCGACGCAACGGTACCGTCATCCACAAGCCCGCGGTGCGGAGCTACAACCCAGCCATCCTTCTCGAAGTTCACAAAGCGAACCTTCTGATCTTCACGATGTTTGCGTCCTGCTGTGAAGATTGCGATGACAGTGTGTGGTGTGTGCCCGGAGTTCGTAAAGGTCATCGGGTTCATAGTGATTACCGTGTCGAGCGTATGATGCTCCAGGATGTAGCGCTTACGGGCTTTGTCCTCCTTGGTCTTACCGACCATCGCAGACTGAGGCACGATTACGGCGAGCTTACCGCCGGGGTTGAGGAACTCCAGTGCGCGTTCAATGAAAGCAAGCTCCGAGAGGTTGCGGGTGTTCTTATCCTTGGCCTGAGAGTATGGCGGATTGAGGAGCACCTTAGTGAAGCCGTGTCCCATGGCGATACTGCCGTCGGGCATCCGCATGTCCCCTCGCATCTCAGCCATCGGGGCATCGAAAATTGAGTCGCGGCGGAAGTTGGCCTTGCCATCACCGCGCAGAATCATGTTTGTTGTGCCAATAGCATAGAGCTTGTCCTGGAGCTCGATACCATAGAGACGGTTTTTACGGATATCTTCGCGCATATCCGCATTATCTCCCGCATCATCGAACATACGTTGCATCGCGGCAATCAGGAAGGAAGCTGTACCTGCAGTAGGATCGAGAACGTAGTCAGTAGCATTCACATCGATCAGCTCGGCCATGAGCATGGTGACATGCTCAGGGGTGAGCACAATACCCAAGCCGGACCCGTCACCTCCGCCGTAGGAGATGAACTCATGGTAGAAGTTGCCGAGCACATCGAAGGCAGTCATCGAAGGGTCGGTGACGATGTGATACACATCTTCCTTAAGGATACGAGTCATCCACTTGAGAGGCGATTCGCCGAGGTCTCGGTGAGATCGGTTGAGCTGGGGTGCTTGTTTAATAAAGGCGAACTGATCAAGGAGCGTACCAATCTTCGCCTGCGGCATGAGAGCCTCGGAGTCCATGTACTGTTTGGCTGCATCGTAGATAATACGTCCATCCCACACCCGATAGTTGTTGCCAGGTGTGTTGCCCCGGAGGTCCTCAAGCTTAAAGTAGGGGTTTTTGAGGGCCAAGAGAATCGCTGAAACAAGCGGCGCCTTACGGTCATTCTCGACAGACCCGTAATTGCGCATCCCCTCATGCAGGCGTTCTGCTGCGGCTCGAACATCATCAAGCTGGACTTCTGCACGCGGGCGCTGCCCAAGAACCTGAACGGCGTAGTACTCACCAATCTCCATCTCGGAGAACACGTCGAGGTTATCGAGGTTATCGAGGTGCTTGGTGAAGCCAGGAGCAAGGTAAGACACAGCAATCTCGTGGTGGACCTCACCACCGCCAACCCCTACAGCAAAAATGCCTTTGTCGAATGGGATACCATTGGAAAGCATCGTCTTGGCATAGTGAATAGCCCCGTTGAGGGCGTAATCAGCACGATAGGGATGTTCAGTCGTCGGGTCGCCATCAACAAGATAACGTGTGCGCTGAACATCTTTTTTATCTTCGACGACCACGACAAAGTTGTCAGAGACAAAGACAAATTCAGGCTTACCTTCTGCGTTTCCGGAAGCTGATTTTGAGCCACCTTTGAGAGCGTCACGTTTCCATTGCGGACCTCCGTCCTGTTCCCAAGGACGGGTGATGCCAATCTCGCGCAACATGTCGCGCACAAACTGGTCTGTTGACTTTTCGTTGGACATTGGTTCCTTTCGTATTTCAGCACTTCCAGTTAGTACTCTACTAAATTATAGTACGTTGAAACCATGGCAAGCGAAAGAAAAAAGATTTTCCTAAAAAGACATTTTATCCCCTACTATGCTTCACCCAGAATGGATAACCCTCAAAAAATTTTCTAGATATAGTGATGCCTCGCAATAATTCAAAACTATTGCGAGGCATCACTATACTCAATCATGTATTTCAAATCCAACCAAGGATACTATCAATCAAATTTTATGCAAGGAAAACTTTTCTTTATATTTTAAGAGCCAACAATTTTACGACACAGCTTATCCATCTCCTCTCTATTACCGTCAATAGTTTCAGAATTTCCACCGAGCCGTAAAGCTATATGATGCGGAGACACAAGATGAATAAAACATAGAATTTCTTCAATAAATTTCCTAAAGTCTTCTGGATTCAAAGTAGGCTGCAGGCTGATATTATCGCCCAACATTTGATGGCCAGAATGTGAATCCGTGTTTATGTACACTAGAGAGGTAAATTTGTCTATAAAGTCATACTCTTTTCGCATACCGTGATCTTCAAAATACTCTTGAACTTTCGCTATTGAGCTTCTGTTAGAAACTCCAGACTGACCCAATTCAAACCTTAAGAATGCTTCCCATACACGACGAATTTCATTTGCTAAAGGTGCGGGGCTCATCAGAGTATCATCCATAGCAAATCTAAACATTCGAGTTAGCATCTCCTTATATTCATCAACATACCCAAAGTCTGTAGGAATAATTTCATCCTGAAGATTCCAACATTTTAAACTTAACCCACTAGATATATATGAGATTAATTTTGAAAGCTCATATGCAACAAAAATATCATGAGTAGTAATCAATAGCTTTGAACTTGACTTCTTCGGAAAAATCTTACAGACAACATAACCCAGAAGTTTAATAACTCCAAATTTATTGTCATGGTCAAAACTGGAAATCGGATCGTCGAGTATAATAATTTTATTATTACTTAGGGAATTTTCATATTTATCCCCATCTGCAATTTTAACAAAGAAATAGCAAAGAGAAAGAATATTCTGCTCGCCAGTCGAGAGCATATTAGGGGAGACATTCTGATTTTTATTCAAAACACGATATCCGTAACTTCCCGCAGGCTCAAGAGAGATTACATCAGGGCCAAAAACTATTGACAGAAGTTCATTAATTCTATCTGCAGCCTCACTCTCGCTCCTTAACTTAGCTTCCTCAAACTCAAGCTGTTCCGAAAGGCCATGTATTTCTCGTTCAACTTCCAATTTTTTAAAATTCTTTTTCGCTATATCACCCTCAAGGCCTTTCAGTTGGCGAATATCTTCATGCGTTTCAATAACGGTAAGTTTATGATTTATGCTTTCACATTCTCCCCGAATTTCTTCAACTTTATTTCCTTGAGAATTATATTCAGCAACTTTTTCAAGAATATCATCGATTCTTTTATTTATACGGTCTACAGTATCACTAGGATTAATCCCGTCAATTTTTACGTCCTTCTCAGGGCCGTCAATTTTTTCTTGAATTGAAACATTTATACTTTCACACATATTTGCGAGTGCCGAATAATCCCTTTCCATATCCTGGCAAAAATCTTTACTTAAATTAATCTCAGGGAGTTCCTGCTTCCGTGGCCTCCATACAATTTTTAATTTTTGCAGTTCTTGAATATCACGATTACTATTAATATCATCAATATACTCATTAATCGACTTAATAATTTTTTCTTTATCCTTTGAATCTATATCTTGAAAACAATGCGGACAGAACAAAGAACTATCTGAAAAAGTCTCATCAAGTCGCCGCATCAACTCATCAATACCCACCGAAGACTGGTAGACCCTACTATAGTATTTATCATCACCATTTTTCTCGCCAATTTTTTTTACCGCATCCATAGCCTCATTAATTTTATTGACATCAAATGGAAGAATAATTTTGCTTGGATTCCAATCAATCCGGCGAAAATTAGATGATTGATTCAATTCATCTACTTTATCGGTAAATTCTTTTAATAAATCATCTCTTGCAGGCATATTTTCCAGATTTACCGTCTCATTTTTAATTATGTCAACGTATCCCGAGGGACGTTTCCTATACTGTTTATCTACGCTATAATGTCCTGTGCGACCTCTCCAGGAGTCGAGACCTGTTCCATTTTTATCGACATGGGATATACTGTTTTCAATTTTCTTATTTAGACGTTTTACCACTTGTTCCAGATTTTCAATAGCCACTTCTAGCCCGCATTTTATTTTATTCTTTTTATTTATTTCCATATTGAGTTTATCAACATTTTCCTGGGCTTTGGCCGCCTCTCCTAAAAGAACTATAGGCCCTAGATAATTGTCATCAAGTTTACGAAAATTATCAATGATAAATTTTTCATCAAACAAATATATATTGCTAGAATCTCCAGCTACAACTTCCCCGTCTTTATCTATAAATTCTATGCTATTAGTTTCGCTTGTAAAGGCCCGAGCAATTGTGGACTTACCAGATCCATTACTGCCGAGGACGATAGAACACTGAGCAGGATTAATCGCCTCTCCCGCCTTATCGAATCGGCTAAAAATTGGATACTCCTTCACCCCGGCATAGCCTGTATCAATCTTTATTTTTGATACTTTTGTTGCATCAACCATTTGTTCCTCCTAGAACCAATAGATTTCCTACATTGAATAGATATAACAAAATCCCCTTGAGTATCAGCTCATCAAAGATACAACTGTCTCAAGGGGATCTTATAACTTCACTGTTACTCAGATATTAATTTATTTAATTATTCTAAGCTTAGACGTTGAAACGGAACTCGACCACGTCGCCGTCCTGCATGATGTAGTCCTTGCCCTCCATACGGACCTTACCGCGAGCCTTCGCCTCCGCCATAGAGCCAGCCTCATCCAGATCCTTGAAAGACACAACCTCAGCCTTAATGAAGCCGCGCTCAAAATCAGAGTGAATCACGCCAGCAGCCTGCGGCGCAGTATCACCCTTATAAATAGTCCAGGCGCGAGCCTCCTTCGGGCCAGCAGTCAGGTAAGTCTGCAGCCCCAGAGTCGAGAAGCCCACACGAGCCAGCTGGTCCAGGCCGGACTCATCCTGACCGTTCATCTCCAGCATCTCGCGAGCCTCCTCCTCAGACAGCTCCACCAGATCAGCCTCCAGCTTCGCATCCAAGAACACAGCCTCAGCCGGCGCCACCATGTCACGCAGCTCCTGCTGCTTCTCCTCAGATGCCAGAATGCCCTCATCCGCGTTGAACACGTAAATGAACGGCTTAGCGGTCAGCAGGTTCAGCTCCTTCAGGTGAGCCAGCTCCAGCTTCGCGTCCTTCGCACGAGAAATGATGGTGTCACCATCCTCCAGGATCTTCTGCGCAGCCTTATAAGTCTCCAGCTGAGCGGCGTCACCCTTCTTAATCTTCACAGCCTTCTCCAGACGCGGAATAGCGTTCTCCAGAGTCTGCAGGTCAGCCAGAATCAGCTCAGTGTTAATGGTCTCCATATCGGAGGCGGGGTCAACCTTGCCGTCCACGTGAATGACGTCCGGGTCATCAAACGCACGCAC
>FLSK01003180.1_pt1 | contig 15126 bp, 18 predicted proteins | sample 1550541 | NCBI WGS metagenome assembly FLSK01 (sample SAMEA4031773, study PRJEB14383) | metagenome | biome: human; feature: oral; material: saliva | place: Philippines | collected 2014
CCAGAGCCAGAGCCAGAGCCAGAGCCAGAGCCAGAGCCAGAGCCAGAGCCAGAGCCAGAGCCAGAGCCAGAGCCAGAGCCAGAAAGTGCATCATTCCATCAAATTCTTGAAGCAAAAATTGAAGCTGTTGTAGATGCTGAGTTAGATGAGGCAGTTAGCGATAAATCAGCTGCTGAAGAAAACTTTGAAGAGCTTGACGAATTAGTTGAGTTAGAAGAAGAAAAATTAGACGCTGAAGTTGAGCAAGTGTCTGCTCAGTCAACAGAAAACTATCAAGAAAAACCAAGCGAAGGTGGTTTTTTCAGCCGTTTATTAAAAGGGTTAGTTAAAACTAAACAAAGCATTGGTTCAGGGTTCTTGAGTTTCTTCCGTGGTAAAAAAATTGATGATGATTTGTTTGAAGAGTTAGAAGAACAATTGTTAGTAGCAGACTTAGGGATGCCAACTACCACCAAAATCATCAATAATTTGACACAACATGCGAGCAAAAAACAGCTAAAAGATGCAGATTTGCTTTATCAGCAATTAAAAGTCGAATTAGCGGATGTATTAAAACCAGTTAGCCAGCCATTAGAAATTGATAGCAGTAAAAAGCCATATGTGATTTTAATGGTGGGCGTAAATGGTGTAGGTAAAACGACGACTATCGGTAAATTAGCACGTAAATTCCAACAAGAAGGTAAATCGGTCATGTTAGCGGCAGGCGATACATTCCGTGCGGCGGCTGTTGAACAATTACAAGTTTGGGGAGAACGTAATCATATTCCTGTGGTCGCACAATCTACAGGTTCTGATTCAGCTTCAGTAATTTTCGATGCTATGCAATCTGCGCATGCCAAAGGAATTGATATTTTGATTGCGGATACGGCAGGTCGCTTACAAAATAAAAATCACCTAATGGATGAATTGAAAAAAATCGTGCGAGTGATGAAAAAATATGATGAAAGCGCACCGCATGAAATTATGCTGACCTTAGATGCTGGTACGGGGCAAAATGCCATCAGCCAAGCTAAACTCTTTAATGAAGCTGTGGGTTTAACCGGTATTGCGCTCACTAAATTAGACGGTACAGCGAAAGGTGGCGTGATTTTTGCCATTGCAGATCAGTTTAACTTACCAATTCGTTACATTGGCGTGGGTGAAAAAATTGAAGATTTGCGTCCATTTAATGCTGAAGAGTTTATTGAAGCGTTATTTGAACATGAAGCCTAGTGCTTTTTAGCTTCAAGCAGTTTGCAAAGAATTGGATAAATGTGACCGCTTGTCGCTTATTTAATTTGTCGTGAAACGGGAAATACAATGATTAAATTTCAAAATGTGAGTAAAGCCTATAAAGGGGGAAAACAGGCCCTGCAAGGCATTGATTTTCATCTGCCGGCAGGCGAGATGCTGTATTTAACAGGGCACTCTGGTGCAGGGAAAAGTACCTTATTAAAATTGATTATGGGTATTGAACGAGCAAATGGTGGTCAAATTATTTTTAACGGCCATGATATTACCCGTTTAAATCCTGTGGAATTACCGTTTTTACGTCGTCAAATTGGCATGGTGCATCAAGATTATCGCTTATTACCAGACCAAACTATTTTAGATAATGTTGCCTTACCGCTTATTATTCAGGGGATGAGCCCTCAGGTCGTAGAAAGAGAAGCACGCTTAGCGCTAGAACGTGTTGGGCTAGGGAATAAAACGAATTTCTTGCCAGTGCATCTTTCTGGTGGCGAACAACAGCGTGTCGATATTGCCCGTGCGATTATTCATCGCCCTGTCTTATTGTTAGCAGATGAGCCAACAGGAAACTTAGATGAAAAACTTTCATTTGAGATCTTCCGTTTATTTGAAGAATTTAATAATGCAGGTACTACGGTGATTGTTGCTACGCACGATACGAATATTATTACTAAACGTCCGAAGCCATGTTTAGTGCTAGAGCAAGGTCATATTAAGGGGTAAATCATGGCACGTTTGACTTTAAAATTAGGCACCCAAACAGGCTATATTCTGCGTTCAGTTTGGCAAGATTTAAAGAAGCATAAATTCGGTACTTTTTTAACGGTATTAGTGATTTCAGTTTCGCTCATGATTCCAATGGTGAGTTATCTGTTATGGAAAAATGCGAATCATGCTGCAACGGAATTTTACCCAGAGCCAGAATTAACGGTTTATTTACATAAAAACCTTTCTGAAAATGATGTGAATGCGGTGGTTGAGCGAATTCGCCATTTTGATGCCGATAAAATTGAATCGCTAAATTATATTTCTCGTCAACAAAGCTTAGAGGAGTTTCGGACTTGGTCTGGCTTTGGAGAGGCGTTGGATATTATTGATGAGAATCCTCTTCCTGCGGTAGTAACCTTAAAACCAAAAAAAGCCTTTAGCAGTAATGATGATATGTTAGCGTTACGCAATGGTTTGCAAGCAATTAAAGGTGTGCAAGAGGTTCGCTTAGATAATGGCTGGTTAGATAAATTAGGTTCATTAACTTGGTTGATTGCGCGGGTTGCAATGACTTGTACTATTTTGATGCTGATTTCAGTCTTTTTAGTGATTGGTAATGCAGTAAGAACCGATGTTGCAAACAGTCGTGCTGCCATTGAAGTTCAACAATTATTAGGTGCTACCGACCATTTTATTGCCCGCCCGTTTTTGTATAAAGGCATGATTTATGGTTGTTTAGGCAGCTTATTAGCGGCAATTTTTAGTAGTGTGGTAATTAACTATTTTACGAGCGTCGTAAAATATGTTGCAGATATTTTTAGTGTGGACTTCACTTTAAATGGTTTAGGCTTTAGTGAATTCTTCTTCTTTACCGTAGCTTGTATTTTTGTTGGTTGGCTTTCAGCGAAGATTGCAACGAATCGACATATTTACCGTATTGGTTCACGTTAATCTATTCAAAAAGTGCCACAGGTTGGCGCTTTTTTATTGTGTATTTTGAGGCAAAAAAGTGAGTGATGAACAGATAGTCCGTCAAGTGGTACTGGATACCGAAACCACAGGGATGAATATGATGGGGCAGCCACAAATCGGGCATAACATAATTGAGATTGGTGCCGTTGAAGTGATTAATCGTCGCCTTACTGGGCGCACTTTTCACGTGTATATCAAGCCACCACGTGAGGTAGATGAAGAAGCCATTCGGGTTCATGGTATTACCAATGAATTTCTGCAAGATAAACCGGTTTTTGCCGAAATTGCAGATGATTTCTTGGCTTTTATTAAAGGTGCTGAGCTAATTATTCATAATGCGCCCTTTGACGTAGCGTTTATGGATCAGGAATTCTCTTACCTTAAAAATCCTCCGCCGAAAACAGCTGAAATGTGCACGGTAACCGACAGTTTACAGCTGGCGCGTAAGATGTACCCAGGCAAGCGAAATAACTTAGATGCACTGTGTGATCGTCTAGGCATTGATAACAGTAAGCGGGTCTTGCACGGGGCGTTACTGGATGCGGAAATTCTGGCTGATGTGTTCTTAATGATGACTGGTGGGCAAATTGCTTTGTTAGTTGATGAAGAAAATACAACAGCTCAAATTGGCGAAGAAGTTGTGAAAGTGAGTTATGATCTCAGTAATGCGGTTGTGTTAAATGCTTCAGACGAAGAACTGAACGCCCATGAAACTTTTTTAGCCTTGATTGAAAAAAAATCAAAAGGGAACTGTATTTGGTTGCATCAAGCTGCGGAGAATGTGCACTAAAAAATCACTTTTTGTGTTCAAATTAAGCAAAAAAGATTGAATTTAACAAAAAGCGTTTGACGAAAGAAGGTGAAATCCGTATTATGCACGCACCAGTTGCGGAGTGGTAGTTCAGCTGGTTAGAATACCTGCCTGTCACGCAGGGGGTCGCGGGTTCGAGTCCCGTCCATTCCGCCAATCTTATTATCGTGTGGAGCGGTAGTTCAGCTGGTTAGAATACCTGCCTGTCACGCAGGGGGTCGCGGGTTCGAGTCCCGTCCGTTCCGCCACTTATTTCATATTATCCTCCTTGGTTAATGGGAAAAGGCCTCTGATTGATTCAGAGGCCTTTTTCTATCTAGGAATTTTGTTTTGCCGTTTGTTGAATTAAGCGTTGAAGTTCAGCAATACCATTTAAGCGCGTGCTAGTAAGATGGTTAGAGATTTTTAGCTCATCAAATAAAGCGGGTAAATTAATGTTAGGAATTGCCTCGGTTGGTGTTTCTAATAGCAAGGTGCGAATAACCATGAGCAAGCCTTGCATCAATCTGGCATCGCTATAAGCTAAAACGGTTCTCGGCGTGATTGTCCAGCTAAACCATAAACGACTTTCACAGCCTTCAATTTCAGCTAAGTTAGCTAATTCTGCTTCACTGGGTTTCGGCAGTAATCGACTTAATTGAATTAACAAGCGGTATCTTTCTTCCCAAGATTTGCAAAGCGCAAATTTTTCTTTAATTTCAGTAAATTGCATACGATATCCTATTAAATGGTAAAAGATTGTAACAATCTGACCGCTTGTTGTTAAGGATTTACTGAAAGTTTGCTAAAATGCGCCTGTTTAATCGAATTTAGTCTCAAAAGGAATATCACATGGCATTGATCCCAATGGTGGTAGAACAAACCTCAAAAGGGGAGCGTTCTTACGACATTTATTCTCGCCTTTTAAAAGAGCGAATCATCTTTTTAAACGGTCAGGTAGAAGACCAAATGGCGAACTTAATTGTCGCACAATTACTTTTTTTAGAAGCAGAAGATCCAGAAAAAGATATTTATTTATACATTAACAGCCCAGGCGGCGTGGTAACTGCAGGTTTAGCAATTTATGACACCATGAATTTCATCAAACCTGATGTAGCAACGCTTTGCACCGGTCAGGCTTGTTCAATGGGCGCATTTTTACTTTCTGGTGGCGCAAAAGGTAAACGTTTTGCACTGCCAAATGCGCGCGTGATGATTCATCAACCTTTAGGTGGCGCAAGAGGTCAAGCAACCGACATTGAAATTCACGCTCGTGAAATTTTGAAATTAAAAGAGATGCTTACCCGTAAAATGGCAGAGCATAGTGGTCAGCCGTTTGAGAAAGTTGCTGCAGATACTGAGCGCGATAACTTTATGTCAGCGACAGAAGCGATGGAATATGGCTTGATTGATAAAGTATTAACCTCTCGTGGGGAGGCGGCATAATGGCATTTGAAAAAGAACCACATTGTAGTTTTTGTGGTAAAAAACGTTCTGAAGTTGATCAATTGATCGAAGGCACAGAAGGCTTTATTTGTAACGATTGTATCGACGAATCTTACGCACTGATTAACGGTCAAGAAGAACCGTTAATTGATGAAGTACAAGATGAGAAAAAGTTCTTCGATAACGTTCCAACGCCGCATGAAATGACGGCGCATTTAAACGATTATGTTATCGGGCAAGAGTATGCGAAAAAAGTGCTTTCTGTCGCGGTTTATAATCATTATAAGCGCTTAAAATCAGCATTTAGCAACCATGAAGCAACAAATGGCGTTGAGTTAGGTAAAAGTAATATCTTGTTAATTGGCCCAACGGGTAGTGGTAAAACTTTATTGGCTGAAACTTTAGCGCGCCGCTTAAATGTACCATTTGCTGTGGCAGATGCGACAACATTGACCCAAGCCGGTTATGTGGGTGAAGACGTAGAAAACGTCATCCAAAAATTATTGATGAAATGCGATTTTGATGCGGAACAAGCTGAGCGTGGTATTGTATTTATTGATGAGATCGACAAAATCACGCGTAAATCAGAAAGCGCTTCAATCACCCGCGATGTTTCAGGTGAAGGTGTTCAACAAGCGCTTTTAAAATTGCTTGAAGGCACGGTAGCGAACATTAACCCGCAAGGTTCTCGCAAACATCCAAAAGGCGAAACGATTCCAGTAGATACTTCAAAAATTCTCTTTATTTGTGGTGGTGCTTTTGCTGGATTAGATAAAATTGTTGAAAAACGCACGAATAAACAAGGTGGGATCGGGTTTGCAGCAGATCTGAAAAATGATAAAGATCGCCAAGATTTGACCGAGCTTTTCAAACAAGTTGAGCCAGAAGATTTAGTGCATTTTGGTTTAATTCCAGAGCTTATCGGACGTTTACCGGTTGTTACGCCGTTACAAGAATTAGATGAAGCCGCATTGATTAAAATTCTGACTGAGCCGAAAAATGCAATAATTAAACAGTATCAAGCATTATTCGAAATGGAAAACGTGCAACTTGAATTTAGTGAAGCTGCGCTTATTGCAATTGCTAAAAAAGCGATTGCGCGTAAAACAGGTGCAAGGGGTTTACGTTCGATCGTAGAAGGTTTGTTACTCGATACGATGTACGATCTACCAACATTAAATGCGAAAAAAGTGATGGTGGATGAAGGTTGTGTAACCAATGGCGATAAACCGGTTATTGAGTAATTGACTTCAATAAACGCATAAAAAAGGACTGATTTTGAGTTTTTCAAAGTCAGTCCTTTTATTTTGCATTAAGTAAACGAGCTTAACGATAATGCCCTTTAAATGTATGCCAAGCAACTAAACTAAAGAAACCTGCAAACATAAGTTCAATATAGCCATAGCCTGCGAAGAAACAGAATAGCCACATGGATTGACCTGCAAGGGCATCTAGTTTTTCTGGGAAATTAAGCAGCCAATAAAGCCAAGCGATGAAATAGATAAACTTAGTAATCGCAAATATGCTTGTGAGTAAGGGTGCTTGATTAAATCGAGGTGCTCGCCAAAAGTAAACCGCTCCCCAGAGCAAAATTAGAACCTGTCCTGTCCATGAGAACATGATGGGATCGGTTTCTGTCAGTACGTTGCTAGTAAAGAATTGGTTTAAGCCTAAAATAGTAACCCAATTATATAAGCCGGCTAACCAAAAGCCTTTTTTAGCGGTAGAGCGGTAAACTTGACACATTATTTAAATAAATTCCCGAGCATGCCTTTTGCAGCTTGTGCAATTAAATCGTTGGTATTGAAATTTTTTAAGTCTGGTAGTTTACCATCTGGTGTGATCATATCGACTAATTTTGGTAAGTATTGTGCCAAAATGTCGCTAGCATCTTTTTCATCTACGCCCACTTCTTGTGCTGCCACAGCCATATTTTCTTGGCCAACGACTTCAGTCACTTGATTAGCCGTAATAGGTTGATTGGGTTCATCTGCGCTGATCCAAGATTTTAATACGCCTTCTAAACCACTTTGTTGGAAACGAGCGATAATGCCTTCAATGCCACCTTGCGATTGCAATAAAGCTTTGATGAGGTTGATAGCCGTAGATTGACTATTGTTGCCATTGTTTAAAATAGAAGAGGCAACAGAGCCTAAGATATTTCCTAACATAAATTCTCCAATGCGGGATTCCGCTGAAATAAAAATTGAGCGCATAGTGTAATGCGCCCATTGTAACAAAACGTCTAGTTTGCAAAAGATTTTGTAAAAATGACCGCTTGTTATGCGCTTAGAATCGCACGGACTCTTTCTAAATCTTCAGCGGTATCCACACCCACTTGAGGAACTTCTTTGGCTAATTCAAGGTAAATTTTTTCGCCATACCACAATGGGCGCAGTTGCTCTAATGATTCTAGCTGCTCTAGCGTTGTCGGTTGCCAAGCAACATATTGTTTTACAAAGCCTGCACGGTAGGCATAAATGCCAATATGGCGAAGGTAGTTTTGACTCGCAACAAAAGCATCGTCACAATCCGCAAAATGATCACGTGCAAATGGAATGGGCGCACGAGAGAAATAAAGCGCAAAACCATGTTGATCTGTTAAGGTTTTTACTGCATTCGGATTAAAGAGTTCTTCTTTCGTGTTCAGTTTTACCGCAAGCGTTGCCATATTCACTTGATGCTTATCTAAGTTTTCAGCTACTTGCGCCACAATGACTGGTGGAATCAATGGCTCATCTCCTTGTACATTTACAATAATTTCATTATCAGCAATCGCCATTTTTTCGATCACTTCTGCTAAGCGCTCAGTACCAGAATTGTGGGCGGTAGATGTCATGCAGACTTCTGCACCAAAAGCGTGGGCAACCGCTTCAATTTCAGGATGATCTGTGGCGATAATCACACGGTTAGCACCTGCTTGCTGGGCTTTTTCCCAAACATGCTGAATCATCGGTTTGCCTGCAATATCAAGCAAAGGCTTACGAGGTAAGCGGCTCGAAGCATAGCGGGCAGGAATAATAACAGTAAAACTCATATTAAGCCTCTTGTGCATCTAAGAAACGTTCAGCATCTAATGCTGCCATACAGCCTGTTCCAGCAGAGGTGATGGCTTGGCGGTAGTTATGATCCATCACATCCCCAGCCGCAAATACGCCTTCGACAGAAGTTGCGGTTGCATTGCCTTCTAAGCCTGATTTTACTTTAATGTAACCATTATCTAATTCAAGTTGACCTTCAAAAATAGCCGTATTTGGGGCATGTCCGATAGCAACAAAGAAGCCATCCGCTTTAATTTCTTCTTTTTCTCCATTAACGGTAGAGATGACACGCACACCAGTTACTCCCGCGTTATCGCCTAATACTTCTTCAACAGTTCGGTTGGTATGCAATACGATTTTGCCTTCTTCTACACGTTTTTGTAGACGACCTAACAAAATTTTCTCTGCACGGAAACTATCACGACGATGCACTAAATGCACTTCGCTTGCAATGTTCGCTAAGTATAAAGCTTCTTCAACAGCAGTGTTTCCGCCGCCTACCACGACAACAGGTTTATTACGATAGAAAAAGCCATCACAAGTTGCGCAAGCTGAAACGCCTCTGCCTTTGAATGCTTCTTCTGATGGCAGACCTAAATATTTAGCAGATGCACCAGTGGCAATAATTAGTGCATCGCAAGTGAATGTATTCATATCGCCAGTGAGCGTAAATGGGCGTTTAGAGAGATCAACTTTGTTGATATGGTCGAACACAATTTCAGTATTAAATTTTTCGGCATGTTTAAGCATTTTATCCATTAAGCCTGTGCCGGTAGTGTGTTCGTATTCGCCTGGCCAGTTCTCGATTTCATCTGTGGTAGTTAATTGCCCGCCTTGTTGCATACCGGTAACTAAAACAGGGTTTAAATTAGCACGTGCCGCATAGACTGCTGCGGTATAACCTGCTGGGCCTGAGCCTAAAATCAATAATTTGGCATGTTTGGTTGTCATTGTGTTGTCCTTGTTTGTAAAATTCGCTAAAAATTTGACCGCTTGTAGTTAATAAAGCAAAGAATAGAGCTGTCTTCTAAATTTCGGTACGATCGCATCGCTACCTAATGCTGAAAGAATAGCTAAAAATTGGCTTTTTACCTCACCATTGCCTGCATTTAAATCACCTTTTAACCATTCAAATAAGAGTGTTAAGGCTTCTTCATTTTTACCGACTTGGTGCAACTGGTTTGCTAGACGTATCGCAATTTCTGGTGTTTTTTTAGTGGCGTAATCGGCTTGTAATTGTTGTAATTCAGGCGACTCAGCGGCTTGTTCTAACAATTCAATTTGTGCTTGAAGCCCTTGCCAGCGAGAATCTCGGTCTTGAATCGGAATTTGGGTTAATACGGCTTTGGCTTCTTCCGTTTTCTTCATCACAATAAATGTTTCCGCATAGAGCAAGGCAAAGTCACTATTTTTTTTCTCGCTTAGTTCCCAAGCTGATTTTAATAATGGAAGTGCTTGCTCATAACGTTCATCTTGTAATAATTCTAAGGCTCGATTGAATTTGAGTTCTTCTTCTTTCGGTAAAATGTTGGCTAAACGTATGCGTAGCTCTTGCTCACTGAGTTTACCTTGCGCCATATCAATGGGTTGACCGTTTGAAAAAAAGTAGAGCGTTGGTAAGGTTTGCACACGAAATTGCATCGCAAGTTCACGCTGTTCATCGCAATTGACGGTGGCTAATAGAAATTGTTTTGGATACTCGTCGACTAAGCGTCTGAGCATGGCATCAGTTTCAATAGAAGCAACATCTTGCAAAGAGGTAAAGCTAAATACAACAGGAATCTGCTGGGTGGCTTGCCACACTTCGCTAAAATTTGCTTCGGTAACGTTAACAATATAATCCATTCTCTATACCTTTATAAATATGTGCAAAATAGGGTTAAGGATATGCGGTTTCAATAGGTAATTCTGCTCGCATCCAACCATCAAATCCACCGGCAAGGCTATAAACTTGTTCGAAACCTTGCTCAACTAAAAATTGTGCGGTATTACGACTAGAATTCCCATGATAGCAACTGACAATGATGGGGTCTTCGTAATCGACCTCATCTAAAAATTGCCCATAACTTTGATTGGTTAAATGAAAAGCCCCTTGTGGGTGGCTATAAGTAAAACGAATATTATCACGAATATCGACTAGCACAGCATTTTCTTCGGTTTGTAGCAATTCCCAAGCTTGTTGCGGGCTAATTTCAGTAAAGGTTTCCATCATTATTCTCGCTGAAAAAAAGCGTAATATATCACTAAATCTAAAAGAGAATCTCTATTATTTCAAGTTGAAATTTTTAATGCGCTCAGTATAATTACGAACAATTTTCAAATGCGTTATTGCATTTTTTCTTTATTTTCCGTAGAGGACGTTATGGAGCAACTATTTCAATTCTTACAAGCATACATTGACTACATTATTTTAGGCTTATTAGGCTTAATGAGCATTATTTTAGTCTGGAAAATTGTTGAACGAATTTTATTTTATAGCAACTTAAAAGTGGCAGAATATGAGACTCAAGAAGAACTAGAAATTGATCTCACGCGTAACTTAACCACAATTTCAACGATTGGGGCAAATGCGCCTTATATCGGCTTATTAGGAACAGTTATCGGGATTTTATTAACTTTCTATGAGTTAGGTCATGCTGGTGGAGAGATTGATGCAGCATCTATCATGGTTCACCTTTCTTTAGCACTAAAAGCAACGGCAGCGGGTATTTTAGTCGCTATTCCAGCGATGATGTTTTATAGCGGTTTTAACCGTAAAGTAGATGAAAATAAACTTAGATGGCAAGCATTACACGCTCGTAAAGACGCTTAACAAGCGGTCGAATTTTTCAAGAAATTAACGAGGTGTTCAATGAAAAAATTTGATGAAATCAACATTATTCCTTTTATCGATATTATGTTGGTGTTGCTTGCGATTGTGTTGGTAACAGCCTCATTTATCTCGCAAGGTAAGATTCAAGTGAATGTGCCAAAAGCTACCACAACGCAAAATGTGAAAGCGGATGATTTGGCAAAACTCATCACGATTACGGCCGATAATCAGTTCTACTTTAACGATAAGCCAACAGACAAAGAACAATTAACTAATGAGATTCGTACTTGGGATAAAGCCCAGCGCGTTACCTTAAAAGTTGATGGTGCGGTTAGCTTTGAGAAATTTGTTGAGTTAACGGATTTATTGTCTGCTAATGACATTAAAAATGTTGGCATTATTACACGTAAAGATAATGGCAAATAGCAAATAGGATGAGAGAATGGATAAAACAAATTCTCGGATTGGTTTAGCAACCTCCATCATCCTACATGCGATGGCGGTCGCTTTATTTTGGTTTTTGAGTTTGCGTTTAACTGACACGAAACCAGTTGTTGAAGAAGAAGTTTCCAGTATTTCGATGGAAATGATGGCTGCGCTTGCTGAACAACCTGAGGTGGCAGTGACAACAGAACCGACTCCAGAGGAAAAAGCACCAGAGAAAGCTCCAGAGCCAGAAGATGTCATTGAAGAGCCAAAACCAGAACCGGTTGAAGAGGCTATTCCTGAGCCAAAAGTTGTGCCAAAACCACCAGAAAAACCGAAAGAAAAACCAAAAGAAAAACCACCGGAAAAACCAAAAGAGAAACCGAAACCGCCTGAAAAGCCGAAAGAAAAACCAAAAGAGAAGCTAAAAGTAGAAAAACCAGTTAAAGCAATAGAAACCGGTCCAGAAGTAAAACAAGGGATTGTCGCTAAGGCTGCACCCAATGTAGTACAAGGCAAAGAAGCCAAAGAGGGTATTGTGAATGGTAATCCACTTGGCAAAGGGAATGTTGGTAGTGCAAATGGCTCACCAAATGGCAATGCGGCAAGTGGCAACGGTAATGGTAGCGGTAATAAGGCTGGAGGCGCATCAAGCAGTGATATAAATGCGTACCGAGCGACTTTACAGCGTGCGATTCAGCGCCGAGCAAATAATACCTATCCAAAACGTGAAAAAATGATGCGTAAGATGGGAACCGCAACCGTAAGCTTTAATTTATCGCCAAGCGGTCAAATTAGTGGCGTGCGAGTGCTAAATAGCTCAGGCAACGAAAGTTTAGACGGTGCTGCAGTTAAAGCCGTAGAAAGTACCAGTGTAGAAGCACCACCAGCGGGCTTCCCATCACAGGTAACCGTGCCAGTGAAATTCTCAGTTGAGTAACGTACAAGCGGGTCAATTTTGCAAAAAAATTGCAAAATCCTACCGCTTGCCTAATCAAAGACGGTTCAGTAAAATGAGCCGTCTTTTAATTTTTATGAGGAACATCAGATGTTTGGAAAAGGTGGTTTAGGCAACCTAATGAAGCAAGCGCAACAAATGCAAGAGCGTATGCAAAAAATGCAAGAAGAGATTGCGCAACTGGAAGTGATTGGTGAATCAGGTGCAGGCTTAGTAAAAGTAACGATCAATGGCGCACACAACTGTCGCCGTATTGAAATCGATCCATCGCTGATGGAAGATGATAAAGAGATGGTTGAAGACTTAGTCGCTGCAGCATTTAATGATGCAGTACGCCGTGCAGAAGAATTACAGAAAGAAAAAATGGCAAGCGTTACTGCTGGTATGCCATTACCACCGGGAATGAAATTCCCATTCTAATCAATAATGATGAATAAGCCTTGAAGTGAACTTCAGGGCTTTTTTATTGAATCATAAAGACTTTGCTGAATTTCAGAAAAGAAAAAGCCTCGAATCAATGATTCAAGGCTTCTATTTATTTGGTGGAGATAATCGGGATCGAACCGACGACCTCTTGAATGCCATTCAAGCGCTCTCCCAACTGAGCTATATCCCCGTGACGCCTATCATAAATAGCATCAGAAAAGGTGTCAAGCCGAAATCTTTATTTAAGCTTGGGCTTGAATGTAGTCGATGGCTTTTTGAACACGAGCAAGCGTGCGTTCACGACCAACAAGCTGAGCAGTAATATCCATTGATGGAGATTGACCAGAACCTGTTACCGCTAAGCGGAATGGCATACCTACTTTACCCATACCGATTTCTAATTCTGCTGCTGTTGCATTCATTGCATCATGAATTGCTTCAACATTCCAATCAGTTAAAGCGGTCAATTTTTCCAATAATTTTGCAAGTGGTGCAACTGCTTCAGGTTTGAAGTTTTTCGCCGCAGCTTTTTCATCATAAGCCTCAAACTCTTGATAGAAATAACGGCTTGATGCGGCTAATTCTTTTAACGTTTTTGCGCGTTCACTTAATACTGGAATAATGGCTTCTAATGCTGGACCATTTTGTGTATCAATCCCTTGTGCATCCATATGCCATTGCAGATATTTTGCAACATGTTCTGCGGGTAAACTACGCATGTAATGTTGGTTTAACCATTGCAATTTTTCAGTGTTAAATGCACTAGCTGATTTGCTAACTGAATGAATATCGAATAATTCGATCATCTCTTCACGGCTGAAGATCTCTTGGTCGCCATGCCCCCAACCTAAACGGACTAAGTAGTTAATGAGGGCTTCTGGTAAATAACCGTCATCACGGTATTGCATTACGCTTACTGCACCGTGGCGTTTAGAGAGTTTTTGACCATCGTCACCGTTAATCATGGAAACGTGAGCATAAGTTGGAATTGGTGCCCCTAATGCTTTTAAAATGTTGATTTGGCGTGGGGTATTGTTGATGTGGTCTTCACCGCGCACAACATGTGTAATGCCCATATCCCAGTCATCAACCACAACGCAGAAATTGTAAGTTGGTGAGCCATCAGTACGACGAATGATTAAATCATCTAATTCGCTATTGTTTATTTCAATACGTCCGCGCACGGCATCTTCAAATACCACAGAGCCTTCAGTTGGGTTTTTAAAACGTACCACGTGTGGTTCATCTGCAGAATGTGTGTGATCATTTAAGCAGTGGCGATCGTATTTTGCTTTTTCTTTATTGGCTTCTTGTTCGCTACGTAAAGCTTCAAGGCGTTCTTTTGAGCAATAGCAACGATATGCCGTGCCTTCTTCAATCATTTGATCGATTACTTGGTTATAACGATCAAAACGTTTTGTTTGGAAATAAGGGCCATGTTCCCATTCAAGATTTAGCCATTCCATGCCTTCTAAAATTGCTGCAGTTGCTTCAGGCGTTGAACGTTCTAAATCGGTATCTTCGATACGTAATACGAATTCACCGTTAAAATGTTTAGCGTATAACCAAGAATAAAGCGCTGTTCTCGCGCCACCTACGTGAAGGTAACCTGTTGGGCTAGGGGCAAAACGAGTACGCACTTTAACATTTGGATCTAAAGGAAAGAGGGTTTCAATGTTCATATTATTTATTGCCTGTTTTGTAATAATTTAGTTAAACAGCGCTATTTTACTCTTTTTTCAAGCGGTTTTGGCGAATAAAATGATAAAAAAAGCGGAGTTTGGTTGAAAAAAACAACAAATGCGTTGAATTTGAAAAAAAGCGTTTGACGAGCAAGGAAAAATCTCTATAATGCCTCCTCACGACATGGGCGATTAGCTCAGTTGGGAGAGCACCTCCCTTACAAGGAGGGGGTCACTGGTTCGAGACCGGTATCGCCCACCACTTTTTTCCAAAGTGTTCATGTCTGACAATCTAATTTGAAAATGGGCGATTAGCTCAGTTGGGAGAGCACCTCCCTTACAAGGAGGGGGTCACTGGTTCGAGACCGGTATCGCCCACCACTTTTTACAAAGTGTTCCATTTTCAATCCCTTTGATTAAGTCTCAAGTGGGCGATTAGCTCAGTTGGGAGAGCACCTCCCTTACAAGGAGGGGGTCACTGGTTCGAGACCGGTATCGCCCACCACTTAAGACTTATTCATAAACTTCAAATTATAGCAACTTGCTATATCAGAAGGGCGATTAGCTCAGTTGGGAGAGCACCTCCCTTACAAGGAGGGGGTCACTGGTTCGAGACCGGTATCGCCCACCACTTA
>FLSK01000007.1_pt1 | contig 15102 bp, 8 predicted proteins | sample 1550541 | NCBI WGS metagenome assembly FLSK01 (sample SAMEA4031773, study PRJEB14383) | metagenome | biome: human; feature: oral; material: saliva | place: Philippines | collected 2014
GCATCGCCATAACTGAAAAAACGGTAGCGATTTTCGACCGCACTTTTATAGGCGTTCATGGTGTGACTAAAGCCGGCAAAGGCAGACACCAACATAATCAACGTACTTTCCGGTAAGTGGAAGTTGGTAATTAACGCATCCACCACACGGAATGATTTACCTGGGTAAATAAAAATGGATGTATCAGAAAAATAAGGTTCAATTAAATCTGGGTTGCCATTTTCTTCTGCAGATAGGGCAGCGGTTTCAACAGAACGCACTGATGTTGTGCCTACCGCAATCACACGTTTGCCAGCTTTCTTCGTTTCAATAATGGCATTGCAGACTTCTTGAGAAAGCTCCACATATTCCGCGTGCATAATGTGATCTTCGATATTTTCAACACGTACGGGTTGGAATGTGCCTGCGCCCACGTGCAAAGTCACAAATTCAAAATTGACACCTTTTTCGTGTAGTTTTTGTAACAGTTCATCATCAAAATGCAAGCCAGCCGTTGGCGCAGCGACTGCACCAGGCACTTTGTTATACACGGTTTGATAGCATTCTTGATCCGCTTCTTCATCAGGGCGATCAATATAAGGCGGCAAAGGCATATGACCAATTTCTTGTAATACATCAAGCACATTGCGACTTTTATCCGCTAATTCCACTTCAAAAAGCGTATCTTGACGGCCAACCATAATGACTTTTACACCATTATTTTCACCCAGTTTATCTTCGCCTAAAAATAATTCAGTACCTTCTTTCGGGGCCTTTGATGAGCGAATATGCGCTAAAAAATGATGTTCACTTAAAACTCGTTCCACTAACACTTCAATTTTCCCGCCACTGGCTTTTCGACCAAACATACGAGCAGGGATCACGCGCGTATTGTTAAAAATCAACAAATCACCTTCGTCGATTAAATCCAATACATCGGTAAAAGTGCGGTGAGAAATCTCCCCGTTTTCACCATTGAGTTGTAGCAAACGGCAAGAAGAGCGATCTTTTTTAGGATAACGAGCAATCAGCTCATCAGGTAAGTCAAAATGAAAGTCAGAAACACGCATAATTGTAAATCATGAAAGCTAAAAATGGGGCATAGTCTAGAGCGAATAAGGGGGAAATACAAGGGGGAAATGTTGATGAAGTTAAATTGGTTTGAAAGTAGATGAAAACTAAATTTGTTAATTACATCTAGCCAATTTGGAATAAGTAGTCGTTAAAAAAACGACTACTTATTAAAGCAAATATTGAATGGTTTTAATTATTTTCAAAGTTCCTTTTTCTCAAATCTTAAAAAATCCGCTAATTTTTTTGACTCGGCAACTTCATCATGCGGAATCATCACATAACGCCAAGACTTCCCATTGTGCTGCAACGCATAATCCGTAGCATGTTTACACCATTCAAAAGCTGCATCAGCTTTTGCCAAAACTTCAGGATCTTTTAAATCTTTGCCTGCTTTAGTTTCGACAAGCCAGATAGAATCTTCTGTTTCTACAACAAAATCAGGGATATATTCTTTAGAATCGAAACCTGATTTCCAGTAAATCTGGAATTGTCCTTGCGATGGCTTGAACCATTTTTGCGCGTCTCGTTCTAGAATCACAGCAAAACGGCGTTCAGTATCAGAGTCGAATTTTTGTAAGGGATACAGACATTTGGAAAAGCTGCCAAACAGCATTTGCTTAATACGGCTGACATCTTTGGGTGTTTGTCGCACAGAATGAATCGGCTCATCAGCTGAAACAGTATAGTTACATGGTTTGAGTGTACTAAATCCTTGGCTGACGCGCGCCTCATAGCTCGCCGCTTTTTCCCAAAAATGCGCCATCATTTGGGCATGGATTTCACGGGCAATTAGACGACGTTCTTTATCCAACACACTTAAAACTTCCTCTTCGGATAAATAACCGCGCAGGTGCGCCACCATCTGGCCCGCCAAATCGTAAAGCAAGTCGGCTTGGGTGAAATAGTCGATATCGTCGAAATCCATCAGCGAAAAAACAATATAGTCTTCAGGGCGTTTTTCCTTCATACCCAATTCAGCAGACAGGCTACTTTGTTCGTTGGTGTGCAGGTTGTGAATAGTGATTTCACGTTCACTCGGTTGTAGATGCAGACTGCTTAAGTCGAGTTTGAACGGATGAAATCCCGTGCTGACTTCCCCACTAGGTACAACTGTGATTCTAGGAATATCGATGGTTTGATTCACCATTGTTTCTGTGGTTTTAGCAACAATTTCGACTATATCCAGCTCATCCACCAGCAATTCCCCTTGAGCCGGTTGTAATGCCGTCTGAACTTCTTGAACGATTTTTTCACGGATTTCAGCTGTCAATAAAGCTCGGGAAGTTGGCGCCTCACTTGGACGGGAAGCATATTTTGCCGCAGCTTCCATTACTGTACGGGCAATGCGTTTTTCTGTTTCAGTTTTAAAAACAGGCTGATAATCGACTGAAGAATTGGTTTCTGAAATACCTTGTTTTGTATTTTCAGACGACGTTTCCGCTAATCCCAATTTCGTTTCCACTCCGCTATATACCTGCACGCTGACTCTCTTATCATCTGCACTCGGCGTATCCAAAATTACCTGTTTCAATTTCAGTACTGAATCACCTTTATTAGCTTCATCGATGATTTCCTGAAAGCGGTCGTGGGCGATAATGTTCAATCTATCCACCACTTCTACTCCCGTGCGTTTACCGTAAGGCAGACGCAAACCGCGTCCGATAGATTGCTCGATCAGTGTTCTAGCATTGGCAGCGCGCAGCGGTACGATGGTATAAAGATTGGTAACATCCCAGCCCTCTTTGAGCATATTGACATGAATCACGATTTCCGTCGGTTCATCCACGCTTTCCACTGCTAAAAGTCGTTCAATCATTTCTTCTTCGTCTTTACCTGATTTACTCGAATCCACCTGAATCACTTTGCCCTGATAACGCCCGTTATAAAAGTTGTCCGACTCCAGTAAAGACAATAATTGCGCCGCGTGCGTGGTATCGCGGGCAATCACTAGCATAAAAGGCTTCACCACGGCAACATTATTTTCCCGAGCATAAGTTATAAGCTCGACCTTGGTGTTTTCATGTACACGCACGCCGTCTTCCAACTTAATTTTCTCAATTTCTTCGGGCGTATAATTTTTCGCATCAAAATTGCGCTGCGTAACCACCGCAGGCATTTTGACAAAACCATCCTCCATTGCCCGAGCCAAAGGATAATCTACAATCACGTTTTTGAACGGAATAGGCGCTTTGGTGGATTCCACAAATGGCGTAGCAGTTAATTCCAAGCCAAAAAGCGGATTTAATTCATTAATTGCCCGCATCCCCGCCTGCGCCCGATAGCGATGTGATTCATCCATCAGCAACACCAAATCGGGCAGATTCGCCAGATAATTGAAATAACTATCGCCCAGCACTTCTCGCATCCGCTTGATTTTCGGCTCTTTGCCTCCTCGCACTTCGCTATTTATCTTCGAAATATTGAATACATTAATAGTAATTTCACCAAAAAGATTATCCATACCCATACTCAAATCTTGCTGTTCATAGTTGTCTCCACTAATCAGCTTGGGTGGACTCACCGCAAATTCACTAATGCCTTTAAACACATATTTCGGTGTATTTGGCGTAAAGTCGGCAATCAGCTTGTTATAAATCGTCAGGTTCGGTGCAAGTACAAAAAAATTATTGATACCGTGTGCCAAATGAAGATAGGTGATAAATGCCCCCATTAGACGGGTTTTTCCCACCCCTGTTGCCAAAGCAAAGCACAATGACGGAAATTCCCGCTCAAAATCCTCCAAAGTGGGAAACTCGGCTTTTAAAGTATTCAACACTGCAGCCACATCTCGGTCTTTCTGCGCCATTTCCGGTGCAGCATCCAACGCCTGCTTTAACTTCGCCAAACTTTCTGCTTGCGGTGCACGCAAAGACAAACGCCCGTTGATATAGTTTTGAGTTCTGATGCTCATGGTTTAATCTCTTGTTTTAATCTTTTATATTAATAGTTACTCAAACTTTTCAAGTAACTTAAACGCTTGTTGGGCCGAGTTACCGATTCGGATAGTGCATAATAAAGATTCAGGATTTAAGAGGTTTCCTGAGATATTGCCTGCACGGGTATTATTCATCACTATCCATTCCATCAAACAATCCGCCCTGATTTTCGACCGCACTTTGACGCTTGGCAGGTTTGGTTTTGTCGGCGGGTTGGTTTTCAGACGACCTTGGTTCAGGCTCTTCTTCCGCCATCGGAAGATTGGCGACGTTCAAGCTGTAATCATCGTGTCCCCATTCGCAGCGTTTCAAAATCATTTTGGGGATTTTTTTTAAGGAAAGATTCGGGAAACGCTCTGCCGCCTGATCTGCCGTAATCCCACGCCAAGCGGAGCAGCAGATCAGCAGGCTGCGACCTGCTCCAACCTCATCTGAAAGCACTTGCAACTGCTCAACAGATAAGCTTTGGGTGGTAACGTAGATAAAATCGTTTTCGCTGGAATAACCATGCTGCCACCAAAGGTTTTCAGACGGCATATAAGTAAATCCCTCCAGCTTCGCTAAGGCTTCCGCCAGCATTTCAGGGTTGTAGTCGGGATTGATGATTTGATTGCCCCATTTGTCGTTCACAATCAATGTCGGCGCAAGGCGGAAATAGCGGAATCCGCCTCCCCCTTGCCAGTTTACCGCTTTGGAAATCCCGCCCTGGTCTTCGCCATCGATGACTTTTTGCAGGCGCGGGATAATGTGCGTATGGCAATGCTCGCCCAGCTCCACCATAATCCAACGCCGTCCCATTTTATGGGCGACCGCGCCAGTCGTGCCTGATCCTGCGAAAGAATCTAGGACGAGATCGCCGGGGTTAGTAGCGATATGAATCACTCTTTCTATAAGTTTTTCAGGTTTGGGGGTGTCAAAAACTTCAGAGCCAAAAAGATCTTTAATCTCTTTTTTTGAAGTCCGGTTACTTCCAACGTCGATTTGATTCCAGATTGTTTCAGGTGGTTTCCCTTCTGAATTTTCATAATAAATTCGGAAATAAACACTCCAACCATTTTTAGTTTTTACCCATTCAATGCGAGCCATGTCTTTTAAAAGGCGTTCCTGTCCCCAACGCCAACGGCTATCAGAACCATCAGGATTTTTTGGATAAACCAACTCCCCATCAGGCGCAGTAATTGGAAAGTACATCGAGGGTCTTTTTTCTCGGTGCCCATCAGCTCCCATTGCTCTTAATGGTTTCAAATAATATACACGCCCATATTCATCTTTTTTATTGTAATGCTCTGGAATTGAAGCATCAGTAATACGATTAAATTTCATATAAGTAACATTTTTCGCATACACTAGTAAATGGTCATGGCGAGATGAAAAATATTTCGCATCCATTCTTGGGCTATCAGCCTTCTCCCAAATTACGTTAGAAAGAAAGTTTACTCGACCAAAAATTTCATCACACAATACTTTCAAATAATGCGCTTCGTTATCGTCGATGGTAATCCACAGCGAACCGTCATCTGAAAGCAGGCGTTTGATAATTTCCAAACGGTCGCGCATCAACCCTAGCCAAATAGAATGCTCTAGCCCGTCGTCGTAATGAGTAAAGGCACTGCCTGTGTTGTAGGGCGGATCGATAAATACACATTTCACCTTACCCGTAAATTCCTGCTCTAATGCCTTAAGTGCAAGCAGGTTATCGCCGAAAATCAATCGGTTATCAAACGCCGTCGATTCCGACCGCACTTTGGCGTGATACGACTTTTCGGAGTCTTCGAGCAAAATCCGCGCTTCTAACTTCGGACGTTTATGTTTGCCTATCCAGGTGAGTTCTAGTTTTTGTTTGGTCATACTATTTCCTAAAATTCAATTATGCCGATGCTAGAGCAGCCATCAGCCTATTTTTAATCGTGTTACAGTCTGTTTGATTCTCAAAAATTGCTTGTGCAGTTTTTCCCCATTGTTCAGCTTGCACAATATCAACTAATTTCTGACAAATTACATCAAGAAAAGAAGATAAATTCAATTTTTCCTCTTCTGTAATAGAGAAATTTTCACCATATTGTAATTGTTTTTTAATAAAGACAATATGCAGAATAATCCAAAGACCGTGATTTAAAATATCTTTTGCTTGCAAATTCATATCTAAATCAAGCGGTTCACCATTTGCACGATCTTTGACAATTTCAGAAATTATTCGTCCGACTTGGATTATTCGCCATATTTCTTTTGCTGTTCTCGAATCTGGGAATAGCCTTTGATAGGCATCTTGCATCTTTTCTCGGTGAGAAACTAATCCAATTCGACGAAATAATCTCTTTTTATCTGATTTTGCTGCAATTACATATTGCTGCCAATCATTTCCAATTACAGTGCAGGCTAATAATGGAACAAGCTCTTTAATACTAAAACATGTTTCAGAACTAGGCGGTTCGTCATTTCCTGATTTAATCAAATAGGTAATACCCGCCATGCTCAATGTATTTTTTAATCTAATTTGATTATCATCTAAAGATACAAAATCTTCCAAGTCTACCGCATTTTGTCTATTTCGAGCTTGAGTTACTTCGGTTGAAAAATTATCAGGCGTACCCCCTAAACATAAAAATGTTGTGAATACTAACGTTGGATGCTGTTGATAATATTCAATGGGCTTACTGCCAATCACTCCTACTGTTTGAGCTCCATTAATAATTGATAATCCTTTAACTTTAAATCGGCCTTTTTGACGATTTGAATCTCGTGGATATATTTCATCAATCGAATTACATAAAAAAGTAATGCCATTATTGAAATAAAAAAAATGCTCAGGGTTATCTTCTAATGTCTTATATAAACTTTGGTTAACTGCAGTTTCACCTTTAAATCTTCGTATATTTTTTTCAACTAAAAAATGCTGGTGAGTATTCCAAAGCACCACTAATTTTTCAGCATTCATCTGGCCATAAAATGCTTTATAAGGAGATTGTGTATGACCAAAATTCATCAATTCTATATCTTCATCAATTAACGAAGTTGTGGAACTATTTAGATGAATCTCATGCAATGTATTTAATCCATAAGCATGGCAACGAATAAAATCAGGAGAAGAATCATTAAATGCTCTTTCAATATCCATAAAAATATTTCTTCTATCATCAGAAATTGCAGTCCCTGAATAAGCTAGAATGACTTTGACTTTACAAATTCCGCTATTCAATGCATCTTTAATTTGAGATGTTTTTTCCTTCAAGCATTCATTAAATCGCTCTAATCTTCCCTCCAATAAATCTATAACTCCATCACGAAATTTCGAAACATCGCCTAACTCAGGCTCACCAAACCCAGTATCAATATATTTTGATTGAATCAACCAAATTATATGATTGTTATCTACAAACACAGAATCAATGCCATGGTCTAATCCTCCATCTATACTAGCATCAATAGCTTCATCTATGCTTGCTGCTGCATCTTCATGCAATATAAATGCAGCAATGGCTTTAGATAGAAAATTGCGTTTTTTAGCAGTTTCATCATTACCAATCCCTACAATTTTTGCATAATCACACTCTAATTTTTGACATAACAATTCCAGTTCTAACGGCCTTGGTCTTTTCTGTGCCATTACGCTATCTCCCATTCAATCCAAAACAATTCTTCCTCTTTCACCTTTTGTTTCAGATTTTCTTCCAAATCTTCAATCAGTTTGTTGCGCTTTGCTTCGATTTCATCTTGTTTATCAAAAAGTTCTCGGCGTTGGCGGCTGCGTTTGTTTTCTAATTCGCGCTGCTTTTTCTGCCAGCTTAGTTTTTCCTCCAAAGTGGCGGAAGTGGCGGCGGTGCGGCGGACTTCTTTGATTTCACGATCGGTTTCTTTAATGTCCTGTTCCAAACCTTGTTTTAAATCATCCGCCCAGTCGTCCAGTTTCTGCACTTCCTCCTCAAAATAACCCAAATTACGTTCGGTAGCTTGGTTTAATAGCGTTTGGCGGCGTTCAGCCATATTGTTGAATAAGGTCGTCTGAAATCCGGTTTTTATTGTGGTTTCGGCAATTTGTGCAGGCAGGCGCAGAAGTTTTTCTGGATCGTCAGCTTGTAGAATTTCACCGTTTTCAGTTGCAGCGGCAACAAGTATGTGCTGCTCTGTATCACCCAGTGCGCTGATGCTGATGAGTTTGGCAATCAATTGTCCGCTTCGTCCGCGATAGGGTTCGAGTGTACTGATCCTGCCGTTATGCTCTTGATAATCAAAAATTAAACGTACAGGTGGACAATCGCGTTTTTTGGCGCGATCGATAATGGCTTGTGCCAAGGGATGGGTGATGCGGTAGAGATAGGCTTCGCCACTTTTTCGTGGCAGTTCGTATCGTCCTGTTGGAATGTTAAGGCTGTCTGAAAGATTTTCAGGTAGTTTATTGAGTATAAAACCACCGTCATAGAAGCCTGAACTGTCACCAAGTTCGCTTTGGGTTAACTCCATTAAGATTTTTTCGTATTTGTTGAGTGCTACTTGGCTTTCTTCAGCACGAATGCGTAGTCTTTCGCGGACTTCTTCATCAAAATTTTCCAGCAGGGTTTGACGGGCTTTCATCATGTTTTGGTTAATTTCGTCCGATAGCTCACTTTGCAGGCTATCAAAGGCAGATTTGATCTCGTCGGACTGACGGCATTGGCGATAGATTTCAGCAATGCGGCGTTCGATATCTACGCCACTACCGATTGCCCCCAATACTTCGTCACTAGCACCAAATACACCATTAAAAAGCTTAAATTTTTGTTCAAGCAATTCGTAAACACGTTGGTCGGCTTCATTGGTTTCATCAACAAAATTCACTACAACGACATCATGTTTTTGTCCATAGCGGTGACAGCGTCCGATGCGCTGTTCAACGCGCTGTGGATTCCAAGGTAGATCATAATTGATAATGAGTGAGCAGAATTGTAGGTTAATGCCTTCTGCACCTGCTTCAGTGGCAATCATGATGGTGCCACGCTCTTTGAAATGCTCTACCAAAGCGGCACGGGTATCGGCAGTTTTGGAACCGGTGATTTTATCGCTGCCTTCATGCCGTTTGAGCCAGTCTTTATAGATTTTTTGTGCTTGTGGGTCACTGTTTGTACCGTTGAATAACACGATACCGTCACCATTCTCGCCTGCGTAGTCAGTTTGGGCAAGACATTCTAAGAGATAGGCTTGGGTGCGTTTGGATTCGGTAAAAATAATGGCTTTTTGCGCCGCACCAAGTTCTTTCAATTTAGCAAAGGCTGTGGAAAGTGCGGTCAATAATGCGCGACTTTTTGCGTCTTCTCGGATGTTTTCGGCAAGTTGTTTAAAATGTTTGAGCTCTTCAATTTCATCAGCGATGGCTTGGTATTCATCAGCAGTCAGAATGTTCGATTCGTTTTCTTCTTCCCATTCTTCTGCAGTTTCATCTAAGCTTTCATAATCTTCGTCCAAAGTTTCAACCAGATCTTGCGTGGTTGATTCTGCCAATACGCCTTGTAGGCGCTTGGTCATAGTATCCAGTGCGCCTGCAATAGCACGGCTACTAGAGGCTAAAAGCTTCCACAATACTAGGGAAATAAGCTGTCGTTGCCCTTCTGGCATTGCTTGCAGATTTGGACGGCGAAGGTATTCGGCAACCAAATGAGAAAATTCTCGTTCTTGGTCGGATGGCGTAAATTTTTGCAGGATGGCGAGGCGCTGAGTGTAGGGAACATAAGCCTGTACTTGACGGCGTAAAGTACGTTGGCAAACAGGGCTGAGTCGCTGGCGCAGATGGGATAAGGTCTGTTCTGTGGCCTTTGCACCGAATTGAGCACGAAAACTATCTAAGTCGCCAAAAACACGGTCATCTATCATGCTGACCAAGCCGTAAAGTTCAAGCAGAGAATTTTGCAAAGGAGTAGCAGTTAATAGAACCTTACTGGATACGTTTTCCAAAGCTTCTTTTAAAGTTTTACCAATAACATTGTTTTTCTTATAAACATTGCGCAGACGATGAGCTTCATCTAATACAACCAAATCCCATCCAATTTGCTTAATATCATCCGCTTTAGATTTAGCAAATTGATAGGAGCAGATAACGGGATTTTCTTGACGAAAAGGGTTTTTGCCTGTTTTTTTTATGGCATTGTAACTTTTAGCCTCCAAAATCATAGCCTGCAAGCCAAATTTTTCTTGTAGCTCCTGATGCCATTGTTTGCGCAAGTTAGCAGGAGTGATAATCAGAATTTTACGTTTGCGTTCTGCCCAATGCTGCAATATCACCAAGCCCGCTTCGATGGTTTTTCCTAAACCTACCTCATCTGCCAAAATCACACCTTTTGACAAAGGATTTTTGCAGGCAAACAAGGCAGCATCAACTTGATGCGGGTTTAAATCGACTTGGGCATCAACCAATGTTGTTGCTAACGATTCCATACTGCCTCCCTCGGCTTGACGGGTTAAAAGCCAGGCGTAATATTTGGATTGATGAGGAGTCAGTTGATGTAGATACATATATTTAGGATGCTCCAAATGTATTTTTTAAAGTGTGAGTATGATGTATCTCTTAGACAAAATTTGAACTTCATCTTGAGTTGAGTAGGTACAGTATAGGAGGGAAGTGGTAAACATAAAATCATCCTTTATATTTATGAACACTTTAATTACTTTTGTTTAATTTACCCCTAATCTCATTTTAATGTCAAGAATGATTTTTATATATTTTTTCATAAATAATATGAAGTTAATTGATTTTAAAATGGAGTGTTTTATATGATTTGGAGCGCTTTTTAGAATATAAAAAAAGCCCTTTCAAAAAAGTGAAAGGGCAAAATATTTGGAGTCATACTATGAGTTGTTGAATTAACAAATCAGGTATGGAGCGCATTATAGCGAATTTGTTAATAAATGCAACAATTTTTTAACAAATCAATTGTGTGGATTGCGTGTGTTGGTGTTGACCAAGTTACGCATCAACAATGCATAATCGAGTTGGATGTCTTGTGGCACATCTAAAAAGACAAAGTGGCCATCGCCAAGTGCGGCTTCCACATTTTCATTTTTGCGATTGAGCATTTTTTCAATTTTAAAGACGATGTTACCTTGTGGTGTCATCATTTCCACTTCATCACCAAGCAAGAATTTATTTTTCACTGCCACTTCAGCCATACCTTGCTCGTTACGTTTACCGGTAAATTCACCGACAAATTGTTGGCGTTCAGAGATAGAGTAGCCGTATTCGTAATTTTGGTATTCATCGTGCGTATGACGACGTAAGAAACCTTCGGTATAACCACGGTGTGCAAGGGATTCCAATGTATCCATTAAGCTTTCATCAAATGGTTTGCCTGCAGCTGCATCATCAATAGCTTTACGATAAACTTGAGCGGTTCTTGCGCAGTAATAGAATGATTTAGTACGACCTTCAATTTTTAAAGAATGCACACCAAGTGCGGTCAATTTTTCCACGTGTTGTACTGCACGCAGGTCTTTTGAGTTCATAAAGTAAGTGCCGTGTTCATCTTCAAACGCCGTCATTTGCTCATCGGGCTTTTGTGATTCGGTATAAAGGAAAACTTTATCCGTTACTGCACCTTCACCTAAGGTCGGCGCGACATTTTTCACTTCGATTTGTTGAGCGGGATCGATTTTTGGCACGATGTTGCCCACTTCATCGATGGTGCCTTCTTCCATTTTGTATTCCCAACGGCAAGCATTGGTACAAGTGCCTTGGTTTGGGTCGCGTTTGTTGATATAGCCAGAAAGCAAGCAGCGGCCAGAATACGCCATACATAACGCACCGTGTACGAAGATTTCGAGTTCGATATCAGGCACATGTTGGCGAATTTCAGCGATTTCTTCGATGGACAATTCGCGCGATAAAATCACACGAGTTAACCCCATTTGCTTCCAGAATTTTACCGTTGCCCAGTTTACGGCGTTCGCTTGTACAGAAAGATGAATATCAATATCCGGGAAGTTTTCACGCACCAACATGATTAAGCCTGGGTCAGACATAATTAAGGCATCAGGGCCCATGTCGATCACAGGTTGTAAATCTTTGATAAAGGTTTTGAGTTTAGAGTTATGCGGTGCAATGTTTACGACCACATAGAATTTTTTGCCAAGCGCATGGGCTTCATCGATCCCGATTTTTAAATTGGCATGATTAAATTCATTGTTACGTACACGTAAGCTGTAACGTGGTTGGCCTGCATAAACGGCATCTGCGCCATACGCAAAGGCATAGCGCATGTTTTTAAGGGAGCCTGCAGGGGAAAGTAATTCAGGTTTAAATGGGGTTGTCATAATATTCTCTTGTCTGATTTCAGGTCAGTAGCTTGCTTTTGGCAAGCCGTATTAAAGGCCTGTATTTTAGGCGGATTTAGGGATTTGTAAAGTAAAAGTGCGGTTGGTTTTTCGATTGTTTTTTAAGTTAAAAATAAAAAAGGCGAACCATTGTTCGCCTTATCATGATGATATTTAATTAAATCGCCCAACCGCCAGCATAGAATGCGACAAGGACAATGGCGATGATAATCGTGCCGATGTTGAGTTTTTTCACATCACCACTCACGATACGCCCAATCACTAATGCCGCAAAGCCAAGCATGATACCGGTTACGATGTTTGCCGTTAGAACGATGAATACCGCACAAACTAAGCCACTCATTGCGCCCACGAAATCATCGAAGTCTAATTTGGTCACATTGCTTAACATTAATAAGCCTACATACATTAACGCCGGTGCAGTTGCATAACCAGGCACTAAGAATGCAAGTGGTTGGAAGAATAACATTAATAAGAACAATACGCCGACGACGATAGCGGTGATACCGGTTTTACCGCCTGCGGCTGTCCCTGCTGCTGATTCGATATAAACGGCTGCTGGCGCAGTACCGAATAAGCCTGAGAATAAACTACTTACAGAGTCAGAGGTTAAGGCTTTACCACCGTTAATGATTTGTCCGTCTTTGTCTAATAAGTCAGCTTGTCCTGCTACGGCACGAATAGTACCTGTTGCGTCAAATACGGCAGTCATCACTAAAGCAAAAACAATCGGTAAAATGGCTGGTTGTAATGCACCTTGGAGATCTAATTGTAAGAAAAGTGAGTTTTCACCAAAGGTTGGCATTTTGAAGATTTGTCCATTGAATGTTACGTTTGGATCGAAGATTAAACCAACGATAGTAATCGCGATGATGACCCATAAAATTCCGCCTTTCACTTTCATTTTTTCTAAGCCGATAATGAATGCTAGGCCGATTAAAGACATCATTACAGGGAAAGAGGTGAAATCGCCTAATTTAACCGGTAAACCCGCTTGGTTACCGACCACTAAGCCTACGCCATTTGCGGCGATTAAAAGTAAGAATAAGCCGATCCCGATCCCTGCACCGTGCGCGATACTTGATGGCAAGTTACGTAAGATCCATGAGCGAATACCTGTTGCAGAGATTAAGGTGAACACTAAACCCATGAGGAATACGGCACCTAATGCCACAGGAATAGAAACATGTTGACCAATCACTAAGCTAAATGCGGTGAAGGCAGTTAATGAAATAGCACAGCCGATCGCCATTGGCGCATTTGCCCAAAAGCCGATTAAAATCGATCCAAGTCCTGCGACTAAACAGGTTGCGATAAACACTGATTCTGCTGGAAAGCCTGCATCACCAAGCATTTTAGGCACAACAATCACGGAATACACCATAGCTAAGAAGGTGGTTAAACCCGCGATGATTTCTTGACGAACCGTTGAACCGCGTTTGCTGAGTTCAAAGGTTTTTTCTAAACTTGACATAAAGTCCCCTAGGTTAATAATCAAAAAGATGTGCTATTTTATAGTAAATCATTCAAAAGTAAACGTTTGCGTAATCGTTTTATAGAAGTTTGATAGGAAAGTGCGGTCAGTTTTGAGGATGTTTTTCCCATATTTTTTTATCGGCTAAAAACTGCTATACTCTGAGAGTTTTTAACGTAATCAAAAAAGGAAAAACAATGGCTGATTTTAATCAAATTTTAACGCCAGGCGATGTAGATGCCGGCATTATCAATGTGGTAAATGAAATTCCAGAAGGGAGCTGCCACAAAATCGAATGGAACCGTAAAGTTGCCGCGTTCCAATTAGACCGTGTTGAGCCAGCGATCTTCGCAAAACCAACTAACTATGGTTTCATTCCGCAAACTTTAGACGAAGATGGCGATGAGTTAGACGTTTTATTATTAACTCGCCAACCACTTGCAACAGGTGTATTCCTAGAAGCAAAAGTAATCGGTGTAATGAAATTCGTTGATGATGGCGAAGTGGACGATAAAATCGTTTGTGTGCCAGCAGATGATCGCGATACCGGCAATGCATACAACAGCCTTGCCGATGTGCCAGCACAATTAATCAAACAAATTGAATTCCACTTCAATAACTACAAAGCATTGAAAAAACCAGGTTCAACGAAAGTGACTCACTGGGGCGATGTAGAAGAAGCGAAAGAAGTGATTCGTGAATCAATCAAGCGTTGGAATGAACGTTAATTTTTCATGTTAATGAATTTAAAAGGCATCAGATTGATGCCTTTTGTTTTTATAGATAAATAAAAGTACAATTAAAATGAGCTACATATACTCCTAGAATTCGTATGTTTTTAACCGTACCCGTAATGAGATTGACCTGAAAAGTAGAATATCGTTGTGGAGAAAGCTTAACGGACAAAGAAGAAATGGAGTTAGAGATTTAATATAAACAAGAAAAAATAAAGGATTAGGTAAAGAGAGTAACCACTAATGAATAAAATTCTTCAAATTATTATTCTTTTAATACTGATATTTTTATGTTGTTTTTTTGTATTTTCATTAGGTTTAATAATATTTTCATTTGTTATGAATGGAGGTTCTATTTCTTTAAATGAGACAATGGAAATAATAGTTTTTTGCTTTAAATTGTTTTCATTAGGTTCTCCTTTGATATTATTATCAATATTTATTTCAAATAGAATTAGGATATAGAATTTTAGAGGTGTTTAAAAAACATGATCTGAAAAGAAACATCAATATCGTAGTTTTTTAGATTTCTAGAAGATAGGGAGGTCGAATCTTCCTAGCATAATAATTAAATACTGAAGTACAAAGTGCGGTCAATTTTCAAAGAGTT
>FLSK01001440.1_pt1 | contig 15055 bp, 10 predicted proteins | sample 1550541 | NCBI WGS metagenome assembly FLSK01 (sample SAMEA4031773, study PRJEB14383) | metagenome | biome: human; feature: oral; material: saliva | place: Philippines | collected 2014
TAACCATTTCCATTTTCAGTATAAACTCCTATACCATTTTCTCCAACTTCTATTGTGCTATTTGGTAAAGTTGCAGAATCTCCGTTAGAGAAATTCTTTCCATAAATTCCTATACCATTTTTACCAACAGTGATTTTTCCCATATTTTTTAAAGGATTTGAATCCACTGTATACATTCCAATATTTGGTTTAGTTGGATCTGAAGAGTCTTCTAAAGTAATTACTCCTTTATTTGTTATATCTGCTCCAGAAGATATGATACCAAATCCTAAAGTATCTGTATTTGTTACTTGTATATTTCCTTCATTAGTGAAATCAGCATTTTTTACATAAATACCTATCATACCTTTTGTAGCATTGGAAACATTGTCTACATTTATATCTAATTTATTAGTTAGAGAATTAGAACCTATTCCTTTAAAATATGCTCCTGTTCCTGCTTCTGTTGCTACTCCTGTATATCTTACATTCATAGTTCCAGTTGATGTTTCTGAATTTTCAGCATAGATTCCTACACCTTTATCTTTTATTTGGAAACCATAGTCTGTTAAAAGATTTACACTAGAATCCTTTGCATATACTCCTATACCATCTTTACCAACAGAAATATCATCTGTCCCTGTTCCTGTTAAATTAACAGTTGCTTTTTTAGTTAGAATTCCTATGCTCTCATCTCCAAAATTTAAAGAAGCTTTGTTATTTACTACTGCATTTTCTTTTGTAACATGATTATCAAAACCTGCTATAGTACTTGTATTATCGGCATAAATTCCTATAGCTTTTCCTGTTACAGAAATATTTCCTTCATTTGTAATATCAATAGTTTTTGTAGTTGAAGCTAATTTATTTCCAGTACCTCCTGCTATTAAATCAGAGATTAATTTATCTGTACCATAGTTTTGAGCAGTAGTTCCTGAAAGGAAACCAGCCATACCTACTCCATAGCTAGAAGCTGAAGTTATTTGAATATTTCCATTTGATTTATTTTCAATTTTACTTCCACTACTTCCATATAGACCTATTCCATCAGTCATTTTAACTAAATTATTATTTTCAATAGTTCCATGATTTACTCTAAGTGCAATACTATTAGAGTTTGCTCCTGATATATTCACAGTTCCATTATTGATATATGCAGTTTTACTATTATCAACTGTATTTGCTAAAGAACCTTGAACTAAACCTTTTCCTACATTAGATGTAATAGAAACTCCATTATCAATTGTAACTTTTTCATTTGCCATAATTATACTATTGAATACATCATTTGTATCATCAAGATCAACATTTGTTGCAATTTTAAATTGACCATTAGTATAGTACACTTTATATGTATGACCATTTTTATTTAAAGCTGCATATTTCATTACACCCTGAATTCCACTTTCAAAGTTTGTACTTCCTGTCCAAGTTTCAAGTGGATGGTTGTTTACTGTTTTTAAAACTACATCATCTGAAAGAAGTTTTATAGTTACATTTCTCATACCATTATATTTTGTAGGAACTGCTCCTGCTTCTGTTGTAGCTTTACTACTGAAGAAAGCTGTATTGTTTTCTTCTTGTGGAAGTATTATACCTTTTGACATTTCAATAGTGGTAGTATTTGTAAAGTCAATTTTTCCTGTTGCATCTGCATAGAAAAGTCTAGAGTTATCTTTTGTAATTCTGATAGTTCCTCCATTTAATCTAGCATAACCACCTTCTGTTGCAACCATTCCACCTACAACTCCAGCATTAATTTCATCTGTTCCACTTAATAATTGTGCCTTCGAATCTGTTCCTTTAGCAAAAGCTCCTATACCATTGATAGTTACTTTTCTATTGATATCAACTTGCCCTCCAGATTCTGCAAAGGCTGCTATATTTTTATATTTATTATCTTCTAAAGTTGTGTTTTTATCTATTGCAGTAACTGTACCATCTACATTTACTTGTCCTTTATTTTTAGCATAAGCAATTATTGCTCCATAGTTAACTGCCTCTGTTGTTCCCTTAGCATTAACTATACCTTGGTTATCTCCCATATATGCTATACCTTCTTTTGAAGCTAATACAACATTTGGATAAACATTTATTTCTGATCCTAAACCTTGTAATTTAGCTGCTGTAGAAGCTGTTGTATCTGTCAACGCTTTTCTTGCTGTACCTGCATTTACAGCTGCTGCATCTGTATTATTTTGATTAAGTTCTGCTTGCGTAGAACCTAATTGATGTTTATTTTGATCCCAAGTTCCTTCAGCATAAGCTATTGTTGTTCCTGTTGAAGCATCAGCTTCTGTTGTAGTAGCACCATTTACACCATCTGTAATTGATGTACTAAGATTAGTTACATAATATTGATGAGTAGCTTTACCAATATCTATAACACTTCCATCTTTCGCTATCATCATAAAACCATTTTTAGAGTATTTTCCAAAGCTGATATCCATTTTTCCAACTTCTAAGTTATGAATAGGATCAAGTTTTAAATCATCTAAAGTCGGAGTAACTGATACAGGGACTCCCATATCTTTAAGTACATCTATTCCTTTTCTTTGTCCAGATGTCACATATAGTCCTACTCCACCATCAACTGTTTTATCTGTATAACCCTTATATTTAGGATTAGTTGGATTAGTAAGATCTTCAACTAATTGACCACTAGCTGTTTGTGTTGTAGCACTAGGATTTATAGCTAATTGTCCTCCTACTCTAGCTTTTATATCAATTTCTCCTTGATATATTCCTATATATGAAGCTTTTCTTAAATAACCTGCATTTGATTCAGCATCTCTATCAGCTGTTTCCCAAGATTTTGGACTTCCTCCAATTTTACTTCCAAAAAATAGACCTACGTTTTCATCTCCATAAAGCTCTACATTTTGATTAAATTGAATTAATGAGTTCATCTTTCCAGCTTTTCCACCATAAACTCCTACTTCCCAAGTTGGAGCATAAGAAAAACTTGAATATACTATATTTGAAGCTCCTTCTAATTCAATTTTTCCTGTATTTTTAATCAATCTTGCTGCTGAAATTCCTGATGATAGATATACAGTATTTCCTGTTCCATACATCTTTACATTTGTTTCCCCTTGTATAGCTCCAAGGTGATAATTACTATCTGTATACTTAGAAATAGTTTTAAAAGCTGCTGGCATTATATAGTAAACAGCATTATCTTTTCCATATACATTTACATTTGTATTATGCATAGTAACTTTTCCATGTCTCCAAGTTTCTGATGTTAAAAAACCTGCTCTTCCGTATAGGTTGGCAGTTACATTACTAACAGTTCCATTTAATAATGTATGTACCCCTATTGTTCCTAAAGTTGGTCCTCCCACTGTATCAGAACCTCCAGTAGCTCCACTACCTGCATCTACATATCCATCTGATCCATCTCCAAAATATCCTCTTATATGGAAAGTTAGATTATTTAAACTTGGAGCCATTCTATATAAGATATTTGTAGGACGTTGATTAATATCAGTAATATCTCCTAAAGTTGTATTTAAAGCACCAGTTTTTAAAGCTGGTCTTACTTGTTCTCCTTCTTTCCCTGCTTTTATATCATCAGGATTTACTCCTGAATAAAGTACCATATTTGTACTTCCTACTCCTATTGAACTATGATTAGAGTTAAAGAAAAAGCCAGTAAAAGGATTTGCATTTGGTTTTACTATACTTATTTCCTTACTAGGAGCTTTTGGTTCTGGTAAAGTCAAGCTTGGTGGTACTACTTGTGCTATACTTGGTGTAGGTACAGTTGGAGCACTTGGTGCTGTAAAATTTAAAGTTATAGGAGCCTTTTCTATACTCTTTGGCTTAATAGCAGCATTGATTTCTATTGTAACAACTGGCTCTTGAATACCACTATTACTAGCTAATCCATATCTTGTACTTCTTCCTCTTGCATTTAAAGTTGAACTTAAAGCTGAGTTAGTTGCATCATCTTTTATAGTTTTTACATAATCTTTATATAGCTCACTATTAGGAGATATATTTCTTGTAAAAAGGTTAGAGTTTCTTGTATAAATTCCTTCAAATGGATATTTTTTAGACTTATCTCCTCTTCCTTTATATGATCCACCCCAATTTTCATAGAAGTAATTTGCTCCAAATTGCCATGATGACCAAGGTGATTTAACTACTTGATTCCCTTGTTCCATCAATTGAATTAATTCTAATCTTAGTCCATTTATTTCTTTATTATTTTCTCTTCTTGCTACATCTATTTTATCTTTTAGATTTCCTACAGAATCCCTTAGATTTTCTTTACTTGTTTTTATCTCTTCCATTGTAGGAGTATCTGTAGTCTCTATATCTGATGATAGTTTAGCAAGCATAGGTAAACTTGTACTATTATCTGCACTAGCTACTAAAACAGTTTTTTCACTTTTTACAATTGAAGTCTTTTCTACTTCAGATTTTGGTGTAACAAAAAAATTGCTATACATATCATTAGCACCAAATTGCATAGTTGTCCAAGAGGCTTTTGGTTTTTGTGTAGCAGTTTTTGCTTTTTTTGTTTCTTGTTTTTTTACTTCTTTAACTGTTGATTTTGCTATTTGATCGTTTGTTATGGCTTCTTTTTGTTTTTCTACTTCTTGTATCTTATTCTCATCAGAAAATGCACTTGTTCCCTTCATTAAGAAAAGAACTGCAAGTCCAACTGAATATTTTACATTTTCATATCTTTTAGCTATAGATCGTAAATTTTTCTCTGTGTTATGCAAACTGTTATTTCCCATTTTTTGTTCCCCCCCTAAAAGTTATTTATATATTAGCTTATTATAACTTTAATACTAGATTTTGTCAATATTTTTAATACTTTTTGATTAAAAATAGCCTTTGAAAATTAAAAGGATTAACTCCTATTTTTAGAAGTTAATCCTCTTTCATAAATTACATTAAATTTTTATCTATCCTACATAATTTTGTACAAAAGTTTTTATAAACCAAACTGTTGCTGGCTGATAGATTATATCTACTAAGAATGCTCCAACTATTGATACTATCATCATAGCCTTTCTTGACATTCCATATTTTTCGTTTATCGCTGTCATATTAACTATTGCAGAAGGGGTTGCTCCAAGTCCATGTCCACATAGTCCTGAACACATAACTGCAGCATCATAATTAGATCCAAGTATTCTAAATACAACAAAGTATGCTATTATTATCATAAATACTACTTGACAAAAAAATACCCTTGAAAAATCAAGGGTATTAAAATTATTTATTAATTTTTATTATTTAGTTATTTCAGAAACAACTCCAGAAGCAACAGTTCTTCCACCTTCTCTGATAGCGAATCTTAATCCTTGTTCCATAGCGATTGGGTGGATTAATTCTACAGTCATAGTGATGTTATCTCCTGGCATTACCATTTCTACTCCTTCAGGTAGAGTTACTGCACCAGTGATGTCAGTAGTTCTGAAGTAGAATTGAGGTCTGTATCCTGAGAAGAATGGAGTATGTCTTCCTCCTTCATCTTTAGTTAATACGTAAACTTCTCCTTTGAAGTTTGTATGAGGGTGAATACTTCCTGGTTTAGCAAGAACTTGTCCTCTTTCAACTTCTTCTTTCTTAGTTCCTCTTAATAGAACTCCAATGTTATCTCCTGCTTGACCTTGATCAAGAAGTTTTCTAAACATTTCAACTCCTGTACAAGTTGTTTTAGTTGTAGGTTTGATTCCAACTATTTCTATTTCTTCTCCAACTTTGATGATTCCTCTTTCAACTCTTCCAGTAACAACTGTTCCTCTTCCTGTGATAGTGAAAACGTCTTCTATTGGCATCAAGAATGGTTGGTCAACAGCTCTTTCTGGAGTAGGGATGTAGTTATCTACAGCATCCATAAGTGCTAATATTTGGTCAACCCATTTTTGTTCTCCATTTAAAGCTCCTAAAGATGATCCTCTGATTACAGGGATGTCATCTCCTGGGAATCCATATTCAGTTAATAATTCTCTAACTTCCATTTCAACTAATTCTAGTAATTCTTCATCATCAACCATATCTGATTTGTTTAAATAAACAACGATATATGGAACTCCAACTTGTCTAGAAAGTAAGATATGTTCTCTTGTTTGAGGCATAGGACCATCAGCAGCTGATACAACAAGTATAGCTCCGTCCATTTGAGCAGCTCCAGTTATCATGTTTTTAACATAGTCCGCGTGTCCTGGACAGTCAACGTGAGCATAGTGTCTATTTGCTGTTTCATATTCAATGTGAGCTGTATTGATAGTGATTCCTCTTTCTTTTTCTTCTGGAGCAGCGTCGATTTGATCGAAATCTACTTTTTTAGCCCATCCTTTGTCAGATAATACTTTAGATATAGCAGCAGTTGTAGTAGTTTTTCCATGGTCAACGTGCCCGATAGTTCCAATGTTTACGTGTGGTTTACTTCTCTCGAATTTTTCTTTAGCCATTTTTTCCTCCTAAATTAATTTTTATATTGTTTTCATAAATTTTTACACCCTTATTATACACTATTTTTGTATAAAAAGAAAATTATTTTCCTCTTTCTTCTTGTATTTGCTTTTGGATTGAAGCAGGTACTTGAAGATATTCAGAAAATTCCCAAGAATAAGTTGCTCTTCCTTGAGATTTAGATCTTAAGTCAGTTGCGTATCCAAACATTTCTGATAGAGGTACTTTAGCAGTTATTATCTTAGCACCATTTCTATCGATCATTCCAGATACCATTCCTCTTCTTGAGTTTAAGTCTCCAATGATATCTCCCATGTATTCTTCTGGAGTAGTTACTTCTACTTTGAATACTGGTTCTAATATTACTGGTTTAGCTTTTGTAGCAGCTTGTTTAAGTGCCATTGATCCAGCTATTTTGAACGCCATTTCTGATGAGTCAACTTCGTGATATGATCCATCATATAGAGTTACTTTTACATCAACTAAAGGATATCCAGCGATAACTCCTGATTCAAGAGCTTCTCTACATCCTTTTTCAACAGCAGGTATATATTCTCTAGGAATTACCCCTCCTGTTATTTTGTTTACAAATTCAAATTCTTTACCTGGATTTGGTTCAAGGATAATTTTAACGTGTCCATATTGTCCTCTACCTCCAGATTGTTTTGCATACTTAACTTCTTGATCGTAAGATTGAGTTATAGTTTCTCTGTAAGCAACTTGTGGTTTACCTACATTAGATTCTACTTTAAATTCTCTCTTCATTCTGTCTACGATGATTTCAAGGTGTAATTCTCCCATTCCTGAGATAATTGTTTGACCTGTTTCTTCATCTGTTCTAACTCTAAAAGTAGGGTCTTCTTCTGCAAGTTTTGATAGTGCAATTCCCATTTTTTCTTGGTCATTTTTAGTTTTTGGTTCAACCGCAACTGAAATAACTGGTTCTGGGAATTCCATTTGTTCAAGAACTATTGGTGCATCTTCAGCACAAAGAGTATCTCCTGTAGTTGTATCTTTCAATCCAACTGCAGCAGCTATATCTCCACAGTATACTTGTTCAATTTCTTCTCTTTTATTAGCATGCATTTGAAGTATTCTTCCCATTCTTTCTTTCTTTCCTTTTGTTGAGTTAAGAACAGTAGCTCCTTTTTCAACTATACCAGAATATACTCTGAAGAATGTTAATCTTCCTACAAATGGGTCTGTCATAACTTTGAAAGCTAGAGATGCGAAAGGTGCCTCGTCTGACATTTCTCTATCTATTAATTTTTCAGGATCTTTAGGATCTCTTCCTTCAACCATCGCAACGTCTGTTGGAGCTGGCATGAAGTTTACTATAGCATCTAATAAAGCTTGGATACCTTTATTTTTGAACGCTGTTCCACAAACAACTGGAACTATTGTATTGTCTATAGTAGCTTTTCTTAATCCTTTTAGTATTTCTTCTTTAGTTATTTCTTCTCCACCAAAGAATTTTTCCATTAGTGCATCATCAGTTTCAACTATAGATTCAAGCATATATTGTCTTGCTTCTTCAGCTTTTTCTTGTAATTCTGCTCTAATATCTTTTACATCAAAATGTTGTCCATTGTCTGAATCTACTGGCCAAACAACTTCTTTCATTTCTATTAGGTCTACTACTCCTTCAAATTGGTCTTCTGCACCTATAGGAATTTGTATAGGTACTGGATTTGAACCTAATTTTTCTTTAATATCTGATACACACATATCAAAGTTTGCACCAATTCTATCCATCTTGTTAAAGAAAGCTAGTCTTGGTACTTTATATTTATCAGCTTGTCTCCATACTGTTTCTGATTGTGGTTGTACACCATCAACAGCCGAGAAAACTGCAACAGCCCCATCTAGTACTCTTAGAGATCTTTCAACTTCAACAGTAAAGTCCACGTGACCTGGTGTGTCTATTATATTTATTCTGTGACCTTTCCAGAAACATGTAGTAGCAGCAGAAGTAATTGTTATTCCTCTTTCTTGCTCTTGTTCCATCCAGTCCATTGTAGCTTGACCTTCGTGAACTTCTCCTATTTTTCTTTCAACTCCAGTATAAAATAATATTCTTTCTGTTGTTGTTGTTTTCCCCGCATCGATATGGGCCATTATTCCAACGTTTCTAGTCATATCTAATGATACTTTCCTAGCCATTAAATTTATCCTCCTCGATTTAAAACGAAAACATTTATATTATTATACTCTATAGTGTGCGAACGCTCTGTTAGCTTCTGCCATCTTATAAGTATCTTCTTTTTTCTTAATAGTTGCACCTTCATTATTTGCTGCTGCAATTAATTCTGCTGCAAGTTTTTCTATCATTCCATATTCTTTTCTTGCTCTTGTATAAGTAGTTAACCATCTTATAGCAAGTGTTTGTTGTCTATCAGCTTTTACTTCAACTGGAACTTGGTATGTAGCTCCTCCAATTCTTCTAGATCTAACTTCTATTTGAGGTTTAATATTTTCTAAAGCTTGTTTGAAAACATCATATCCTTCTTGTCCAGTTTTTTCTTTTATTAAATCCATTGCTGAGTAGAATATTCCTTCAGCTATTGATTTTTTCCCATCTAGCATTATTGAGTTGATTACTTTAGTTACAACTTTATCAGAGTATCTTGAATCAGGTAAAACATCTCTTTTTACCGCAGCTCTTCTTCTTGACATTAAATTTACACCTCCTTTATTCGTTTATTATGCGTTTTTCGCTCCGTACTTAGATCTTCCTTGTTTTCTCTTTGCAACACCAGCAGTATCTAAAGCACCTCTAATGATTTTATATCTAACCCCTGGTAAATCCTTTGTTCTTCCTCCTCTTACTAGAACGATTGAGTGTTCTTGTAAGTTATGTCCTTCACCAGGAATATAACATGTAACTTCAATTCCATTTGTTAATTTTACTCTGGCAACTTTTCTTAAAGCTGAGTTTGGTTTCTTAGGTGTAGTAGTATACACTCTGATACAAACTCCTCTTCTTTGTGGGTTTCCTTGTAAAGCTGGAGATTTTTTCTTTTCAGTTAATGTTTGTCTTCCTTTTTTTACTAATTGACTTAGAGTAGGCATTTTACCCTCCTTTCTTATTTAATCTAATTTTTCTTTATAATTATAACTTAGATATTATAAACTTTTTATCTTTTATTGTCAACCTTAATTTCTTTACTTTACATTTTTTTTATTTTTGTTATACTTTTTTATATAATATAAGTTTAATTTTTAAGGAGGTCTATTATGAATTTAAAAGAAGTAAAAAATATTTTAAAAAATAGCAAATATCTTTCTAAAACTAAAATTGAAGACGAGGTTGAAATAAATGGAACAATTAGTCTTTGGAATAGAAATGATGTTGATATTATAATAGAATTTGATGATGAAAATGATATCAATTTCTCTGAAGATACATTAAAACTAATTGAAGATAAATTAGATTGGATAGATAAAAATAAGAAATTAATATGTAAAACTTTTATTGAAGATGAAGGAATGTTCTATGGTTTAAATGATGAGATAGAAAAACAACTATCAAAAAAAGAAAAAGCTAAAATTGATGATTTAGAATTCTCTGCTCCTCTCACAGAAGATGAATTTTCTAACTCATTATATATTGCATACATCAACTTTTATATAGAAAATGAAGATGATATAAGTTGTAATTTTGATTTAGATTGTGAACCTGATTATCTTTTTGGACATCTTGCTAATATTGAATTAGATGAAGATAACGAAATTCTTATGGGTGGAGTAAATGGATAAAAAATAAGGACTGTTCTAAACAGTCCTTTTTTTACTTTAAAAAACTAACTTATTATCTTCCTTTATATTTTTATAATAATATATCTTTATTTTTTCTATAATTTCTTCTTGTGCTAACGAGTCTAGAATAATACTTCCTCCTAAGATATTCAAATACTGAAATACTTTATTATATACTCCTCTTTTAAGAGAAATATCATTTTCTTTCTCCAGTTCTATTAGACTTACTAGTGCTGCTCTTGCAATCTTAGGGTTATTTGCATAATTATTTGAAAATAAAATTAAAACTTTTGTAGCAAAGTCTGTTTTCAAATACTCTAAAGCATAAAAAGGATTTTCTTTATTTGAAGGATCATAAATTTGCCTTCCAACCCACCAAAGACGTGTTAAATAATTTACAACCAATTGTCTTTTTTTATTTCCTTCTATGAAAAAATGTTTTTCCACATGTTTTTCAGTTACTTTTTCATCCTTTTTCTTAACTCTATTTTTTAAATATTTCCAAAATATACTATGACTTAAACCTACCCACAATCTTTCATCTGCTGCTTGTGTATTAGAAAGCTCTTTTAAATTTGTATACAGTATTTTTACATTATTATAATCTTCCAAAGAAATATCAGATTCTATTGTTTGTAAAGAAAATTCTGGAACTACAATCCTAGAATCTTCCAAAGGATTTTCATATTTTTCATATATCCAGTCAGGACTGTCTAAAAAATAGTTTTGATAGTTATACTTAAAATTCTCCTTAAAATATGCTAAAGCTTCTTCTCTCATAAATTTTAAATTCATTCTTCATCATCTCCCTCATCTTCAATTTTTAGAGAATTAAAAGCTCTTTCAATAGGATAATTTAAAACTCTTTGAGCTAAATCAATAGATAATCCCTGTTCTAACTCTTTATTCAATTCCTTACCATTTTTTCTAAAGATTTTTTCTAAAGAACTATACCAGTTATAATCTTCATATTCACTTTTATTAGAAGATTTTTTTAACTCTTCTAATTTCAACTGTTCAAAAACATATATTAAAGCTGGAAATACAATTATAGTATTAATTGTCTCTACCTTATTAGGTTCATGACTTAAATAACAGTAACTCTCATAATCAGTCTTATTTAAAGCTATTCTGATTTTATGGTCATTCATCTCTATAACCATTCCTATCTGCTCAACTGTTTCTCTCTGACAAATAGTGAAAATTGAAGCTACTTTTCCAAGTTCATCATCTATTTTTTCTATATTAGCTTTATACCCATCTGCAATGGCAATTATATTACCTTTCTTTAAATTAAAAGCTTCAGAAGAATAATCTTCATTGAAATTATCGTTTCTATATCCTTTAATATCCTGCTTGGCTAAAATAAAGAAATTTATCTCAAGTTTTCCTAATATATCTCTGTCTTTTAAGTCATAAGTAATTTCTGTTTCTTTTGTAGATATAAAGTCTCTAAAATATGTTCTAGTTCCTTCTATATGAACTACATATTCAGCTTTATTTTCTCTAATTAACTTTTCTATTTCTTTATCCTTTAAGAAAAATTTTATTTTTAGTTTGGTATTTTTGAAATTTTCTTCAGTCTTAATTTCAGCTGAAAATTCTGAAGGCATTTTATAGTCATCATTTTTATTCCATAAAACAGGATATGGATATAACTTATATTTTATCTCCATAGATTTTCACCTCCACTGGATAATTTTCATTCCCATTTAAAGAAAATAGTATACTATATTTAGTATCTTTTAGCAGATTTTTCATATCTATTCTATTATTTTTACTTTCAAGGATTTCTCCATTTTCATTTTTAACACTTTTTATTATAATAGGTATAGTTCTATCTTCCCCAGCAATAGAAACCTCAATAACAGCATTTTTAGTATTTCTATTCAATTTGAATATCATCTTATAAACTTCATTATCATTTTCATCTGAAACTTTAAAAATTCTAATATTTGAAGGATGCATATGAGAAAATTTTGAAAGATCTAACTTCTCTCCATTTCCTATAGCTCCATTTCCTGTCCCTGATTTTTTATCACCTAAATTAAAATCCCCCTCAGAAGGAACTTCATTCTCAATTTCTCCCTTCTCACTTGATTCATCAATATAGTTTTCTTCTTCATTTTCATCTGAAATTTCTATTGTACTATTTCTAGCTGCCTCCAATGTTGTAATTTTTTGACATTCAAATGTCTTTTTTCCATTCTCAATATTTTCTTTCTTATTTTCAGAATCACTGCTTATATCTTGTATATCTGGTAGGTACTCTCCTATACCCACTACATCCATTTCATCTGTAATACTTTCTTTTCCTTTTTCTTTAACTTTTTCTCTCAATATTCTGAAAAACTCTTTTTTTATTTTTTCTGCTTCTTTTGGATTACTATGTCTGTCTATTTCCCAGTCATCATGTTGAGGTGTTTCCATTTCACGAAAATAAGCATTTATTTTTTCATCTTCTAGAATACAAACGCCTGAAAATTGGATAGAACCAGAAATTCTATTTCCATCCAAAATTTTCATACCATTACTTCTTGAAATTAATATAGTTCTTTTAAAATCTTTTTTTATTGCTAGATATAGTCTAAAAACTCCTAAATCTCTAAGAGGTATTTCCATTTCTTCTGATTCATTTCCTGTTAAAACTTGATAATAATTATATGTAAGTGATATGTTGTCTTTGTGTTCTTCTATTAAAGAATTTAAAGTTTCTTTATTTATTAAAGTTCTTCCTACTTTAACTTCAATATTATTTTTAAGTATAGCTATTAAAAAGTTTTCTAAAATTGCTTCTATTATTCTTTTTTCCCATTCTTCATCATCTGAGAAAGCTATAACATAAATATCTGTTCCGCATTCTTTCCTTATATATGAACCAAAGTTTTCCATATTTTTTATTGCAGTATTGTTTTCTGAATTACCATAATAGCCTATGCCTTGTGTTGTTGTGCCATCTTCCATTTCAAAAGATACTAAATTAGCGACTCCTTGAAAAGCCTGTAAACCTGTTTTATCAAGAGTATTATAAAAAACTGTTCTTAAATCTGAACAAGCAAAAGGTGCTGATTTTCCTATACCATAGCTTCCACCTGAACTACCTGTTTTATCAGATACTCCTGATGATTTGACTAAGTTATTCCAAGTAGAGTTCTTCTTTTTATCAGAGTCTACTAAACCTGTTGTATTATAGTCACTTATTCTTAATACTCTAATTTTATCTTTTTTAAAATTTTTTTCTGCTTTTTCCAAAAATCTTATTGTCTTTTCATTTTCTTTCCAATATTCTTTAGCCAATTTAAAATATTCCTTTAATCCATTTATTCTTGGATCATCTTTAAAAGAAACTTCATAAAGCTCAAACTCTACTATGACCTTATCCTTTGAAGCTTCTTTTGCATCTAAAGAATTTTGACAAATTTCTCTTGCTAGAGACTTTAACTGTTTTCCTCTAAATGTTTCAATCCCCGCTTCACTTATCCCAGAAATTTTTCCATTATTATTACTAGGAAAATTCCAACAAATACTCATAGTCCCCCTCCTATATTTATTTTTTGTATTCCATGCTGTGTATATTATATTCAAAAATTTTTTAAAATACAATTTCATAAAACACTTTATTACAAAAATTTGAAAATTTAATTCATTTTGTATTTAATCCGTTTTAAGAGTCCAATTAATAAAAATAAACATTGACTATTTGATATAAAAAAAGTTAAAATACAACCATAAAATAATTTTAAAAATTAAATATTTTAATAAAGGGGGCAATGTATATGAAAGTTTTTACCACTGATAATATTAGAAATATCTCTCTATTAGGACATAGAGGCTCTGGAAAGACTACATTAATAGAGTCTATCCTATATGTTAAGGACTATATCAAGAGAAAAGGCGATGTAGAAAACGGAACTACTGTTTCTGACTTTGATAAAGAAGAAATTCGTAGAATTTTCTCAATCAATACTTCTTTGATTCCTGTTGAACATAACAATGTTAAGCTTAACTTCCTTGACACTCCAGGATATTTTGATTTTGTTGGAGAAGTTATATCATCTCTTAGAGTATCTGCTTCTGCTGTCTTAGTTTTAGATGCCACTGCTGGAGTTGAAGTTGGAACTGAAAAAGCTTGGAAGCTACTTGAAGAAAGAAAATTGCCTAGAATTATTTTTGTTAATAAAATGGATAAAGGTTATGTTAACTATACAAAACTTTTAACTGAACTAAAGGAAAAATTTGGTAAGAAAATTGCTCCTTTCTGTATTCCTATAGGTGAAAAAGATGAATTTAAAGGTTTTGTAAATGTTGTTGATATGGTTGGAAGAGTATTTGATGGAAAAGAATGTGTTGACACTCCTGTTCCTGATGATGTTGATGTAAGTGAAGTTAGAAATCTTTTGTTTGAAGCTATTGCTGAAACTGATGAAGCTTTAATGGATAAATATTTTGCTGGTGAAGAATTCACTCAAGAAGAAATAGTAAAAGGTTTACATAAAGGTGTAGTTAATGGAGACATCGTTCCTGTTATGGTTGGATCTGCTCAACAAAACATTGGTATCCACACTTTACTTAACTACTTAGATCTATATATGCCTTGTCCAACTGAACTATTTAGTGGACAAAGAGTTGGAGAAGATCCTGTAACTCAACAAGAAAAAGTTGTTAAAATATCTGATGAAAATCCATTCTCAGCTATAGTTTTCAAAACTTTAGTAGACCCATTTATTGGAAAAATTACTTTCTTTAAAGTTAACTCAGGTGTTCTTAGAAAAGAAACTGAAGTTTTCAATCCTAAGAAAAACAAAAAAGAAAGAATTACTCAACTTATTACAATGCAAGGTAATAAACAAATAGAAATTGAAGAATTACATGCTGG
>FLSK01376926.1_pt1 | contig 14903 bp, 20 predicted proteins | sample 1550541 | NCBI WGS metagenome assembly FLSK01 (sample SAMEA4031773, study PRJEB14383) | metagenome | biome: human; feature: oral; material: saliva | place: Philippines | collected 2014
ATAAAATTATTTGTTTTTATAATTAAATATTTTAATTATCTAATAAAATAATTTAATTAGCTAATCAAAGTAAATACTTTGATAATCAAATAATTTGATGTTCAAAGTAAATATTTTGACTTTCAAAATAAAAAAATTTTGATTTTTTCCTACTTTTTCTTGCATTTTCCTATATATGAAATACTGATTTGGTCGAGGTTCGAGGCTTTTCTCCCTGATGTACTCTTGAATATTCCTACAGTTGCTCCTGCATCAACTATTGTACTAACCATAAAATAATACTTCTATCATATTTTATATATTGTGTAGTATAATTATTATACATATTAAAATCTAGGATAAAAATGTATATTTTATTCTAGTCTAAATTTAAAATTTACATCTGTACACTTCCACTAACTCTATAATATTAATTCTAGCTTGTATGATAGCCTTTAAAACTATTTTATTTACTTTAGCTATAATTTATATAGCCAATTTTTAAAACTCTAAATTATAGCCTTAAAACTCTTTAAATTAGATATTATATTCTAGTATATATTTTATATAAATTTACTGCATTAACTCCAAAATCTACTCTATACATTTTATATCTAGCTTGTGTTTTATCTATTTTAATTTTAAAGCTATTATACTATGTTTTAAAGAGTTCTAATAACTTAGATATATAAATTATAGCCTTAATCTTTAAAACTCTAAATTAATATATCTTATAACTTTAAATTAATATTATAATTCTTTTCCTGCTCCAATAAAAAAGACATCTACTATTTTTATATAATAGATGTCTTAAATACTATCTTAGAATTTTATAATAATACTTGCATTTAATAGATATACCACTATTAAAAGTATAACTAATTTTGATTTTATCATAGATTCACTTCCTTTATTTTTATTTTATATAGATTAATTAATAGATACAAGCAATTTATTTGCTCTTAATTCTGTATTATCTAAATGTAAATTATAAGTCTTTTTTCCTGTCTTAGTGCTATATTTAATATTAATATGTTTGCTATTTTCTGTTATTTCTTTTATATTTACCTTATTTTCTGCTAAAAAGAATAAATAATTATTTAAAATCTTTTTAGTATTTTTTTATTCCTTTACTTGTTAATACATCTCCTAAATTAATTAAATCTTGTTTTTTCATTCTATTCACTCCCTTTTTATTTATTTGTGTTTACCTTTTCCCAATTTCCAAAATACCAATTTATCGTTTTTTGGTAAAGGGGGTAAGGGTAAAGGGTAAACACTATATATTATATATTATTTATGATTTTTAGTATACCATACTAGCCAAGCTAGTATTATTGGTATGTATAGTCCACTTAATAGCTCCACAACTGTATTTATCATAAGTTTATCCCCTCGCTAAACTTGTTTATTGTAGCAAGTTTTCTAAACTTGATTGACTTTCCATTTAATATAATTTCTTTTTTGGCTCTCTTTTGTAATTCCTTGATATAATTAATATCATTGTATTCCTTTTTCAATAATTGATATTCATTTAAGTATAAATTACTAAAGTCTATTTCTAGTATATCTTGTTCTTTTTCTATTATATCTATAATTTCTTTTAAGTCTTGTTTATAAAAGGCTATTTCAAACTCTCTAAAGCCTTTTATTTCTCCAGATTTTAAAACTTGTCCTCCTATCACAAGTTTTAAAAAATAATTATTAAGTTCATTGTATACTACAATAAAACAGTTAGTATTAATAGTTATATCGTAGTATGTACTTATTCCATAAATTTTAATACTTTTATTTATATATATCTTTTTCATACTCTTCCACTCCCTTTTTAATTTTTCATTTACCTAGTATTCTAAATTAGAATACTAGGTAAAAAGTAAAGACTATAAATTATCTATATCAACTCCTAAAAATTCTAAATCTTCTCTAAAATCTTCTAAATCTTCTCTAAACATTTCAATAAAATCACTAATTATTTCTTCTTCTTGTGATAGAATGTTATTTTCATGTGTTTTTTCACAACAACTTGAGAAATTCCCGTATACATCTATAAAAAATCTATCGTCATTCCAAGATTGAATGTCGCCGAAGAAAGTTGCTCTTGCAACTTCATATCCTTCAAGTCCACTAGCCTCGATTAAATCTTCAATAGTTTCATATACATCTGCTATGTCTTCATATCCCCCATTATAACAAAAAATTTCTCTCGCTAACTCTTCCAAAATTTCTGCTTTTCTTTCCATATTTACAACCTCCTAAATTTTTATTATAACTTATTATACCATATTCTTTTTATTATGTCAAGTATTTTTTTGTTTATTTTTATTTTATTCTTTTAATTGTTTTCTTTACTTTATAGATACATTATAGCATCTTTTAAAAATAATGTCAATCTTTTTTTTACAAGTTGCATAAATTTTTTATTAACTTATGCAACTTGTGAATTTATTTAACTTTTAATAATATTCTTCTTCATATTCCTTGTTCTCTTCAATAAAATCTCTTGTTATATACTCCATTGTAAAAATACTTTCATCAAGTATTTCATCATATCTATTCATATAATCTGTATATTCATAGATGTTTGATGAAAATTCTACGAATTCATCATATGTTATAAAGTTTTTTACTTTGTATTCGTCTATACATTCCAATTTATCATTAAATGTATAAACTAATAAAGAACCATTAGTACATACATAGCTTTTTACTGCTATGTATTCATCTTTATACAAGTAACATAATTCGCATATGTTACCATTAACAAGGACATCAAATTCTGTACTATCATTACCGTTTAGATAGTACATACCATCTAATATATTAGATGTATCTAAATTAAATGTTTTAATTTTTTCCTGCATAATGTTTTTAATTTCTCTAAAAATTTCTAAATTAGTCTTCATAGCATCAACTCCCTTTTTTATTCTAACCTATTATAACATCTTTTTAAAATTATGTCAAGTTTTTTTTAATTTTTTATTAATTTATTTTACCACTTCCTTAACTTTTGATATAACCTATTATAGCATCATTTACTGAATATGTCAATAAAATTTTTTAATTTTTATAAATATTTTTAAAACTTCCATTTTATCTATATTCTTAAATTTAAAATTTTATAAAATGTAATTACAACTATACTTTAAAAAGTAAAGCTCTTATATAGCCTTTAAAATTGTTTTAATAGCTATAGCTATATAATAGTATACCTTGTTTTTATCTGCTCTTAAAATAGCTTTAAAATATAATAAAAAATATCGGATATAATTGATTCACTTCCTGCACCTGCACCAATAAAAAAAAAGGTTATCTATAGATAACCTTTTAAAATTCCATTTCATTAGCTTCTAAATATTCTAAATAATTTTCTAAATTACATAGATTTTTATAACTTTCAATATTATCTCTAGCATTTATAATATCTTGTGTATACTCTATAACTTCCTTTATATCTCTAATAAAACTATCTATACTATAAACATAATCTTGTATATATCTACATAAGCTAGTTTTATTACATTTCTTTAAATTCTCCCAAAAATCTGCTATACAACAGATATTGTTTATATCTAATTCATATAGCATACCTGTAAAGCTATTTAAGTCTACATCATAATTATAATGCTTTTTATTTTTCAAGTTTACATCATGTGTATAATCATTAATCAAATAATTAGTCAAGTACATACTACTTGTTCTATTATATTGATGTTCTGTACAGTTTTCTAACAGATTTTCATAATCTCTATCCTGCTCCCATATATCCCAATTAGATTCTAAAAAACTGTAAACATTGTCTATATTATAATTTTTACCTATTTTTTGACTATAATTATAAAGTTCATCAAAAAAATTATAAACTTTATAATTATATAAACTAAACTTATCTAAATTGTTTTCTATTAATTCAATTAATTTATTTACTTCCTTTTCTATTTCTATAAGATTTTCCTTTGTGTATTTAATTTCTTCCATTTTATCCACTCCCTTTATTGTTTTTATATATCTATTATACCATCTTTAGAAAATTATGTCAAGTATTTTTTTTCTAAAGATGGTATTTATTTATTTTCTATTCAACTTCATCAAAATCTAGCCCACTTTGTTTAGCTAACTTTTTAACATTATAGATAAATTGTAATTCTTCCACCAAAATATCCATAATTTTATTTTTAGCTATATATCCCACTTTAATATTTTCTTTTTCACAAGCATTAACTATTTCAAAATAATAGTTATAAAGTTCGTCTTCTTCGTATTCTTTCAAACTTAAATCAATAGTTCTAATATCATTATAAAAGTATTCTTCTATATCTTCATAACTATTACAATTATTTAAGACATAGTTTTTTTGCTTATCTGTTAATTGTTCTCCATAGTTGAAATTATAAACTATTTCTCTTCCTAGCTCTCTAATTGTATTATAACATACCTTTTCAATTTTTTTCATATAAATTCACTCCCTTTGTTTTCCTTTGATACCTTATTATAGCATCAAAAATTAATTATGTCAATAAAAAATTTTAAAATGTCTAAAATATTTTTAAAATACTACTCAATCTAAGATTTTTCCTATACTTCCAATATCAACCTAAAAACATATATAATATATAATAGTATAGCATTTCACTTTTATCTGCTCCAACTCCACAATTTACCTACATTTAAAAAATATTTTAAAAATTTAAAAAAAATACTTGCAATTTTTTAATAAGTATGTTATAATGTTTTTAGTTAGATAGATAAGCAACCTATTTAACAAGAACATTAGCAATTAAATAAGATATGCTATAGCAAGTTAGTTGCTTTTATAACTTCTATAAAGTATCAAGCATTTAAGATTTTAGAAATTATAATCAAAAATCATTCAATTTCAAAAATCAAACAATCTGTTCTAAAATCAAAGATGTTCTAAAAATGAACATTATGTACATAAAATAAACTGTTCAGAAAGTGAACAAAATGTACTGAAAACGAACTGTTCCAAAATCAAACACTATGTTCTAAAAGTAAACAGTTCAAAAATCGAACAGACTGTCCTAAATGCGAACTGAAAATTTTGGGAAAAATCCCTCGCTCTCTCCATCCTCGTGTAGCCCTTAAAAAAGGTGGCGAGGTCGAGGCTCAGAGGTCGAGGTGGTCGAGGCATTTCTCTAAGGTCGAGATGTTTCCTTACTTTCCTAAAAATAAATAAAAATATCTTATTTAATTTAATCTCAATTAAACATTATAATTAATGTTTAATAACCTAACTTTTTTGGATTTTCATTTTTACATTAGCTAGGGGTACACTCCCTAAGATTCCCCTAGCACCTCCCTAGTTAATAACTCTATTGCAGTAGAGTTTATTATATAATATATCCATAAAGTAGACTTAGGTTTTATCACTCCCAAAGTTATTTTTAACTAAGTCTACAAATATTTTCATTTTATTTACCTCCCTAAAATAAATAGATGAAAACAGAAAAGACACCTTTAATTAGGTGTCTTTTAATTTATATTTAATCATCTAGCATTTCTAATATTTCTTTATCTGTCTTTTGTATACCATTACAAAATATTCTTTGATTGGTACTACCTCTTAATAGTATCTTTAAGTTCTTATTTTCTATCTCAAATTTATCTGTAATTAAAAAATCTATCATAGATATATCTAACCATTGTTCAACTTCTTCTTTTGAATAACCTGTCCATACATATAAAGTTTTATTGGTATTTTGTTTTATCCACTTTATACAGTCTATAACTTCTAGTCTATTTAAGGGTGCAAGAGGGTCGCCTCCGATAAAACTTACATTATGACATTTACTTGTTAAAATTAAATCTTTTATTTGCTCTAAAGAATAATCTTCTCCACCATTTTCACTCCAAGTTTGTGGACTAAAACAGTGTAGACATCTATGTGGACAACTTTGAGTATATATACTTAATGTGAATCCTGTTAGACTATTAATACCATCATTATCTACAATACTAGCAATTCTCATATTATCATATCCTTTGATTTATTCCATAAATGTGATTAAATTCACATAATATATTAAAATAGTGTGATTCTACTCACACTATTTTTAAGTATGTTTATTATACAATTTCTCTTAACTTCCTATTTCTCATTTTTTGAAATTTCAAATTTTGAAAATCTGAATTTGGTAATAGGGTAAAGGGGTAAAGCCCCTCAACTCTCTTAGGTAAAGGGGGTTATCTTTTCTTAGGTAATACCCCCTTGACATCTGCATATAATATCAATATAAAAAATATAAACCATATAGCTAATTCTATTAATAATATTGTTCCTATTCTATTAATGTTAATTATATTTAATAGAGTTAAAAACCATAAGACTAGGGTTATAGGGGTTATGATATTTAATATCCATATTCCTATAACAACTACAAAAACTAAGAATGTAATTATAATTTCCAAAATACACCTACCTTTGTAAACTTGTCTAATTCTTCTACCACTATATTATTTTTAGATAAATTATACTCTCTGACAACATACATTATAAATTTATCTACATTTTCTTTATACCAAAATATAGTAGCCATATTTTGCTTTTTGTATTTATTATTTGCTAGGGTAAGTATTCTATCCTCAAATTCTTTTTTTGCTAATTCTTCTCTACTCTTTGAGGGTTTTGACTTCTCCTTTTTCTTATCTCTCTTACTTAGAATAACTCTACCTGCTAACATAAGTGCTAATAAAAACACCATAACTAAAATAAAAATTTTCATTAATACCTCCTATAATTTTTTATTAAAATATCCATAAATACTTGTAGTAACAGTAAAATACTTTGTTAAGTTTTCTAAACTTACATCATATGAATTATGTTTAGCCCACTTATCTGTTGTTTCTAACCAATAAGTTATAGTTATCTTATCAGTTACACTAATACTTAATCCTGTAATATCCAATACATTATATAAATCTGTAGTTTTCATAACATTTTTAAATTCTATATTTAAACTATCATCTGAACCTACATAAATATTAGAAACATACAGAAATTCTCCATCTCTAAAAAGCATTTCCAAAACTTCAAGAGTATTTTTAAAGTAAAGGGGGTTGCATTTGCTATAATCAAAACTGTTTAAAACTTCAAATAAATTCTTATGATTTTTTCTACTTTTACTATGTACTCTAAAATCAAAATGTCTACCTAAAATATCATAAGATAGAGTTAAAGATTTACTGATACTCATTATATCAACCCCTTTTCTCTTAATTTTACTATTGTATGTTTTTCTATCTTAGAACATTTCATTATTTGATTAATAGTAGTTTTAAGTGTATATTTTTTAACTCTTGAGGTTACTACTAACTCTACTGTATCATCAAAATCTGAAATTCTAATTTCTGCAAGAGCCATATAAGGTAATACCTTAGTGTTTTCAGTAAAGAAATACATACTAAATCTCTCATCTTTAAAGTATTGCCAATGAATTGGAACTAAATTACTATGAAACATCTTTTGTAATACCTTACAAGTATTTTTACCACAATTATCTGACATATTTACTACTTCTTCATTTACTATTTGGTCTACAATACTATAATAATCTTTTTTCTCTTTTGTAAACCAAAAATGAAAATTTACATTATCGTGATAATTAATTCTAACATCTGCATTAACAATTTCTCCAAAAATGTTCTTATTTGTTTCACTGTTACTTTTAATCTTTACCATAAAATCACTCCCTATAATTTTAATTTTGACACTCTGATATAGCCTTTAAAATGATTTTAAATCTTTTTAGGACTAATTTTATATACCTATACTAGATTAAATTCTTTTAAAAGCATCTCATAAGGTCATTTATTTTATATTAATATTATAGCATTAATTTTATAGTTTGTCAAGATAAAATTTTATTTCATAAGATTAGTATGTTTAAATCTGTTAAATATTTCTTTCATTCTACCTTTAACTGATTTTCTATAATTATAATCTGCAATATCCTTTATACCGTAGCTTTCACTATATTTCTATACGGAGTAGACTATTCATTCAACCTATTTATAATAGATTGTGAGAAGTATAGTCGTTGAATCTTCCCTATTTCTAAGGCTTGACTGCTAATTACCCATTAATAAATCCTTAGTACATCTTTCAATGCTTTTATTTCAACTTAGACAATCTATACAATTTTTTCTGCTTTCGCCACATTCAAGCTCATTGTTTCCAATCACTTTGTAGTTTGTATAGCTTTAGGGTTTCCTAGCAATTTATCTCATTTAGACACTATGTTACCATAATGAATGACCTATATTATTAAGCCACAACTTCTTCTTTGTACTTTCATTTGAGTTCCATCAGTATTATTACAGTTAGGACAACAATATCTAGCTTTTTCTAAATCATAATTCATTTCTCCAACATATCCACATTTATAGCAAACATCACTTATAGTATTTATAGCAAAATATTGAGTTCCACATTCATAAGCATATTGTATTAATTCTATAATAGCTTTATAATTGTGTATTTTACCTCCATTTTCAACATAACTGATATTTCCACCATTAGCTAATTGAGTAAATTTACTTTCTACTCTTATCTTATCAAATGGGTCTATTGGTAATTCACTTGAAAAATGAAAACTATTTGTATAATATTCTCTTTTTAATAACCAATCAGGCATTACATCTGCAAATTGTTCTTTATCTTTTTCAAAGAATGTACCTATACTTGCTTCTGACAATAGCCCCAATGTTTCCATTGGGATTGCACTATATCTTCTACCTATTTATATAGGTAGCCTTATTATTTCCGATTGTGATTAAATCAATCGTACTCCACTACACTCATCATGGATAGCCTCTACATAAAATTATAAAATTTTCCATTCACTATAAATTAATTGATTTTTATTTTTATACTGTCTTATATCATGCCCTTGTAAATTAAAATATTCTTTTAATTCTTTTTGTGTACTAAATTCTTTTATTTCTTTTGAAAATATATTTAATACAATGAAATTTTCACAAGTATCTATAAAATTTTTGTACATACTAGCATTTTTATAAGTAGTTTTATCTATATATGTAAATTTTAAATTATTATAAATTGTATTATTCTTTATAAAATGAGATATATTTGCTTGAGATATATTATAATATTTACTAGCTTGTGTTTGATTATCCCACTTGATACATTCATTTGTATCTAAGTTTGTTACTAAAAATATTATAGGAGATTTATCAACCTTAATATTTTCTACAAGAAATGTATTTAATTTCTCTATATTATCCCTAAATTCTTTTTCAGAACATATTAAATATTTATATTTATGGCTTCTCAATTTATAATTTTCTTTTTTGTAAACTTTTGATATATAAGATTTTGTTATATTTTTTACATATCTTTCAGTATCAGATAAAGAACCGTATACTCCTACAATATTACCATTTTCATCTAACACTTTTATTTTTACACTATTTTGATTGTTCATCCCACTAGGTTGTACCAGTAAATTATCTTGTATAGCTTTATTAGTATTTTCTTGAGTTGTAGTCCAATATAAATTATCTATATAATTATTAGTCTTATTGTTATCTAAATGTCCTACAACAGAATTATGCAAAGGAGGTTCTCCTTTAAATGTTCTCAATACTAATTTATGTAATCTATATTTTTTAGTTTTCTTATCTTTTGTTAAGTTTACATATACATATCCACAATTTTTATCAACAGTTTTTAATACATATTTATTTGTTTTTAAATTTAAAATATTACCATAATTACTAATTTTATATAAATTTTCAAATTCAATTAAAGATTTCCATATTTCTTTTTGCATTTTACCACTTCCTTTTTTATTAGGTAAAAATTTTATAATTCCACTCGGTATTACCACTGACCTAATTAATTTAGGTTTTAGGCTTTCTTATCAGACTATTCAATATATTTGTCTATGACCGATAGCCTTTATATAAAAATATAAAGACCCTAATAATCAATTAGAAAATAAGGTTTATTTTTCTATAAGTTACCTTATAGCCACCCACAAAGTTTAGGTGTAGAATACAGACTAATTGGTAAGTTGAGGTCTTTTTTTAATTTATTAACATTGTTAACAAGACAATTCATAATTTTCATTCCAAGTTCATATCCTTTATCAGTAGATATATTTTCTTTGTTGTCTGTCAACATTCTAACACAATCATCTATTCCTAAATAACCATAAGATAAACTAAACTTATCACTTCTTAATAAAGGTTCTATATCATCATTAGCTTTTAATCTTGCTAATCCCCCATTCATAAAAAGTATCGGCACTTCTTTGGGTTTTAAGGTTTTAACTTGATTAAATCTAAATTGAAAAGCATCTCTCATAGTAGTATTACTTACCTTATTTATTTTATCTAATAACATATCTATATTTCCAGTTTCTTTTAAAGTTTCTAAACATAAGTGAGGTAAATTTAAAGTTACTACTCCAAAATTAGCTCTACCATACTTTGCATACTTTCCATTTTCTTTATATTCGTGATTTACTCTACTTCTACACACAACCTAATTTAATAGGTAGCCGACTATATCTTCAACTATAAATAAGGTTATAGTTGCCTTGCACTTCCTTACTAAGAATTTCACTTAATAAGTACCCTACTTAGTTATTCACTAATTCCTAAATTAGCTATCTGTTCGGTAGTCTGTTTACATTTATTTGATTTCTCAAATTTTAGCATAGCGATTATTCTTATACTTGTAGAGTTATAAGTATAAGACCTCCCCTATTAGCAAGAGTATTAATAAGTCATTTCCTACTTAACCAAAAGTTACTCTCACACCCTAGATTTCTAGGTTCACAAGGTTTTAAATGAGCTATAGTTTTATGTGTTTCTAACCCATTCTAGCAAAATATTTATCATTATCATAATCTTCTTTACTTACGCATAAAATCCTTTATATTCATAGAGATTCGCAACTTCTCTACCGTTCTCTTATGAACTGCTATACATCACTGTATAGAGTAGACTATATCTTTATCTCATTGAGATATTTACCTTTTCCATTTAAGAGGTTTTCACTCACTCCTTTAGCTTGAGCCGTACTCCTTATGAATGACTTTCACATTCTCCGTTGGATAGTCGTTGGGCATTTATATATAAATTATAGAATTGTAATTTTATATTTATTTTGATATAATTTATATAATTTAGCATAGGGTTGTCTTAATACTAAGAGTTTCCCTGTTTAGGTAAAATTCACATATATAATCACTTATATAGTGGACTAATTTTAATCAGGATAATATGTACTTGCTATACACTTTGATGCTTCTTTTAATAAATAATAATATTTATCTTCTTCTTTCAAATTATAACCATCTACTACAAACATAGATATTTTAGGAAATACTGCTATAGTAGTATGTTTACCATCAGTCAAGCCTTTCTGTCTTACTTTAAAGTAGTTAGATATAACTCTTTCACTCTCCCAAGATGTAGGTATAGACATAGTTATAGTTACAAATGGAACTTGATTGGCATTTTGGAGTGAATTACATTGATACTCAAAGGTTTGACAAGCATCATATATTTCTTTGTCTGTTTTCTTTTTTGCTTCTTCAAATTCTCTTTCATACATTTTCTCAAGTCTTGAGTTTCCACTGTCTATATCTCCATATAAGTTTTCAAGGTTAAATATAGTTTCATCTAAACTAGCAGTAGATATAGTGTGCAGTAATCTATATACTTCAATAAAATTCTTTCTAAAATTCTTTTTAGCATACTCTCCTAACAATTCGTTAAAATCGGCGAGGCTTGTCCCTCCGTATTGTGAATTAGATACACTAAATACTATTTGCATAAGAACTGTACTAGCTACTTGAACAGATTTTGGAGTACCTATGTAAGCATTTGAATTTTTAAAACCATTAGCCAACATATCTTGGACATTAGGTATAGAACAGTTTGTGCTTCTAGTATCAAAGTCTGAATCATGAATATGTATAACTTTTTTACTATGAGCTTCAGATACATTTTTAGGTAATATCTGTAACAATCTATTTCTATAAAATTCTCCTGCTACTAAATCTCTCTTTACATTCAATAGTTGAGAGTCTTTATTTGAGTTCTCATCACTACCTTGTTTTAATATTCTATCCATATCTGCATAAGTTTTTTCTAACTTCTGTTCTCTTAATACAGTTCTCCTAGTTCTATATCTCTCAAATTCTCTTGCAGTGATTATAAGGTTATTTTTGACTAAGGTATCAAATACTAGGTCTTGTATCTGCTCCACTGTCATACCCTCTCTAATCGCTTTAAAAACGATTTCAGATAATTCTTTAGCATTTCCATTCTCTTTAGTTTCATTTAATGCTTTGGATATTACTCTCTCAATCTTTTCTACTTTAAACTCTTGCTTTTCTCCATTTCTTTTAACTATTTGCATTTGTTTCTCCTTTATTTAATATTAAATATCTAATAATATTAGGGTCATTATCTAGTATCTCTCTATCATATTTCTTAGTCTGCCATAAGGTTAAATAACAGTCTATATTAGGTACTAGCTTTCTTTTACCTATTATTAATTGATTTTCTTTTTCTATTGGTTGTTCATAAGTATATAATGCTATTTCATACATAATTTCCTCCTTAGATAACAAAAGAGTACCCACAAAAGTGGACACTCTCATATTATATATTACTTTTTTCTCTTAAATTTATCATATAATTTATTAATATTATTTATTAATTCTATATATCTTTCTGATTTTCTCTCCTCTTCTGTTAAGACATATCTTGCATTTATTTTTTTCTCATTTAATGTATAAAAAGTTATAAGTAAACGAGATTTAGATACTACAAGTAACTTTCCATTCATAAGTAAAAAGTGATAGGTGTCTTTAATAGGTTCGTGATAAACTTTATATATAGGAGCATAATATAAGGCTCTATATTTTCTTCTCCTAAAGTGTTTACTGCTTGTGAGTATAAAGTTTAAATCTAAACCTTGTACTTCTTTCATACTCTACCTTTACTTGACTTTTTTAACTCTTTGAATGGTATATTTATTTTGTCTTTGTAAGGTTCAAAAGATTTCATATTCTTAACTAATATTAATGGTTGCTTATTAAAATCTAATACCTCAAATGCAAAGTCTTTAAAAGTATAATAAGCTAATGTAGGTTTATCATCTACCACTTGTAATATATTTTGTTTGTTTATAAGCAATGTTTTAGGTTTATAGGTAGCAGATATAGATGTATGGTGTTTATCATCATATATTACTACATCTACAGACTGTAATGTTCCTAATATAATCTCACTTTTCTTTAAGTTAGTATTCTTAGTTTGATGGTCTGTTACTAAATACTCTTTATATATCTTTAAAGACTTTAACTCTTCTCCTTTTGTGTGTAATATACAATGTTGCTTAGGTATTCTTAATCTACCTCTGTTAAAGTTTAAGAATATTGTTGTTTCTATCATTTTATCATCTCCTTTATTGTTGCTTTATTTATTATAATAAAATCTCCAGTAGTTAATAAATCTAGTTCTATATAATGTTTAGATTCTCTTAGCTTATCTAATATTCTATATTTAGATTCACTATCTTCTATTAGAATACATTTATCTAACCAGTTCATTATAGATAGAAAGTCTGATTTACTACCATTGAAATTTCTAATTAATAATTTTATTTTAATCCAATCTTGAGTAGTCATTTTCTTACTTCCTTCCTTAATTAAGTGTTACACCTTTAAAACTAAAATACTTTATACTTCTATCTATAGGGTGTACTTCGTGATTAACAATGAAGTTATTATTATCCCCTATTTGTGATTCCTTGACTACTTGTAATAGTCTATCTAAGGCATAAGTATGATAGTCTTCTTCTCCATCTCCATAATATATAGATACATAACCTACATCTACCTTTTTAAACATTTCCAATACACCATAAAATTTATCATAAGGTATTGGTTCTCCTAGTGTTACTGTCATTTTTGTTGTTTTCATAATATCACTCTCCTCGTACATTAATTAAATTTTTCTATAGGTCTATTATATCATAAAGTATAGTCCTTGTCAAGTTATTTTTATATTCTCGTAGAATTTTTTGTTTTCCTTTGATATATAATATAAAACTAGGTGTCTGAAATAGGCTAGAAATGGCTAGTTGTAGACTACTTAAAAGTAAGATATTATGGGTAGTTTATCGATATTACTTTTTAGAGTATTTTTCTCTTTCATTTAATATTTCATCTTCTGTTAAACCAGTAATAGATTTTACTTCTTCTAAGGTTAATAATTTATGTTTCATTAACTCATCAAACCAAATAATAACTTCCCATCTATCCCAATAACCTCCACTAACAATTAAGATAGGATTAAAAGATATATAAGTAGTTTTGTAAAGATTCTTATTTACTATAACCTCTCTAACTATATTATTTTCTTTCAATTTTGGTATTAGATTCTGTTTTATAGTATTATAAGATACATCTAATGCTTTTGCTAAATCTTGATAATTTCTACAGTATTGTTGGATATGTTCTCCATATCTTATTTTTCCAGTTATATCTATTTTATACATCAAGGATAAAATATAACCTCTTTCTGTCATAGTTAATTTTTCTAGGTAAGATTCTATTATTTCCTTATGTTTACACATCATTACATAAGGAGGAATAACCTTTCTCATCAATGTATAATCTTTATCTAGTGTTTTCTTTTGTGCTAAGGTAATTTCACTCTCATCTATGTATTCATCATTCTCTGTCAGATATATTATTTTTACCTTTTTATGTTTACTATCTTTGACTTTATTTATTATTTGCTTCATAATAATTGCTTTCTTTTGCTTTAATTCGGCATTTGATTCAAAATTTTTCAAATAATCATCTCCTATTTTATAATATTTTTATATCAAATATAACTTTTTATATTTTAGAAAA
>FLSK01000377.1_pt3 | contig 14856 bp, 7 predicted proteins | sample 1550541 | NCBI WGS metagenome assembly FLSK01 (sample SAMEA4031773, study PRJEB14383) | metagenome | biome: human; feature: oral; material: saliva | place: Philippines | collected 2014
CCATCAATTTCAACAATAAGTTTATACTTAAGGTTAATGAAGTCGGCAATGTATTGTTTGATGACATGTTGTCTACGAAACTTGTACCCACTTTGTTTTCCTTTTAGGTATAACCAAAGTAGATTTTCCGCTTGCGTTTCGTATTGTCTGTTCTTGATAGCATTCGCTTTCAGCAGTTCATACTCTATCTCATCAGCCGTTTCGTAGATATACATAGTCTTAATCAAGAGCAAGGTTTATTTTTATCCACCTCACCCAATTAGTCTCCCTCCCCACTCTTCGAAAAGGGCTACTATGAAATTCTTATCCTATTTGCCTCCCTCCCCCTTCGGGGAGGGTCGGGGTGGGGCTTTCTACATCCTCTCAGGCACTTCAATACCCAACAGAGCCATACCGTTCTTGATAACCTTAGCCACGTTCTTAGCAAGAACAAGACGGGTTATCTTCTCTGCTTCAGTATCAGCATTGAGGATACTATAGTCATGATAGAACTGATTGAACTCCTTTGTTAACTCATAACAGTAGTTCGCAATACCACTTGGACTATAGTCAACACCAGCTTGAGCTACTGCCACACTGAAATCATTCAACTTCTGGATGAGTGCTATTTCCTTCTCATTCAATGGTGCATCATCATTCAAGGTGTCAGGTAAAGTGATGTTCTGAGCCTCAGCCTTACGGAGAATACTACGGATACGAGCATAAGTATATTGAATAAATGGACCCGTATTACCATTAAAGTCAATTGATTCTTCTGGATTGAAGAGCATATTCTTACGTGCATCAACCTTCAGGATGAAGTATTTCAGAGCTCCCATACCTACAATGCGAGCTATTTCGTTCTTCTCTTCTTCGGTGATACCTTCCAATTTATTCACCTTATCCTCACTAAGTGTCTTGGCATTTTCAATCATTGATGCAACAAGATCATCGGCATCAACTACCGTTCCCTCACGGCTTTTCATTTTTCCGTTTGGTAATTCAACCATACCATAAGAGAAATGTACAAGGTCTTTACCCCATTTGAAGCCTAAACGGTCTAAGAGAATAGAAAGAACCTGGAAGTGATAGTTCTGCTCATTACCTACAACATAGATCATCTTGTCGATAGGGAAGTCATTAAAACGCATCTCTGCAGTACCAATATCCTGTGTCATATAGACCGATGTACCGTCTTTACGCAGCAGAAGTTTCTGGTCTAATCCCTCATTGGTCAGATCAGCCCATACAGAATTATCGTCCTTACGAATGAAAAGCCCCTTCTTCAAGCCTTCTTCCACCTTCTTCTTACCAACAAGATAGGTATTTGACTCATAGTAAATCTTATCAAAGCCAACACCCAACGCTTTGTAGGTCTCATCAAAGCCAGCATATACCCAACTGTTCATCTTCTCCCACAAAGCACGTATCTCTGGGTCATTATTTTCCCATTTAACGAGCATTTGCTGAGCCTGAAAAAGGAGACTTCTTGGTATATGATTTTTCAATCTCTTTTTTGCGGCTTTTTGTAATTCTTGAATAGTCTCTTCTTTAATACCTCTTTTATATAGATTATCCCATACTTCAAACTCCGAAATCTCAGACATGATTCTATTCATGCCATAAGCATAATCTTCATCAAAACGATATTCTTTGTCGTGTAATTTCTTTTTAATAATTGCCCAAATATCTTTTAATGTCTTTTTATAAAGCTCATGATTAAAATGATACCGAAAGCTTGAAGGTAATTGCGCACAATTCCAATTATGCTTGAAAGTAGCCTCTTGTCTCTTTAATTTTTTATCAAAGAGAACATAGAAATCACCTATCAAGTGATCACCCTTCTTACCAGCCTTCTCGGGTGTAATACCATTACCCCATTTGAGCCAAGCAAGCATTGACTTGCAGATGTGGATGCCACGATCATTGACGATATTCGTCTTAACAACCTTGTTTCCATTAGCTTCCATGATCTGTGCCAATGACCAACCAAGCAGGTTGTTACGTACATGACCTAAGTGAAGAGGCTTATTAGTATTAGGTGAAGAGTATTCTATCATTACCAATGGGCTATCATCTGTAACGCGCTTCTCACCGAACTTCTCGTCACCATTGATGTCATTTAGTAGTCCGACCCATGCAGACTGTGCTATAACAAGGTTGAGGAAGCCCTTTACAACGTTGAAGTCAGCCACTGCCTTACAGTTCTTCTTCAGGTATTCACCCAAATCCTGAGCGGTATCTTCTGGTTTCTTATGTGATGTTTTCAGTAATGGAAAGGTCACAAGTGTAAGGTTACCCTCAAAGTCACTACGTGTTTTCTGCAACTGAATCATCTTCTCAGGAACCTCTACTCCATATAAATCCTTGACAGCTGCAAGTGCAGCACTGGTAATTTGGTCTTCTATCTTCATCTTATATTTTCTTTTTTATCTGACTGCAAAGTTACGGAAAATCAGTCGAATAACGGCAGGAGGGTTATGAAAAAGCATCAGCATCATAGATATACATGTTTTATTTTCTATAGTATTTGTTACTTCTTTTAAGATATATATACTATCTTTGCCAGTGATATAACTATTTAAAAGGTAAACATTATGCGTAAAAGTATTCAGAAATGGGCATATGCCCTCGTGACTTGTGCCTTTGCACTGGCACTATGTGTTAGCTTTAGTGCTTGTAGCAGTGATGATGACAGCAATGGAACAGATGGTATTGTCCCCGTTCTTTTCAGTGAATTTGATGGACACTATTCGGTTCTCTACCCATTGGGACTGACCAACGAATCTGTCTTTGTGAACATCTCAGAGACTTTAGCTGGACAGCAAATAGACTTAACCAAGCCAGGTGACTGGGCTGCTGGTGGATCATTCGTAGGTGGTGGACCTTATGAATATGATGAGCATTTCTTCCAAAATGGTAGCTATGTCTACCTTCGTAAAACTGGTGACCATGAGATTGAATTCCGCTTTAAGTATGTATGGAAAGATAAATCGGGAATCAAGACTAAGGAAGGAAGCTATAAAGGTAAGGTAACGATTCAAAAAGATATAATAGATAAGCTTCACCTACAAGGCTATACAGCAAATTAGAAATACATTACCAACAAGATAAAGACAGAGGATTACCAAGATAAGGTAACCCTCTGTTTCCGTTTTACACCTATATAATATATCTATTCTATGAAGTTTTAGAAACCACTAAATACCTAATAATAGGTATTGTCACAATAAATGGCAATACATATCTTTGCAAAGAATTTACAAACCAACTATAATTTATGAACAAGATATTACTATTATTAGTAGTCATGTTGTGTTCAATTAACTCCATGGCACAAAGTACTGACGCTATGCTCTTTGGCGATGTGAAAGCAAAAGAAGGTGGACGACACCTTGCACACGCAGTCATCAGTATCAAAGGAACAAATCTCAAGACTCAATGTGATGGTACGGGACATTACAAAATAGGTAATCTTCCGGTAGGAAAGCAGACCGTTGTTGCTACACTTAGTGGCTATCAACCACAGGAATTAGAAGTGGAGATGGTTGCAGGGAAAGGTACTGAGGCTTATTTCGAGTTAGAGAAAGATCCTTTAGAACTAAGTCAAGTAGTAGTAACAGGAACACGAACGAGTCACTTTGTTAAAGATGTGCCTATCCGCACAGAGGTTCTGACATCACAAGCGATTACAAAAAAGAATGCCCAGAATCTTTACGAAGCACTTGAAGGAGTACCGGGAATACGTGTTGAACAGCAATGTCAGTTCTGCAACTTCTCGGAAGTACGCATGCAAGGGCTAGGAGCAGAACACACACAGGTACTTATTGACGGTGAACCCGTCTACTCTGGGCTTGCTGGCGTTTATGGTCTTCAACAGATCGGCACCAATGATATTGACCGATTAGAGGTCGTGAAAGGGGCTGGCTCAGCACTCTATGGTAGCAGTGCAGTAGCAGGAGCCATCAATATCATTTCTAAAGAACCTACTTATGAACCCAGTGTCACTGGTGATGTACAGTTTGGTAACTATGGATTCAAAAGCTATAAGGGATCAGGATCTATGCGTTACAACAATATAGGACTGAGTGTTTTCGCTCAACGAACAGAGATGAAAGCTATTGATGAGACGCAAGATGGACTAACACGCAATGAGGTAAAACACAAAGATGGTATTTCTGACCGTGTGAATGAAACGATGAATAACCTCGGTTTCAGCCTATATTTCTATCAGCCATTCACCAAGAACGATAAACTTGTCATCCGTGGAAAAGCTATTGATGAGCAACGTTTCGGTGGAGTAATGACAAACGACCAATATCTGAACCCTTATACGGATGGGACAGAGAACATCAAGACCAACCGCCTATCAGGTGATCTAGCTTATACACTACCCATCGGTGCACACTCTGAATTGAACTTTGCTACAGCTTATGTCTATCATAAGCGACAGGCAACCAACGATACCTTCCTGCACGACTACATGGATTCTCACAAAGATCCTGCACATCCCGATGAGGATGGGGCTGAACCGGATGTCTCTATCATGCGCCCCTACATTGCTAAGGAGAACACCGTAACCCCTTCACTTACCTTTACCTCCATCCTTGGCAAGCATACTTTGCTTACTGGCGTACAAGGTTACTTCACCCGTCTGCGTGAGACTGGACTCTATGTCATATCAGCCGAAGACGAAAAAACAAGTCCCTATTACGGTGTGCCATACACTTCAATCGGTAAAAAGCATGCTAACGAGATAGGTTTCTTCATTCAAGACGAGTGGAATATAACACCAAAGCTGACGGTAGTACCAGGAATCAGAATTGATTCACACAGTTCGGGAGAAGAATATACGACGAGTGTGAAGGTATCAGATAGTGCCTTTCCTACAACAAAGTTCCGCAAGACTACCATCAATCCACGTCTCGCCGTTAAGTACGAGGTTACTCCATCACTGATTCTTCGTGCAAATATTGGTACAGGTTTCCGTGCACCTTATGGATTCTCAGAGGACTTACACCTGTGTAGTGGCTCTCCACGTGTGTGGAAATCGTCAAACCTGAAGGGAGAACGTGCCATCAGTTATAACTTCTCTGCCGACTATTATGGCAAGTGGTATCAACTAAGTATAAACCTCTTCCGCACTAATCTCAAGGATAAAATCCAGTTCTCACCTGCTGACGATGAGGTTAAGAAATTCGGTTATTCCTACCAATGGGAGAACGTTGACGATGCTTATGTACAAGGAGTGGAACTAGGAGCTAAAGCTTCGCTATTCCGCAACTTCACTGCTGGACTGAATTGGACATTCAATAAAGGTAAGTTCAAACACGAGCGTGCTGAATGGTCGGACCCTAACGACCCATCTGTACAAGAGTTCCCACAGCGCTTACAATATGCTAAAGACAGTCGCTATATCTCACGTTTCCCTGCTATGACAGGTGATATTGACCTTGACTATACTCCAGGCACATGGTCATTCTCTTTGACAAGTTCGTTACAAGGTAAGATGTATATCGATTATAACTCTGACGATGATGGTAAGACATCAAAGATAAAGAAGACAAACACCTTCATGATATTCAACTGTCGGGCAGCTAAACGATTCGGTATGTGTACCGTTTATGCTGGTGCTAAGAATATCTTTGGCTACATTCAGGATGAAAAACATACTGACGATGCTGCCTTCATGTATGCTCCTGTTTATGGCGCGACATGGTATGTAGGACTAAGCGTAAAACTATAACCAATGTAACTAATCATATAACATTTCTCTTCAAACCGTATTGCCAGTGATGGCAATACGGTTTTTATTTTCTTTATAAACATCATAAGGATATGATTTCGGTATAATTCATAGCCGATTTTCTTAAGTATCACACGGTTTATAGCTACTCTACCCCCCCTAATTAAGTTTTAATTATAGTTGCTGTCACTTTTAACATTTCGCATAATCAGCTTGTTATCAATGTGTTGTGATATATAAAAGAGTGACAGGAGTGACAGGAAAATTGAAAAGTTGTCGTTTTATGGTGTTGTTCTAATAATGCAGAGGGTATGATACTCGCTTATTAGGAAAAGAAAAAGGGTATAAGAAGTGGTGTCATAAAGATTCATAAATTGAAATAGCAGGTGGGGGTTAGTAAAGTAAAAGATGCCCTTTTGCATGGTAAAAGGTGCTCTTTTGAGGTGTGAAAGATGCCCTTTTGCACGGTAAAAGGGCACCTTTTAGAAAGGCTTTTGTAAGTCCTTGATAGAAAATGGCATACAAGTCTGAATGCTTTGCATACTTCCTGATTTTGTTGACACGCAGCTTCAATTTCTTGTAAACATATTTCTGATTAATCCGTAATTGTTCGGTGGTAGATGTAGAGACAGATAAGTTTACATGAAACTGCTCTGGATAGTTTTATCATTAACTGCTGTATCCAATAACTATGAGTTTCCCCTTTTCCACCCGAGGACAAAAGCCGATTAAATACCATTCCTGAGTTTGCTGTCATTTCTGTCACTCCATCCTTGCCTTTAACAGTCTGATTTTAAATAAATTGCGCGAAGTGTTAAAAGTGACAGCAACTAAAAATAAAACTAAATTAGGGGTTTTGATGCTTCTCACTTGGTTACATTTACACGCACAACACACCCTGTCCTTTCCCGTTTTCCCATGTTCTAAAGACCCATTTACAAAAGAAAGTTGTATATTTGCCTTTGAAAGTGGTATGCTCGGATTATCTATTCTTTTCAAAAAGAGAATAACCTTGACAGCATAGTCACGACAAAACACATAACACTACAGGGATGAGCACAACCGCATGATGGTACTCTCTACTAATGGCAAGACAAGTCGTTACACTCACAATGCTGCTGGTGAGCACATCATGAAGAGTTGCGGTACGATGGAGGGAGAGTGTAGATTAATGGTGTACTACAAGGAATAACCTTAACAATTGTTGACTGCAGGCTGTACCAAAACAAAAAGAACGAACTCTTTTGTGCTGGCTTGCACTGAAGTTCCATGGGACGGAAAACTTCACGCTCTACCCTACAACTTAACCTGAGCTCACATACTAACGAGGTAATAAAGCTATGAATATGATCCATTAGTTGTACGGACTCTATCTATTCACGCAAAAGAAGGATACAAAAAAAAGGAACCAGCTGGGTATTTCCAGTTGGTTCCTTTTTTTATAAATCGTTCTGTCCTACTAAGAGACAGTAGAGAGTTAGTTTACTTTTGTCAGCTTAATAATCTTGCAACCATGCATTGGGATGAGTGCTTCAACCTTATCCGTCACAGGACCTTCGTCTACATGCTTCCACATATCATGAGCCATCCAAGTGCCTGTAAGACCAATCTTAGAGAGCTCCAAAGAACGAGTTGCTGCAGCCTGGTCACGATTGAAGAGTCCAATAACCCATGAGCCATCCTTCATCTGACCGTACCAGATCTCACCATCAGTGTTCCAAAGGTTACGTTCCAAAGGCTTACCAACGAAGCCTTCCTTATTCAATGCAAGCATTTCATCATTCTGGAAGAACTTCAAATCGGCTCCTGTAGGCATATCAGTTACAGAGATAGGACCACCTGCCATCAACGGAAGAGAGATAACAGACATCTTCTCATTGTCATCAGCATAGCTTCCGATACGGATAAAGTCGCCATCAAGACGGATCTTCTTGTGCCCTGAGATCTTTGACCAGTTAATGAAACCGTCGAAAGCGTTCTCTGAATTTGGCCAACCACCACGCAAACTACCACGTCCGTTATCAGAGAAACGATACCAAGTACCCTCGAGTGCGTCAGCATCAATACGTACCATGTTACCTGCATACTTCTCAATGATAGCATCATTACGTAAGTGAGGCATAACGAGTGAGACATAAATGCCATATTTCTGTGCATACTTATTCACCCACTGCATACCTTTCACATAACGTTCGCGACCGAATCCCTTTCCGATGATGTCATTATAGTTCATTCCATCCTCATACCATGAAAGGAAATCCATACGAATGAACTTCACCCCAAGGTCAGAATAATGTTTGAAGAAACCTTCAAAGAACTGTTCAGCACCTGGATGATCTGTCATAACCCATCCAAACTGGTCCTTACCTTCTGGATGTTTGATATCCTTATCCTTGGTAGGATCATAAGCCAGACTGCTTACTTTAATACCATCTGTTCCAGGAATGACAGCGTCAGGGTTAGTATAATGATACCAGAATGGATTATCATAAACACCAAGCTTTAATCCTTTGGCAGCTAACTTTGATACAATAGTAGACAATTCCACCTCTGGAGAAGAGTCACTTCTCTGTGTATGGCTGTATCGAGTCATGTATCCATTATCGCCACTCATTGAAGCAAAGCCATCAGTAACAAGCATATCATAGCCATGTGCCTTAAGATTGGTTGCTACATAATCAATGGCTTGATCCCACATGTCTTCTGTAAAGATGTTTGGGAACGTTCCTGCCTTCTCTTGTGCACGCAGTTCGCCGTACACACTCCAGTATAATGGAGCATAATCCATACCCTCTGACTCTGCAAGAGGAGTAAGACCTATGGTTGGGTCAGTCTTATCAACACTCAGATCGCTGGTAACATCCCACTCGTTGCTATTACAACTCGTAAGTAAAGCAGCAAATGCCAAGCTTGCAAAAATATATTTCTTCATTGTTTTAATCTATCATAAGTAGTTAATAACTGGCAACCATATGATTCATCTTTCTGACTCCTATGTTCTACATGTGTGACACATATGTTATACGAGCGTGACTCATATGAGTCAAAATCACAAAGCATATCTATCAAATGATTGCCAGTTGATAATATTATCGGATTCTGTTATGCACCCAGGTATTCTGCTTTAAGCTTCTTATTATTCAAATCGAGTGTCAGCTTGTACTTACCAGCCTTGGTAACCTTCCACTTCTTATCACCATAAGAAGCCTCTGTGCCATAAGCAAGTGTATCGTTAGCAACACCATTCTCATTGATTTCAGTATCAGCTTCAGGTGCGAAGAAGTAAGGCTTATCGCTAGAGAAGCCTGACTTATCAAGCATGAACTTCATCTCACCTTCACTAAGTTGTACCTCAACAGAGAACAGATGATCACCCGTCTTTGTTACTTCTACTCCGTTATCGGTAACCCATCCTGCTGGTGTTGCACTACCTATCATATAAACAGTCTCTGTATCCCAAGGTGTAGCAGCTGGAGTTGGAGCAGCATCTGCAGTGAAGCTCTCAACCTTTATAGTATGGTTCGTAAGGTCGAAGACTATCTTGTAAGTACCTGCCTCAGTTACTTTCCACTTATTGTCAGCACCACCTACTGTCATTCCGTTCTTTGCAACGCCCTCATGGTTCACCTCACAATTAGGCTCTGGAGCCTGGATAAGGTTTGACCAAGCAGGAAGATCAGAATTGTTAGTAACGAGTTTAAACTCACCAACATTCAGATGTCCCTCATAAGTGAACTGCAATGGGTTGTCAGATGTCTTTGTGAAACGCTCTGTACCAGCCTGCAGCTTTGTGTTCAAACCGTTGTTATCCCATCCATAAGGAGTAGCATCTCCTATGAATGACAACCATTCTGCAGCAATAGGCTCAACAGGGCCTTCGCCTTCATAAGCAGCAGAGATCTTACGGGTACGAAGATCAATTGTCAAGTTATAATAACCTGCCTGTGTAATCTTCCACTTATTGTCAGCACCTCCCTTACGAACATCGAAGCCACTGCTTGCAACACCATTAGCATTGATCTCTGTATTGGCTTCAGGAGCATAAATAAAGGTAGCACCCCAATCACCTTTGGCAATAGGGAACTTCAACTCACCCACATTCAACTTACCATGATAAGTGAATATGAAGTTGTCGTTAGCATCCTTCGTCATCTCAAAAGGATTATCGATATTCCATCCAGCAGGTGTTGCATCACCTACCATATAAAGATGGCCGAGCTTCAGAGGTAACTCCTCTGTAATCACAACGATATCCTTATCATCATTACATGACTGGAATGTTGTTGACGCAAGAAGCGCCAACAATGCAAACATTCCATATTTCATTAATTTCTTCATTTCTACAATAGGGTTTTAGTCGTTAAACATTAATTGTAACCTGGGTTCTGCTTCATACCAGTATGAGTGTTCAAAATCTCTGTATGGAATGGGAATATCTCCGTGTGATTGTCAGCATCAGCATCCTTATCCCACCAAGCATTGCCAAACTTGCCAAAACGAATCAGGTCAATACGACGGCGACCCTCTGCAAAGAACTCACGTCCCCACTCTGCTAACATCTCTTTCATATCAAGAGTAGCAGCACCTTCTGGTGCATACAGAACTGTTGACCAGTCAGAAGAAGGATAGTTACGCTTACGAACAGAGTTTAACAACTTAGCTGCGCCGGACGTATCTCCCTTGCGGAGCTTGCATTCAGCAAGGCTATAGATGATCTCAGGAAGACGAACCTCACAGTAGTCAGCCTCGAACTGCTGATCTTCCTCATTGTCTGAGTACAGAGGATACTTAGCAAACATCCAACCAGAGTTGTCGTCTCCATCCTCAAGACGGCTAGCTGCCTTATCGAGCCACTTACTTCCATCGGTTCCACCGAACTTACCAACAGCGTCACGTAAGTCCAGAGTGTACTGGTCGTGGTGGTCTTTCAGATACTGTGTATTGCCATTATCATCAGTATACTGAATCTTTCCATAGATAAACATACCCTCACGACGACCGTTACTAAGGTTCTTATACATCTTCAGACGTACATCAGAAGGATACTTCTTGAACTGTGCTATAGGCATACCGAGCTCATAATTATACTTCTCACCCTTAGGATTATAACTTGGGGAAGCAGAATATTTAATGTTATGAGAACCTTCTCTGCTCTTAGTATCGTGTAACCAGTCATTAGCCTTTGAAGGAACTGACCACCAATACATGTCACCTTTGTAGTGCCAGTGGGTCTCTCCTGAACTTGGGAAGGCAAAGATGACCTCATCACAATTCTCATTATCCCAATCAAAAGCAGCATCCCAACGGTCAGCAACAGCATAAGTACCATACTTTCCGTCAATGATATCCTGTGCATACTGTTCAGCATCAGCAAAGTGATCTTCGCCAATATAGACCTTAGCATTCATATAAAGACGTACCAACAAAGCAGCTGCACCTGCCTGTGTCCACTGTCCTTCAAGTTTACCATTACCACCAAGAGATGTCTTCTTAGCCAACTCTGGAAGAGCTTCTTTCAGGTCTTTCTCAATAAAGTCAAATATCTCTTTTGGTGGGACTTGTTCTTTAGAGTTCTTTGATTGATCATAGAAGCTCTGTGACAAATAAATGTTGCGGAAAGCATCTAAAAGTCTTATATAGAACCAAGCACGTAAGACATGGTTCTGAGCTCTCAAATTTTTGAACTCATCCTCTGAGAAACCGAACTTGGAAGCAGACAGCTTATCAAGGTCTTCAATAACCTTGTTAGCCTGACCGATACCTTGATAGCATCCATTAAACTCTGACTGTGCCTCGCCATTTGTCACAAGCCACTTGTGACGATGCAGACGTGCCCAACGTCCACCATCATCCCACCAGTCTCCACGAGTAGGAGTAATAAGTTGATCCGCAGACTCTTCGTTCAATACATGACGATTCTGGATACTCCAGAAACCATGCTCAAACGGACGAAGTACCGCACGAATAACATCATTTTTTGTATTATAATAGTTGTTTGATGCCACTTGGTCGTACAGTGTCTCACTAAGATCTGTACAGCTTGAGGCTGTCATAAGAGCCGCAGGCACTGCCAACAGTGCGGCATATTTATATAACTTATTCATTGTATTTCAATATCTAATGATTGAACAATTCTTTAGAAGTCAACCTGTAAGCCCAACAAGAACTGGCGTACTGATGGGTAGTAAGTACGAGAACCAGTAGCTCCTGGATCAAGGCCATTCAACTGATAGTTAGAAGGGTCAATACCTGAGAACTTAGTAATCGTAAAGAGGTTGCCTGCTGTAGCATAGATTCTTATAGAATCAATGTATTTCTTATTAAGATTCAATGTATAACCAAGACTTACAGAAGATAACTTCAAGTAGTCACCAGGCTCAAGGAAGTAGTCAGACACGATAGGATTCTGACTAATAGCAAGGTTCTTACTATATGCCTTATCCATTACATTACCCTGGAAGTTCTTTGTTCCATAATAGAAGTCATGGATATTGAAGATATCAAAACCAAGAGCTGTCTGGAAGAACAGAGATGCATCGAAGTTCTTGTAACGGAAACTATGTGTCATAGAACCCGTGAACTGAGGCAGACCATTACCAACATACTGGCGGTCATCATCAGTAGCATTGTCTGCCAAGACCATATCGCCATTCTTATCATATACTATCCAACGACCTTGTGGGTCAATGCCTGCATACTTCCACATATAGAAGCTACCAACACGTCTACCTTCTTCAAGACGTTGTAAGGTATGGAATGGGTAAGGATCCTGTGTTGACACACGATCAACATAAGTAGCTTTTGCATATTCTCCATTTGAGAAGTGCACAAATTTATTACTCATTGTTGCACCAACAATGTTCAATGTATAAGAGAAGTCCTTCGTCTTAACAGCATTCCAAGTAATATCAAACTCGAAACCAGAGTTACGCATGGTACCAACATTCTCAAATCTTGTAGGGAACAAGTATGGTGGCATTGGTACTGGATAGTCTCCCAATAGATCCTGTTGGGTACGATTGTAATAGTTGAATGAACCATAAAGATTACCATTAAACAGAGCCCAGTCTAAACCTATATTCCAGTTCTTACCTTTCTCCCAATGCAAAAAACTATTGTCGTTTCTGGCTGGTCCCCACACTTGATAAGACTTTCCATTATACATATAGTAGCCAAAGCCTGTCATTGTTGCTAGCGACTGATATGAACCAAAGCCCTGATTACCCGTTACACCATAGTCAGCACGGAGCTTCAAGTCTGTCAACCAACTCTTTGTCCCCTGCATGAAAGGCTCATCAGAGATACGCCAACCAGCAGAAACAGCAGGGAAATTACCCCACTTATGGTTTGCACCGAACTTAGAAGAACCCTCATGGCGAAGAGAAGCTGTGAACATATAACGTCCCTTCCAGTCATAACTTACACGTCCAAAGAAAGAAATCAGCTTGTTATCATTCATATATGAGCCTAAACCAAGCTCATCTTTCTTCTTCATGAAAGAACCTGTACCAAGGTTGTTATCCTCAAGTGCATCATTAGGGAAATCCTTGTTCTCCGCATTAAAGCCAGAAAACTTATTATACTGATAAGAATAACCCAACATTACCTTAAAGTTATGATCACCAAAAGAGTTAGCATAATTGGTAATCCACTCCATACTCATCATTGATTCCTTGCTATAACTCTGACTTGCCTCACCTATACGACCAGCATTGATAGCCAAAGTATTAGTAGATGGACGGAACCACTGGTTGTAATTATCATACTGATGGTCAGCATAAGTCAACTGTGTAGTCAAAACTTGCTTACCAGGATTCTTCAACAAGAGTGGGAAAAGATTCAACTTAACAGTACCATCCCAGTCAATCAACTTAGTAGTACCTGTATTCTTTTCACGCTTTTCCATTTCAACAGGGTTATAAGCTGCAGCCTGACCCTTGAAATTATAATATTGTGTTGGGTTCTGCGGATCCCAAACAGGAGTTGTTGGATTCGCTTCTACTGCATTACGGAATACATCCCAGCTTGCATTCTTACGATAAGCGATACGTGGAGCAATATTCAAACCGAAAGTAATAAGACCACTTTTCGTCGTGTGATTCAAAGAAGCACGTGCACCATATTCTTCACGACCAGAGTATTTATCAATACCCTTTGCGTCACGATAATCAACAGAAGCACGATAGTTTGATTTGATATTACCACCACTGAGGGTTAAAGTATGTACAGTACGTACGCCAACTCGGCTCACTTCCTTCATCCAATCAGTAGAACTACCAAGGTCATAACCTGTACCTGATGCCAAACGGTTAGCACGATACTCTGCAGCATTTAGCATATCGAGTTCTTTCTTAATAACATCGAATGCCACTGTTCCATTATAAGTAGTATGGAGATTACCATCACGTGCACCTTTCTTCGTTGTCACAAGGATAACACCATTAGAGCCACGTGTACCATAGATAGCAGAAGCTGCACCGTCCTTGAGGACATCATAGCTCTCGATATCATTTGGATTGATGTTAGTGAGGTTACCACCTGGTACACCATCAATAACGATCAATGGACCTAAATCAGCTGCACGAGAAGACACACCACGTATCTGAATACTTGCTTGGTTGTTAGGATCACCTGCACCTGTATTGGTAATACTAACACTTGGCACTTTACCCTGAATCATCATAGATGGGTCAACACTTGCAACCTGGGTGAAATTCCTTGCAGAAACGTGTGAAATGGCAGAAGTCAATTCCTTCTTATCCATCGTACCGTAACCTACAACGACAACCTCATCAAGGTTTGCAGCATCTTCCTGCATCTTAATCTTGAAATCAGACTGACCGTTTACTGGTAAATCCTGTGTCTTGTAACCAACGTAAGTCACACGGATTCGAGATTTAGGACTTGATACAGACAGTGAGAAATTACCGTCGATATCTGTCACCACACCATTTTTGGTTCCCTGTTCCATGACTGTTGCGCCAATTATGGGCTCACCATTCTGATCAGTTACTGAACCTTTGACATTGAAATTTTGAGCAGCTACGTTCAAAGCACAGATAAGTCCCACCAAGATGGCAAGCACCTTACGCCATGAACTGTTCTCAGTTTGCAATGGTTTCATGATTGTT
>FLSK01003120.1_pt1 | contig 14840 bp, 15 predicted proteins | sample 1550541 | NCBI WGS metagenome assembly FLSK01 (sample SAMEA4031773, study PRJEB14383) | metagenome | biome: human; feature: oral; material: saliva | place: Philippines | collected 2014
TTGGAATGAGAAGAACTTTAGCTAGTATTATTGGGACTTTTAAAGGGAGAGTGGAATAAAAATGATTAATTTATCAGTTCCTAATCTATCAATGGATATTTTAGACAATTTAAAAGAGTGTTTAGAAAGTGGTTGGGTTTCAACTGGAGGTAGATTTATACCTGAGTTTGAAACAAAAGTAAAAAACTATATGAAGACTAAGTTTGCAGCGGGAGTTCAAAGTGGAACAGCAGGTTTACACATGTCTTTACAAGTTTTAGGAGTTCAAAGAGATGAAGAAGTCTTTGTACCAACTCTAACATTTATTGCAGCAGTGAACCCTACAACTTATTTAGGAGCTAGTCCTATATTTATAGATTGTGATGATAGTTTGTGTATGGATCCTATAAAATTGGAAAAATTCTGTTCAGAAGAATGTGACTTCAAAGAAGGAGTATTAATAAATAAAAAAACAAATAAAAAAATTAGAGCTTTAGTAATAGTTCATGTTTTTGGAAATATGGCAGATATGGAAAAAATAATGGATATTGCAAAAAAATATAATCTAAGGGTATTAGAAGATGCAACTGAGGCTTTAGGAACTTACTATATAGAAGGAAGATACAAAGGAAAGTATGCAGGAACTATAGGAGATATAGGAGTACTTTCTTTCAATGCTAATAAAATTATCACTACTGGTGGTGGAGGAATGGTTGTTGGAGATAATGAAGAACTGGTAGAAAAAGTTAGATTTTTATCTTCACAAGCCAAAAAAGATACTTTGTATTTTATTCATGATGAAATAGGCTATAACTATCGTATGTTGAATTTACAAGCTGCTTTAGGAACTAGCCAAATTGATCAGTTAGAAAGCTTTATTGAAACTAAAATTAAAAATTATAAGATATATAAAGAAGAACTTGAAAAAATAGAAGGTTTAGAAATTTTACCTTTTGTAGAAGGAATTAGAGCAAATCATTGGTTCTATTCTTTAAAAATAGATAAAAAGAAATATGGAATAGGAAGAGATGAATTACTTCAAAAATTGGTTGATGCTGGAATACAAACAAGACCTATTTGGGGATTGATACATCAACAAAAACCATATTCAACTTGTCAAAGTTATGAAATAGAAAAAGCTCTTTATTACTATGATAGAATTTTAAATTTACCTTGTAGTTCTAATTTAACTGAAAAAGAAGTTTATCAAGTTATAGAAAAAATAGGAGAGTTTAAAAAATGAAAAAGATAGTTATTGTTGGTGCTGGTGGAATGGGAAGAGAAACAGCATGGCTTATTGAACAAATAAATGTATTAAAAAATGAATGGGAAATTTTAGGTTTTATTGTAGATGATAGTGAATTTAAAGGAAAAGTAATAAGTGGCTACACTGTCTTAGGAGATACTAATTACTTAAAAACAATTTCAGAAGATATTTTTGTTGTTGTAGCAATAGGAAATGGAAAAATTAGAGAAGCTGTTATAGAAAGAATAGAGAATAAAAAGTTTGCTACTTTAATTCACCCTAATGTAAATATAGCAAAGACTAGTGAAGTTGGAGAAGGTAGTATTATTTGTTCAGGAGCAGTAGTATCTATTGATACAAAAATCGGAAAGCACTGTATTATAAATTTCAATTCCATTATTGCACATGATGCAATATTAGAAGATTTTGTAACAATACATGTAAATGTTAATATTTCAGGGAATGTAAAAGTAGGAAGATACTCTATTATTGGTAGTGGGACTTCAATACATCAAAAAAAAGTGATTGGAGAAAACTGTGTAATAGGAATAGGTTCTTCAGTAATAAAAAATATAAAAGATAATAAGACGGCTTTAGGTGTCCCTGCTGAAATATTTTAATATAAAATTAAGGAGTAGTAGATGAAAAAAATTTTTGAATATCCTTTAGACCATGAATATATTTTGAGAAAAAGAAAATCAATAAAGAAAATTCTCTTAAAAAAAGAAAATTTTATTGAAAAAAAAATTGCAATATTAGGTGGGAGTACTACATCTGAAATAAAGAATATTCTAGAGTTATTTTTATTAAATGAAAATATAAAACCAATATTCTATGAATCAGAATATAATAAATACTATGAGGATGCCTTATTTAGTAAAGAATTGGAAAATTTTTCTCCTGACATAGTATATATTCACACTAATTATCATAATATTACATTTTTTCCAACAGTTGAAGATAATGATGACAAGGTAAAAGATATCCTTGAAAAAGAATATGATAAATTTAAAACAATTTGGAAAAATCTTGAAGAAAAGTTCAATTGTATAATTATTCAAAATAATTTTGATTTTCCTAAAAATAGAATAATGGGAAATTATGATAGAGTTTCAAATAATGGGAGAATAAATTTTATTGATTCTTTAAATATAAAAATTAGAGATTATGCTAAAAATAACAATAAGTTTTATATAAATGATATCAATTATCTATCAGCACAAATAGGCTTAGAAAAATGGGAAGATAACTTACTTTGGTATTCTTATAAATATGCTATTTCGTATGAGGCAATTCCTAGACTTTGTAAGAGTATATCAAATATAATAAAAGCGATATATGGGAAAAATAAAAAATGTATAGTGTTAGATCTTGATAATACTTTATGGGGTGGAGTTATCGGTGATGATGGAGTAAATGGAATAAAGATAGGAACAGAAACAGCTATTGGAGAGGCATATACAGGATTTCAAAGATATATCAAAGATATAAAAAAACTTGGAATAACTCTAGCAGTTGCTTCTAAAAATGAAAACCAAATAGCAAAAGAAGGTTTAAATCTAAATGACATGATTTTAAAAGAAAAAGATTTCTTTTCAATAAAAGCTAATTGGAATCCAAAAACAGAAAACATAAAAGATATTGCAAAAGAAATTAATATAGGTTTAGATAGTATAATTTTTTTAGATGATAATCCTGTAGAAAGAGAAATTGTTAGAAAACAATTACCAGAAGTTGAAGTACCGGAGATAGGTGATGATGTATTAGAGTATATTAATTATATAGATCAAAATGGTTTTTTTGAAATAGTAAGTTTTTCAAAAGAGGATTTAGAGAGAACAAAGTATTATGAAGACAATAAAGAAAGAGAAAATATAAAAAGTCAATTTAAAAATTATGAAGATTTTTTAAAATCTCTTGAAATGATAGCTGAGATAGATTTTGCAAAACCTATATATTTTGATAGAATAACACAATTAATAAATAAGACAAATCAATTTAATTTAACAACTAAGCGTTATACATTAGCAGAAATTGAAAATATTGTTAGTTCTAAAGATAAAATTCTTATATATGGAAGGTTAAAAGATAAATTTGGTGATAATGGTTTAATAACAATCATAATAGGAAGTATTATAGATGCTGAACTTCATATTGATTTGTGGTTAATGAGCTGTAGAGTACTAAAACGTGAAATGGAAAGTGCAATACTAGATTTTCTAATTAAATATTGTAAGAAAAACTCTATAAAGAAAATATATGGGTATTATTATAAAACTCCTAAAAACAATATGGTTAAGGATTTTTATAAAGAAATGGGGTTCAAAGATTTATTTTTAAGTGAAGAAAGAAGTGAATGGGTTTTAGAAGTAGATGAAATTATTGAAGAAAAAAATAAAGTAATTAAGATAGGAGAGTATTAATATGCAACAAAAAGAAAGACTACAAGAAATTTTTAGAGATATTTTTGATGATGAGGAGTTAATAATTAGAGAAGATATGTCAGCTAATGACATAGAAGATTGGGATTCATTAGCACAAATTAACTTAATAATTGCTATTGAAAAAGAATTTAAAGTAAAATTTAAATTAGATGAAGTTTCTAATTTAAAAAATATTGGTGAAATGCTAGAATTATTATCAAAAAAGACAAAGGAATAGATAATATGAAGTATTATAACTTTGAAGACCTATATATAGGATTAAAAGAAGATTTTGAAGTAGTTTTAACAGTCGATAAGATGGAAAAATTTAAAGATATTAGTGGAGATGATAATCCATTACATACTAATGAAGAATTTGCTTTAAAAAAAGGAATGTTAGGAAAAGTGGTTTATGGAATGCTAATATCATCTTTTTATTCAACTTTAGTAGGGGTATACTTACCAGGAGAAAAATGTTTGTTACAAGGGATTGATATTATCTTTAAGAAACCTGTTTATTTGAATGAAAAATTGACAATAGTAGGAGAAATAAAATATTTAAATGAAGTTTATAGAATGGCTGAAATAAGAGCTTATATTAAAAACGAACAAAATGAGAAAGTTTCGGTAGCAAAAATAAAAGTAGGAGTAATTTAAATGAAAAATGGAATTTTAGTAACAGGTGCAACATCTGATATAGGATACGAATTTTTAAAATCTTTTTCTGAAAAAAATAAATTAATAGTAGCTTTTTATTACGATTATGAAGAAAGATTAGATATTTTAGAAAATGAATATAATTTAAAAATAGTAAGAATAAAATTTAATTTTTTAAAACCTGAAAGTTTAAAAGAAATTTTAGAAGAGAAAATTAAAGATATAAATATAACAGAAGTCCTTCATTTAGCTGCACCAGTAGTAAAACAAGAAAGATTTAATAAAGTAGATCTATCTATTTTTAAAAATGATTTTTCTATACAAGTATTATCAATTGTAGAAATTTTAAAAGTAATAATTCCTAAAATGAAAAAAGAAAAAAAAGGAAAAATAGTTTTTATTCTATCTAGTGTTATAAATGGAGTACCACCTAAATTCTGGTCATCATATGTAACTTGTAAGTATGCGTTAGAAGGTCTATTAAAATCTTTAGTAGCTGAATACTCATCTTTTAATATTCAAATAAATGCAATATCTCCAAGTATGATAAATAGTAAATTTTTAAAAAATATGGATGAAAGACTTATAGAAGCCGAAATAGAAAAACATCCATTAAAAAGAACAATAAAAATTGAAGAGATAGTTGAAACAATTAATTACATATTAGAAAGTAAAAATGAATTTTTAAATGGAAATAATATCTTATTAACTGGAGGGGAAAATTTTTAATTTTAAAATGAAAAAAAATATTTATAGAAAGTACATAAAAACATTATTTGATTTACTGATTACTTTTATTTTCTTGCTTTGTTTTTTTTGGCTTTATATTTTATTAGCAATATTAGTTAAATTAAAATTGGGTAGTCCAGTTATATTTAAACAAGAAAGACCTGGATTAAATGAAAAAATTTTCATAATGTACAAGTTTAGAACAATGACAGATAAAAAAGATGAGAAAGGGAATCTCCTACCAGATAAAGATAGATTAACTAGATTTGGCAGATTTTTACGGTCAACTAGTTTAGATGAAATACCTGAATTTTTTAATATATTGAAAGGTGATATGAGTTTAATTGGTCCAAGACCTTTGTTAGTCAAGTATTTGAATAGATATTCAAAAGAACAATTAAGAAGACATGAAGTAAAACCTGGAATAAGTGGATGGGCACAAGTTAATGGACGTAATGCAATATCTTGGGAAGATAAATTTAGGTATGATATTGAATATGTTGATAATTTAAGTTTTTTATTAGATTTAAAAATCATAATATTGACAATAAAAAAAGTTTTGATAAGAGATGGAATTTCACAAGTAGGTAATGCAACTATGGAAGAATTTAAAGGGGAACAAAAAAATGAATAAAAAAATTTTAGTTCTAGCAAGTGTCTATGGATTTTTAGAATCATTTGAAATTAATGATATAAAAATATTACTTTCATTAGGTTATGAGGTACATACAGCAGCTAATTTACATGATACAACAATAGGTAGTAATTATACTACAAAAAAAATTGATGAGTTAGAAAGTATAAAAAAACATTTTTTTGATATACATAGAAGTCCTTTTTCCCTAAAAAATATAGGAGTATTTTTTAAATTAAAGAAATTGGTTAAAAAAGAAAAATTTGATGTTATTCATTGTCACACACCAATAGGTGGAGTATTAGGTAGATTATTAGGAAAGGTATGTGATGTAAAGGTTATTTATACGGCACATGGATTTCATTTTTTTAAAGGAGTTTCTAAAAAAAATTGGTTATGTTATTACCCTATAGAACATTTTTTGTCTAAATATACAGACATATTAATAACAATAAATGAAGAAGACTATAATTTAGCTAAATTAAAATTTAAGGCTAAGAATATTTTTAAAATAAACGGAGTAGGATTAGATACTAAAAAATTTTATATAGAAAATTTTGATAAAAAGAGTTATAGAGAGAAATTAGGGTTAAATGAAGAAGATTTTGTCATACTGTCAGTTGGAGAATTAAGTGACAGAAAAAATCATATTATTGGAATAAAAGTAATTCAGGAATTAAAGAATGAATACCCAGAAATATCATTTAAGTATTTAATTGTTGGAAATGGAGTAAATTTAGAAAAATATCAAGAGTATATAAAAGAAAATAATTTAGAGAATAATGTAAAACTTCTTGGAAGAAGAAATGATATTGTTGAATTAAATATGATGTCAGATCTTTTTTTATTCCCTTCAAAAATGGAAGGACTAGGCATTGCTTCTCTTGAAGCAATGGCAGGAGGGCTTCCTTTATTAACTTCTAATATACATGGTATTAAAGATTATTCTATAGATGGAGAAACTGGATTTTCATATTCTCCTAATGATATTAATGGATTTAAAAATGGGATAAAATATTTTTTGGAAAATAAAGAATTGTGTAAAAAAATAGGAAAGTCAAATATAGAGTTAGTAAGGAAATTTGATTTAAAAGAAGTTGAAAAAAGTATGAAAATAATATATTCAAACATTATTTAAAATTTACAAAAATATAAAGCTAGGTGAGACAATTGAAAATCAATAATATAAAGGTATCTATAGTTATTCCTGTTTATAATTCAGAGAAATTTTTAAAAAGGTGTTTAGATAGTGTAAAAAATCAAACTTATAGAAATATAGAGGTTATTATAATAAATGATGGAAGTATTGATAATAGTTTAAAAATTTGTGAAGAATATTTAATTGATAATAGGTTTAAAGTTATAAGTCAAAGTAATCAAGGTGTATCTCAGACAAGAAATTATGGGTTGAAAGAGGCTACAGGAGAGTACATTATGTATTTAGACTCAGACGATTGGTTAGATATTAATTTGTTAGAAAAGTGTATAAATAATATGATGAATTCTAAGGTAGATTTAGTTATATTTCCATATATAAGTGAATATAAAAATAAAGCTTATAAAAAAAATATATTTTATGTAACAGAAAATAAGGATATAATAAATATAACAAGAGAAGAGTTTTTAAAAAGATTGTACGGACCATTAAATAATGAAAAAAAAAATCCTTTAATTTTAGAACAATTAAATACTGTTTGGGGGAAAATTTATAGAAAAGAGATTCTTAAAAAAAATTTTGTATCCACCTCTATTACTGTAGCAGAAGATTTACTATACAATTTAGAAAATTCAGATAAGTTACAAAAAATAATTTATATTGATACTACTTTTTATCATTATTGGAGAGAAAATTCAAATAGTATAACAACCAAATATGACCCAAATTTAAATAAGAAATATGAATTTTTATATTCAAAAATGGAAAAAATAATAGAATACTATAGCTTAGATAATAGCTATCTTGAAAGATTAAACAATAGAAAAGTTATAAATTTATTTTCAATTATTTTTAATGAAGTAAAATCTAAAGAAAGTTTTTCAGAGAAAAGAAAAATTATAGAAACAGTATTACACAGTCTAAACAATAGAAATGTATGGAAAAATTTTTCATTTTCAGAAATGTCACTATTTTGGAAAATATTTTATTTTTTATGTATGAGAAAGCAAGTAACATTGATTACATTAGGAGCATCACTATTATTAAAATTAAGGAGGAAATAATGCCAAAAATTGTATTTATAATTCCATATTTTGGAAAGTTTAATAACTATTTTCAATTATTTTTAAATTCATGTAAATATAATCCAAATATAGATTGGTTAATTTTCACTGATGATAAAGAAAATTATCAGTATCCTAAAAATGTAAAAGTAAGATATATAACATTTAATGATTTAAAAATAATTATTCAGAAAAAATTTGATTTTTCAGTAATATTAGAAAGACCATATAAATTATGTGATTTAAGACCTATGTATGGATATATTTTCGAAGAAGATATAAAAGAGTATGATTTTTGGGGACATTGTGATACAGATATGATATTTGGTGATATAAAACACTTTTTTTCTAAGTATGATTTAAGTAAATATGACAAATTGTTTTTTTTAGGACATTGTACATTATATAAAAATACAGTAGAAAATAATAAAATATTTATGAGAAAATTAGACAATAAATTAAGATATAAAGAAGTATTACAAAGTCCTAAAAATCATTCTTTTGACGAAGAGTTTAAAGAGAGCATAAACAATATATATTTATCTTTAGGAAAAAGTCTTCTTTTGGAAGAATTAGAAGCTAATATTTATACTAAATCTTCAAATTTTAATTGTACAAGATATAACTTAGAAAAAGATTATTACTATATTGACAAAAAAAAGAATTCATTTTTTATATTTGAAAGAGGAAAAATATTTCAATATTATTTAGAAAATAAAAAATTGAAAAAAGAAGAATTTTTATATATTCATATGCAGTCAAGAAAAATGGAAATAAAAATTCCATTAAACAAAGAATATTATAAAATAATTCCAAATGCTTTTGAAGAAATGGAATATGAGGAAGTAAATATAGAGAATATTCTAAAAATAAAAAAGAAAAATTTTAATTTACATTATTTTAAATTGAGAACAAAAAACTTAATAGTTAAGATAAAACAAAAATTTGGGATAATATCGAGGTAAAAATGAAAAAAGTACAAGTGCTATTGTCAAGTTATAATGGAGAAAAATATATAAAAGAGCAGATAGAGAGCATTTTTAATCAAATAGGAGTAGAAATTAATTGTTTAATTAGAGATGATGGATCAACAGATGGTACCATAGAAATTATAAAAAAAATGCAAGTTAAATACGCTAATCTAAAATTGATAGTTGGAAAAAATATAGGTTGGAGACAAAGTTTTAAAGATTTAGTATTTTTAAGCTCTGATAAGATGGATTATTATTCTTTTGCAGATCAGGATGATATATGGCTTCCTAACAAAGTAGAAAGAGCTATTCAAATTATTGAGCAAGAAGAGAATTATGATCAACCAATACTTTATTATTCAGATGCTTATGTAGTAGATGAAGATATAAAAATAATAGGTCACAAAATAAATTTAGAACCTCCTTTATATAAAGAAAGTAGTATTTCAATATGTTATGGACAGGGATGTACAATGATTTTTAATCCTAAAGCGAGGGATTTTTTTGTTTCATATAAAACAAAAGAAAATATCTCGCATGAACAATGGCTATCAACATTATGTATTTATTTTGGAAGAGTTATTCATGATCCATATCTGTCAATTTTCTATAGACAACATGATAATAATATTTTTGGTGGAAAAAAAATTTCTAAAATTTCTTTAATAAAAAAGTGGTTAAAAGGTAAAAGTCACTACAAGGGTGTAATGTGTTATAATGATCTATATGATGGTTTTTTTGATAATTTATCAGATAAAGAAAAAAATAAAATTTGTGATTTAAAAAATATGGAGAATAGTATGATTTCAAGATTAAAAGTCTTCCTAAATCCTAATATAAAAAGATATACAATATTGGGAACAATATTTTTTAAACTAAATTTATTATTTAAAAATTATAAATAAAAAGGAAATTTATGTTATTATATGTAATAGTGTTATTGATATTATTTGTATCTTCATATCTTGAAGTATTAATAAAGAGAAAAGATCAGGGTTTGCAGAAATTATTTAGTTATATATATATAATTCCTATTTTTTTATTATTTGCTTTTAATAGGGATAATAACGATTATCAAACGTATCAGATATTATTTGAATATAAAATGGATGATTTTGGTTATGAAGTTTTAAAAAAAATAGTCAAATCTTTTAATGGAAATCACAATTGGATTATTTTTACTACTGCAAGTTTATCTTTTTATATTTTAATAAACAAGAAAAATATCTTTTACAGAATTACATTATTGTTTTTATATTATATTTCAAATCTTTTATACGATATCAATATAATAAGGAATACATTAATGATTACTTTTGTATATATATCTTTAAGATTTTTAGAAAATAAAAAAAATATACTTTCAATTATATTTGTGATACTAGCTTCTACATTTCATAAAGTTGGAATTATATATTTTATCTTTTATCTTCTATATTTTATTTTAAGGAAAAAATATTTTTCTATTACAAAAAAATTACTAATTATGATAATTCTAGTAACTCCTTTTTTTGTCTTAAGTTTAGAAACATTTCAAATGATACTTATGAAATATATAGGAGAAAAAGCAAATTATTTTGAAATTGTGAAACTAGGAGCAGTTACAAATGTAGTTCAAGTATTTTTTGATGTTTTATTAATGACTATATATAAAAATGAATTGAAGAAAGATGGAGAAATAGATGTTAATTTTAAATTTTTCTTTTTTACCTTGTTATTTTTGCCATTTTGTTTTATTAATAAGGAATTTTATAATAGATTATATAGGAATTCACTTTTTGCTAAATGGTACTATTTTTTAAATAAGATGAAGATGAGAAATCTAAAAGTTAAAATTATAACATATCTTATTTTGGTAGTAAATGCGGGACTCTCTATATTAACCATATATATAAGGAATCCTATTTTTGTAGAAGATTTGATGAATAATTTATTAAAATTTAGTTTTAGTTTTTGAAAATATCATAATTAAAGTAGAGAATTAGTATATAAAAGCAGTTAAGTAAATGACAAAAAGTTAAAAGGAGAAGAAAAAGTATGGAGAACTTTAAAATAAAGGAGTTGAATCTAGAATTATTAAGAATTATAAGTATATTATTAATAATCGCTCATCATTTAGCAGTTCATACTCCATTTATATTTAACAATATATATATAAAATATATTGTTTATTTCTTCTCATTGGGAGGGAAAATAGGAGTAAATTCATTTATCTTACTTACAGGTTATGTATTAATAGATAAAAAAATGAAAGTAAAAAATCTTTTTATGATTTGGGTAGATGTATTTTTATATTCGATATCTATTTGGGGATTTTTTTATTTTTATGATAAAAATTATTTATATCAGATTAAATTTGCTTTATTTCCAATAACTTATTATTTGTATTGGTTTGTAACGATTTATTTTATTATGTACTTAATTTTATATTTTTTTAATTTTCAATCAAGTAGTATTGAAAGGAAAAAATATTTAAAGTTTATTATAATTTTAATAATTTCATGGTCAGTTCTTTCTTCTTATCCTAATATAAAATTAGGTTATTCTGAAGTTCTGTGGTTTATTTTGTTATATTTAATTGGTGGCTATATAAAATTATATGTAAAAAAAATAAAAAATAAATATTTATATCTTGTTGGAGCTATAATTTTTTATTTTTTTATTTTTATAAAAACAATTACTAATTATAATGTGATAGAGTCAAATAAATATATAATAATAAATTATATTGAAATGAATAATTTTTACATACTCATAGTATCTATATTTTTAATTTTATTTTTTAGAAATTTAAACATGAAGTATAATAAATACATAAATATAGTTTCTTCAACAACTTTAGGCATTTATTTATTACATGATAATCCGAGTGTTAGAAATTATCTATGGTCTAATTATTTTAAATTATTTGAAATTACACGAAGCAAATATTTAATATTGACTTCAATAAAAGTTATTTTTTTGGTATTTTTTATATGCATGTTAATTGATTTAATAAGAAAAATTGTTGTAGAAGTTTTCTTAAAAAAAGGTATCAACTGGGTTTATGAAAAATTAGTATTTTTAAATAATAGTATTGATGAGTTTTTGTAAGGAATTAAAATTATTAGAAAGAAGGTGTAAGATGAAAGGAATAATATTAGCAGGTGGAAGTGGAACAAGACTTTATCCAATAACAAAGGCAATATCAAAACAGATAACACCAATATATGACAAGCCAATGATTTATTATCCATTATCTGTATTGATGTTAGCAGGAATAAGAGAAATTTTAATTATTTCAACGCCTAGAGATATAATTGTTTTTAAAGAATTATTAGAAGACGGTAGTAATTTTGGATTGAAAATTTCATATGCTGTTCAAGAAAAACCAAATGGTTTGGCTGAAGCATTTTTAATAGGTGAAAATTTTATAGGAAGTGATTCATGTGCTTTGGTATTAGGAGATAATATATTTTATGGTCATGGATTTACAGGAATGTTAAAAGAAGCTTCTTCAAAGGAAAAAGGAGCAACTATATTTGGGTATTATGTAAATAATCCTAGAGATTTTGGAGTAGTGGAATTTGATGAAAAAGGAAAAGCTATTTCATTAGAGGAAAAACCTGAAAATCCAAGATCAAGTTATGCCATACCAGGATTATATTTTTATGATAATACTGTTGTAGAAAAAGCTAAAAAAGTTAAGCCCTCTAAGAGAGGAGAGTTAGAAATTACAACTCTTAATGAAATGTACTTAAAAGAAAATAGTTTAAATGTAGTAAGTTTAGGTAGAGGGATGGCTTGGTTAGATACGGGAACTCATGATGCTTTATTAGAGGCATCAAATTTTGTAAAAACAATTCAATCAAGACAAGGAGTTATGGTAGCTTGTCCTGAGGAAATTTCTTATAGAAATGGTTGGATAGATAAAGATAAGATTAAAGAATTAGCAAAACCATTATTAAAATCTAAATATGGAAAATATTTATTAAATTTGATAGGAGAATAGCAATTGGGAAATGCAATACAGGTTAAGACAGTAAAATTAAATTTTATACTTAATTTAACTAGAATGTTTTTAGGTATGGCTTTTATAGTTATTACAACTCCATATATTGCTAGAGTTCTTGGACCCAAAAGTTTGGGAAAAGTTGAATATGTAAACTCTTTAATAACATATTTTATGCTCTTTACAGCTTTAGGAATACCAAGTTATGGTGTAAGAGAAGTTGCTAAATACAGAGATAACTCAAAAGAACTGAGTAAACTTATGCTAGAATTATTAACAATTCTCTTTATAACAACTATTATTGGTTACACCGCTCTCTTTGTTTTCATATATAACTATAGAAGTTTATTTGAAATAAAAGATATTATTTTAATAATGAGCATAAATATAATATGCAATAATATAGGAATAGAATGGTTTTATCAGGGAATAGAAAACCAGCTTTATATTACAAAAAGATTTATTTTAGTCAGAGTTTTAACTTTAGTTGCAATGTTTATATTAATAAAAAGTAAAGAAGATTACTTAATGTATGCTTTTATTTTAGTAATGATGCAAAGTGGTTCTAATATATTAAATTTTATTAACTTAAGAAAGTATATTAGTTTAAAAGATATAAAATTTAGAAAATTGGAATTAAAAAAACATATAAAATCTATCTTTATTATTTTTATGGCAACAATAGCAACGACAATATATTTACAACTAGATTCAATAATGATTGGTAATGTGAGTAAAGAAGCAGTTGGGATATATACAGTACCAAACAAGTTGATAAGAATGATGTTGGTTATTACAACTGCTTTAGGAACAGTTCTTTTACCTAGAATAACAAATTGTTTAAAAAATAAAGATTATGATAATTATAATTCTTATATAAATATATCGTTAAATTATATATTTTTTATGGCACTTCCTTTAGCGACTAGTACTTTTTTATTAGCTGATAATATTATTAACATTATGGCAGGAGATCAATTTAAAGATTCAATACTAACTATGAAGATACTATCACCTATATTATTTATAATAGGAATAGCGTATTTTTTAGGATTCCAATTGCTTTATCCTTTAGGTTTAGAAAAATATTATAGTTATTCTCTTATCATTGCCTCTTTAATAAATTTTGTATTTAATTATTTTATGATACCTAAGTACTTACAAAATGGTGCAGCGATAGGAACGGTAATTGCTGAGACAGTGGGACCTTTAATTGTGATTTTTTTTGCAAGAGAGCATATAAAAAAAATATCATTTTTTTCTAGAAAAAGATTAAAGTATTTTGTAGCGACACTTATTATGAGTATAATTATCATTTTTATTAAAAAATTAAATTATAGTTCAGTAGTAACAATTATTTTATCAATATTTTTAGGAAGTATTTTCTATTTAATATCATTAGTATTTTTGAAAGAGGAGATATGTTTAGAAACTATAAAAATTTTAAAAAATAAGTCTAAGAAAAAAATTAGAAAATAAAAATTTATGGAGGTTTATTTATGATAGATAATACTAAAAACAAAAAAAAGGTTACTAAAGCAGTTATCCCTGCTGCTGGTTTAGGAACAAGAGTTCTCCCAGCAACAAAGGCACTACCAAAGGAAATGCTTACAATAGTTGATAAACCTTCATTACAATATATAGTTGAAGAACTTGTAGAGTCTGGGATAACAGATATTGTAATAGTTACAGGGAGAAATAAAAATTCAATAGAGGATCATTTTGATTTTTCTTATGAATTAGAAAATACTTTAAAAAATGATAATAAAATAGAACTATTAGATAAAATATCTCATATTTCAACTATGGCTAATATTTATTATGTAAGACAAAATATGCCACTTGGCTTGGGACATGCAATATTAAAAGCAAAATCTTTTATAGGAGATGATCCTTTTGTTATTGCTTTGGGTGATGATATTATATATAATCCTGAAAAGCCAGTTAGCAAACAAATGATAGAAAAATATGAACTTTATGGAAAAAGTAT
>FLSK01009141.1_pt1 | contig 14838 bp, 10 predicted proteins | sample 1550541 | NCBI WGS metagenome assembly FLSK01 (sample SAMEA4031773, study PRJEB14383) | metagenome | biome: human; feature: oral; material: saliva | place: Philippines | collected 2014
GAGAAGATCAGGCTCATCGCCTCCGCACGGGTTGCGCCGTTCATCAGCGCACCGCGCACCGCGCTAGTCACGGTCTTCGCGCCCGGCTTACGCACACCGCGCATCGACATGCACATGTGCTCAGCCTCAATTACCACAATCGCGCCGCGCGGGTTCAGGTGCTCCTCCAAAGCCTCCACCACCTGCGTAGTCAGACGCTCCTGCACCTGCGGGCGGCGAGCATACAGATCCACCACGCGGGCGAGCTTGCTCAGGCCGGTCACCTTACCGTCCGGGCCCGGAATGTAACCCACATGCGCCACACCGTGGAACGGCACCAGGTGGTGCTCACAGGTCGAGTAGAACGGAATGTCCTTCACCAGCACCATCTCAGAGTGGGCAATGTCAAAGGTCGTACCCAGAATCTCGCCGGCGTCCTGGTGCAGGCCCGAGAAGAACTCCGCGTAGGCACGCGCCACACGTGCCGGGGTCTGCTGCAGACCGTCACGGTCCGGGTCCTCACCGATTGCGAGCAGAATCTCACGGACGGCAGCCTCAATACGCGGCTGGTCGACGGCGTTCTTAACCTCGCTCATTCTCTGCTCCATTCTGGTTCGGGGTGCCGTTCTCCGGGCGCTGCGCCGGAGGGGCGGGGTAGTTCGGGTACTGCTGGGTGGGCATTGCGACGGTCGGGTCGGCGTCCGGGTCGGTGAGGGGCGCCTGAGGCGGCAACGGCTGCGTAGGTGCTATCGGAACCTGCTGCGCGGGTGCAGCCGGTGCTACCGGAACAGTAGGTGCCGTAGCAGGAGCTGCCGGCGCCTCGGCAGGTGCTTCCTCAGCCTTCTGCGCCTCCTGAGCCAGCTCGCTCGGTGCCTTTACCGGCGGGATGTCGGTACGCTCGCGGGTCGGCTTGGAGTACCAGTGCTCACGCTCGGGGCGCTTGCGAACATCCTTGAAGATTTCGGCAATCTCGTTTTCGAGCAGGGTTTCCTTCTCGAGCAGGGCGAACGCCAGGCGGTCCAGAATATCGCGGTTTTCCAGCAGAATCTGGAACGCCTCATCGTGTGCCTGCTCCAGCAGGGCGCGGATCTCAGCGTCAACCTTTGCCGCGGTCGCGTCGGAGTAGTTGCGTGCCGAAGCGCCGCCGCCACCGAGGAACGGTTCGGTGTCTTCGCCGCCGAGCTTCACGGAACCAATCACGGCGCTCATGCCGTAGTCGGTAACCATCTTGCGGGCGGTGTCGGTTGCCTTCTGAATGTCGTTAGACGCACCGGTGGACGGGTCGTGGAAGACGATTTCCTCAGCCGCACGGCCACCCATCGCGTACGCCATCTGGTCAAGCAGTTCATGGCGGGTCGTGGAGTACTTATCGTCCTGCGGCATGACCATGGTGTAACCCAGGGCGCGACCACGCGGAAGAATCGTAATCTTGGTGACCGGCGCGGAGTTACGCAGTGCCGCCGCGACCAGGGCGTGACCGCCCTCGTGGTATGCGGTGACCTTACGCTCGTGCTCGTTCATGATGCGCGAGGAACGCTGCGGACCAGCCATGACGCGGTCGATTGCCTCGTCGATAGCGCGGTCGTCAATCACGTTGCCGTTATCGCGGGCGGTCAGCAGAGCCGCCTCGTTCATGACGTTCGCCAGGTCAGCACCGGTGAAGCCGGGGGTGCGCTTAGCAACCTGAGCCAGGTCAACGGTGTTAGCAATCGGCTTGCCTGCGGCGTGAACGCGCAGGATGTGTTCGCGGCCCTGCATGTCGGGGGCGTCCACACCAATCTGACGGTCAAAACGACCGGGACGCAGCAGCGCCGGGTCCAGAACGTCGGGTCGGTTCGTTGCCGCAATGACGATGACGTTCGAGTTGCCGTCGAAGCCGTCCATCTCAACCAGCAGCTGGTTCAGGGTCTGCTCACGCTCGTCATTACCGCCGCCCATGCCGACGCCGCGGCGGCGGCCAACAGCGTCAATCTCGTCGACGAAGACGATGGCGGCGGGGTCGCTCTTCGCTTCCTTGAACAGGTCGCGCACGCGGGACGCACCCACACCCACGAACATTTCAACGAAGTCAGAGCCAGAAATCGAGTAGAACGGCACGCCAGCCTCGCCCGCCACAGCCTTGGCGAGCAGGGTCTTACCGGTGCCGGGAGGACCGTACAGCAGAACGCCCTTGGGGATCTTGGCACCCAGGCGGGTGAACTTTTCGGGTTCAGCCAGGAACTCGCGGACTTCTTCCAGCTCGGCGAGCGCCTCGTCCACACCGGCGACGTCGCTGAAGCGGACTTCTGGCTTGTCCTTGGTGAATTTCTTCGCACGGGACTTGGAGAAGCTCATGACGGAGGAGCCGCCTCCGACTCGTCCCATCAGGAACCAGAAGAGCGCACCAAAGATCAGAATCGGCAGGAGCAGGGACACCAGGGAGCCCAGGAAGCTGTGCTCAACCGGCTGGTCCGTGTAGCTTTCCAGCTCGGCGGATTCCATTGCCTTAGCAACTTCGTCGCCGCGGGGCTGCACGTAGTAGAAGCGCACCGACTTACCGTAGTTGTCGTTGCCCTTCTTGTAGTCGTCCTTAAGCTGCAGCTCGACGCGCTGGTCGCCGTCGTAGATCTTTGCGCTCTTGACCTGGTGGTCGTTGAGCAGCTGAAGACCCACGTTGGTGTCCACCTGACGCGAGGGCTGAGTGAAGAAGGAGGCCATGAGGAAAGCCAGCATGATTACGAGAGCTGCACCCGGCCAAAACCAGGGGCCGTTAATCAGCTTCTTCAGGAAGCCCTCCGAGCCTTTCTGCGGAGTATTGGGGGTTTGCGCCAATGCTTTGTCCTTACGTTGCGGCTGTAACCCGTCGGGGGTTGCGGCATGCCAGCCGGAACACCCAACGATGCAACCTTAAATGTACCCTACCCCGGCGGGCGGCTAGGTACCGGGCTTCTCTATTTCACCTGCGGGCTAAAGGGTTGTAGCACTCGGCGGGGGTGAAAGTGCATCTTCCGCGGCGGGTACATCCGCCTCCACGTACATCCACCGGCGGGTACAGCAACGCCCCGCTCCCCCACAAGCGTGAGGAGGCGGGGCGTCACCACCTTACAGCATGGTTGCTGAGGTGAAGGCTTAGGAGTAAACGTGCGGGTGCAGGGTTGCGACGCAGTCCAGGTTGCGGTACTTCTCAGCGAAGTCCAGGCCGTAACCAACAACGAACTCGGGCTCGATGTCCCAGCCGACGTACTTGACCTCAACGTCAGCCTTGACGACCTTGGGCTTGCGCAGCAGGGTGCAAATCTCAACGGAAGCTGCGCCGCGAGAAATCAGGTTCTGCTGCAGCCATGCGAGGGTCAGGCCGGAGTCAATGATGTCTTCAACGATTAGGACGTTGCGGCCCACCAGGTCGGTGTCCAGGTCCTTGAGGATACGCACAACGCCGGAGGACTTGGTGCCGGAACCGTACGAGGAAACAGCCATCCAGTCCATGGTGTAGTGGCCCTTGAGAGCGCGGGAAAGGTCAGCCATAATCATGATGGCGCCCTTGAGAACACCCACCAACAGCACGTCCTTACCGGCGTAGTCCTCGTCGATGCGCGCCGCCAGTTCGGCGACCTTCGCATTAATCTCTTCCTTGCTGAAGAGAACGTTCTTGATATCGTCCTGCACGTCGATAGCCTGCACGATGTATTCCTTCGTATTCTTTTAGACGCTCTGCGCCTCCGCCGGGGTCCCCAGGTGCGAGGTTTCATGCCTTCCCACGGCGGATAATGTGGATGGTGTTCGCCTTAAGTATGGCTTAAAACGGCGCCGCGGCGCACCTCACCATGCAGATAGTGTGTGCTGAGGATGCTCCGCGGGCATCTAGCTGGGCACCTAGTTAGGGTCGAGTTGGCACTAATACGAGCACGTCCAGGCGTTCACCGGTTGCCGGATGCACAATTTTGCGGCGACGGTACGCGCTCACGTGACCGGGCATCTGAACGGGCCCAGCTACCGCGTATCCGGCGGTGAAAGAGTCCAGCGCCTGCAGTCGCTCGAAGCCGGGGTTCTCTCCCCCGGCGGTCTTACAGGCGGTCGCAAGCACACGCAATCGAAGCGCCGGGTGCAGCGCCGCCACCTGCGCACGGTCCAGTAGCACGGCGTCCTCACGTTCGATGCCGCGCACGGCGGTTCCGGCGGGCAGGAGCGCCTGCTCGTAGGCAGCCTGCGCCTGCTCGTCGAGGTATTCGGCGTCGGGGCCAGCTACGGAGGCGGTGCGCGCCAGGGAGCGGGCGACGTCCCCGCCGAGGTGCTCCTCCAGGTAGGGCAGCACGCTGTGGCGGATGCGGGCACGCATGAGGGTTTCGTCGGTGTTGGTCGGGTCGGTCCAGGGGGTGAGGGTTTCGGCATCGCAGATGTCGAGTATGTCGGTGCGGCGCAGACCGAGGAAGGGACGCAGGTAGGTGACACCCTCTTCGATGCGTACGGGCGGCATACCGGCAAGGGAGCGTGTGCCGGAGCCGCGGCTTAGGCCGAGTAGCACGGTTTCTGCCTGGTCGTCGAGGGTGTGGCCGAGCAGTACGGCGCGGGCGCCGGTGGCTTCAACAGCTTTCGTGAAAGCGGCGTAGCGGGCGGTGCGCGCCGCCATTTCGGGGCCCATGTTGCCGACGGGAACCTGCACTTTTTCGGTGATGACGGGGTGAAGCCCCAGGTCGGTGAGGGTCTGCGCGGTCTGCGCGGCGACCGCGGCGGAGTCTTCTTGCAGGCCGTGGTCGACGATGATGGCGCCTACGCGTACGTCGCTGCGGCGGGCGAAGTGCGCGGCAATTGCCGCCAGGGCGAGGGAGTCGGGGCCGCCGCTGCAGGCGACCAGGAGCAGGGGTAGATCGGCGGCGTCCGCGGTGGAGGCGGTGCGGGAGCGTCCGGTGGCTTTGATACTTCCGGCGCCGAGGAGCTTTTCGAGGGCGGCGGCGAGGTGGCGGCGGGCAGTGCCGACGGCGGGGTGCAGGCGTCCTGCGCGTCCATTCTGCATGGTGGTTCCTTTATATAGGCGTGCGGGAGGGGTTAGGTGAGGGGGTTGGTGATAGCCAGCTCGATGCCGAGCTCTTGGGCGACCTTGAGGACCGCACCAATTGACGGGCCGGGTAGCCCACGCTCAATATCGCGGATTGTTTTATCACTGAGCCCAACCATCCACGCCAACTCCATTTGGGTGATTTTTTCGTACTTGCGGACGGCGCGAACCTGGGCACCAAATTCCTGCGCGAACCCCGTTGCGTCGAATGCCATGGGGTTTCCTCCTCACCGCTACAGAACCTCAGGTTATACGAACTATTCTTCGTAATATGCCCATATTAGCACCCCAAGAAGCTCTCTGAGACTGTTTTCCGAAGAATAGTTCGGTTAAACACGCCTTTCCGGCACCCCCAAACACAGCCAAGGAACACAAAAAAGGGGGCGTGCCCACCGCCTCCAGCACGCACGAAAACTCGCACGAACCAGACACGGGGAACATGCCCCCAGCAAGCCCTCCGCTCACCTAGCGCTAGGACAGCGACTGCAGACGAGCCACAATCGGTGCCAGCTCCTCGTGGTAATCAAGAACCATGAGAGGGGTGAAAATAGTGGGGTACGAAACGTAATAGAAATCCGGTGTTTCATTGAAATCCGCCGGCCTGTACCCGTTAGTGAGGAAGTTATTGTCATACCCCCGGTCCTCTTCTACCTTTGCCAGCGCATGCTGATACACCCAGCTCATTGCTCGATGCAACTCACTCCCTTCCTTAATGGGAGCAGCACCCTTCTCAGCACGCACAGCATTCGCCGCATCCAAAGATTCCAAAGTCACCTTAGGGCTACCCGCAGCACGATAAAGGAAGGTAAAGTAGGCGCCACGGCTCGCCGGAGTGTCGTAGTGGAAGGAACCATCAGACCAACCAGTGGTCAAGCCCACACGGGTTGCCCAAATAGCAACCTTATAACGCGCATCGCCCGGAGTCAGGTCGGTGTACGGGGACTTCTCCGGCAGGTTCTTCACCTCGGGTGAACCAGCCAGATGGTACAGATACTCCAGCAAGCGACCACGCGAAATGGTCATGACCCCGTTCGGCAACTTATCTTCACGGGTTCGGGCCAGCCCAACAACCTGCTTCTTCGTAATCAGGCCAGTACACTCCGCCCAGTACAAATTGGTCATCATGCTCGTGCCGTAATAGAAGTGCATGCCAAAACAATTAACATCAAATTCTAGCTCTTCAATAGGCTGTGCAGATTTCGGCTGAATGTATGCCGCCTGAGCTACGCCCTGACCCATGCACCCCATAGCCAGCGCCAACAGTGCCGCCGCGCCGCGGGTCGAAAGGTTTTTCTTCATTTTCTATCCTCGGTGAAAGGTGTGAGAGTAGAAGAAGAGTGAATCCCTTTGACCATACCCGGAATCTGCACCTCGCGCAATCAACTACGCCCGGCGTGCAGGCAGATGCGGCGAAAGACACAACAAAAAGGGGGCGTGCCCACCGCCTCCAGCACGCACGAAAACTCGCACGAACCAGACGCAGGGAACACGCCCCCTGATAAAAACCGGGTGCACCTAACGGTGCGGCAGCTTAGTGACCCTCAGCTGCGAAACGGTCGATAGCCTCCTGGACCATCTTCTCAGCAGCAGCCAGGTCTTCCCAGCCCTCGCCCTTAACCCACTTGCCGGGCTCCAGGTCCTTGTAACGCTCGAAGAAGTGCTGAATCTCAGCCTTCAGCTGCTCCGGAACATCAGCCAGGGACTTGATGTGGTCGTAACGCTTGTCGGTGGGAACGCACAGAACCTTAGCGTCGCCGCCAGCCTCATCGGTCATGTTGAATACTGCGACCGGGCGGGACTCAACCAGCACGCCGGGAACAACGTCAACGTCCAGGATCAGCATTGCGTCCAGCGGGTCGCCGTCCTCACCGAGGGTGTTCTCGAAGTAGCCGTAAGCGGTGGGGTACTGCATGGAGGTGAACAGCACACGGTCCAGGCGCAGGCGGCCGGTCTCGTGGTCCACTTCGTACTTCACGCGGGAGCCGCGGGGAATTTCAATAGTGACGTCGAGTTCCATCGGAACCTTCTTTCTCGTGAGTTAGAGTCACTTTCGCGGCGACTTCGGCGCGCAAGGTGCGAAAGTTAGGTGTTGAACTCACCCATTGTAACCCGTTCACGCACACCGAAACCGCGTATTCGGCGCCAAAACCACCGTTATTTACCACGCTCACACCACAGTTAACGTTCCGCCTAGTCCCGCGCCCGCCAGCACACCCCGCCGCCATGCCGGGCAGGTCAGATAGGGTTCGTGATGGACATCAGGAGCACGGCATGAGCATCCCAGCACCGGCGCGTAAATTCGATAGGCACCCCATCCTCCCGCTATGCTCAAAAGATGCCTTCCAACAAGCACAACACCCAGACCACCACCCTCACCCGCCGCGCCGCCCTCACCCTCGGCGGCATGTTCCTCCTCACCGCCTGCGGATCCACCGCAACCGAACAGAAACGCCCCGAAGGTTCCGCAAGCCCCACCGGCAGCCCCACCGGCACCGCCGAGGCGACCGCCTCCGCAACCCCGAGCGCCACCCCGACCCTCGCACCCGCACTGCCCGAAGCGGAACAGGAGCAACTACGTGCCGCCCTCACCGCGCTCTTCGCGGACGGCACCTACCCGCAGTACAGCCTGCTCGTCACCGGCATGGACGGCAACCTGCCCAGTATCAAGGCGGCCACCGCACCCGCCGACCTGTACGCCGCCAACGCCGACACTGCGCGCGTGCCCGCCTCCACTTTTAAGGTGCTGACCCTGTTCGCGCTCAACCACTACGCGAACCTGCAGGCGCGCCTGCGCACACGCGTCACCCGCGACGCCGCCGGACTGTACCTCATGGCAGGCGGCGACACCCTGCTCGGTGCGGGCGCCTCCGACCCGAAGCAGATTGTGGGACGCGCAGGCTTGGGCACCCTCGCCGAGCTGACCGTGAAGGCGCTTCTTCAGGGCGAGAAGCCGACCGCGGCGCTGCCCGTCTACTTTGACGGCACCTTCTTCAGTGGCCCCGGCGTGAACCCCGGCTGGGATGACGCCGACGTGGCGTCCGGCCAGATCACGCCCATTCACCCGATTGCGCTCGAATCGCACACGGTGCCGGGCAAGTCCACCGCAAGCAACCCGGTGCGCCCGGATGATGCGGCGGTTGCCGCCCAGCAGGCGTTCGTGGATGCGCTCAACACCGCCGGCAAGGAATCCGGCATGAGCTTCACCCTCGCGGAGCGCCGCACCGCCCCCGCGGAAGCAGTTGAAATCGCCGCGGTCGAATCGGCAACCCTGCTGGAGCAGGCACAACACATGATGCTCGAATCCGACAACGCCCTCGCCGAGGTGCTCGGCCGTTGCGCCGCCATTGCCGCAGGTAAGGAAGGCAGCGGCGAAGCGGCACAGCAGACCGTGCGCCAGGCACTCGTGGATGCCGGCGTGAACATTGAAAACCTGGTGCAGGCAGACGTGTGCGGCATGTCCTTAACGGACCGCGTGACCGCCCGAACCCTCGTGCAGGTTGTGGCTCTGCTGAATGCTGATGAGCATGCGGAGCAGCTGATGAGCACGTTCCCGGTCGCGGGCGTGAGCGGCACCCTATCCGGTCGTTTTGGTGCGGCGAACGCCGTGCACGCACGCACTTTTGTGCAGGCGAAGACCGGCACCCTGTACACGGTGTCTTCGCTGTGCGGTGTGGCGACCCGACCCGACGGCACCCGCCTGATTTTCGCGATTATTCTGAACAATCTGGGCGGTGCGGATGCGCTACCCGCCGCGAAGGAACGCGTGGACGCTGCCGCGGCGGCGATTGCGAACCGTTCGACCGCGCCGAGTGCTTCTAGTGCGCCGGAAGCTACTGCGGAAGCACTAAAGACCCCCTAAATCATCCCGTGCAGGTTGATTTTCTGTAGTGTTTCACGTGAAACCTGAAAATCAACCTCTCGGGGCGAGGGGTGGCGTAGGGTACTCACACCTCTCTCCACCGGGGCTCGCGCCCGCTCACCCGGCAGGGTTTCACACCCGCCTTGTTTCTCTCTCCTCCAGCAGAAAAGTCGCCATGAACCTCACCTTCACCCTCGCTGATTTGACCGCCACCTCCGCCTGCGAGTTGCGGCTCTACACCGAGCTTCGAGAGCGTGCGCAGAAGCAGTCTGCACGCCCAGCCCCCGAGAAGTCCGAGCGCGCCCGCGAAGCGTACCGCGAGTGCCTGCGAGCGCTGACCGCCGGAGGAATGATCGGCAGTGCAGTAGTTGGCAGTGGAGTAGTCAGCAGTGAGCATGCGGGTGGTACGGCGCGCCCGGTGCCCCTGGTGGCGACCTCCGCGGCGGGGCTGACCTACACGGTGGAGCTCGACCGCCTCGACTGCCCGGTTGCGGACAGCACCGCCGAGAGCAATACCGCCCTAATCGTTTGCACCCCGCACCTGGGTGAGGCGGCGTATCGGGCGCTATTGCGCGGTGCCCTGGCGGCGCACCTGCTGACCGCTAGTGCAACCGAGAGCGCCGAGAACACCAAGAATGCCGCGCGCCTCGACCTTCATCTGGAGCACGGCGTGGATGAGTACGGCACGAATGAGTACAGCGCGGGGTCCGAATCGGAACCCACTGGGCACACTGAGCACCACTCCCCCGTTCCTCAACCTCACCGGGTTGATTCGGCGCGTATTCTGCCGCTGATTCGCCTGCAGGAGCAGCGCCTCCTGCTGCTCACCGAGGCGCTGAACGAGGGTGTGGAATCGGCGGAACTTGCCGAGCGCATCCCCTATTTTCTGACCTGCGACGAGTGCCCGGCGTGCCTGAACGCGGCGGCATCTCTTGCCCTCGCGACCGACGCCCCGGAGCTCGTCACCGATGACACCATCGAAGAACCCGAAACTGAGGAGCCTCCGGTCATGTACAGGGTGCCCGCCGCGGTGGAGAACGACAGTGAACAGTACCGCCTGCAGTGCCTGCTGGATGCCCAGCTCGCCTCCCTGGAGGAGCACGCAGCGGAGCACGGCTGGGGTGCCGGTGAGCTTGAGGCGGCAATGCTGCTATCCATGACGAATTATCACCGCCGCGAGCGTGCCCCGTTCTGGCGTGAGCACATTCGCCGCCTGGAGGACGGCCCGACGGCGTGGGTGGCGAGCCGCGATTACGCGTACCTTGACCGGGTGCAGGTGCTTTCGGTGGAGCATGCGCATACTCTTCTGAATACCCCCGCAGACCTGGAGGCGCTTGCCGCCGCCATGAAGGAGCCCACCGAGGTGCCGGACGCCCCCGGCTGGTATCGTGTGCGCGGCGCGCAGGTGCGCCTGTTGCGCGCGCGACTTGAGGCCGACCCGAGCCTGGTGATTGCGCCCTCTGACCGTGCGGTTTTTTGTGCGTATGATGCGGGTTTGAGCCCGCAGATTGCGCTGGACCGTATGGAGTCGCAGGTGAATTATTTCCGTGCGTCGAATCCGGGTGAGCGTGTGCCTGCCGAGTTGGCGGCGACGGGTTTCTTTGGCATGCGTGTGCTGGCTGTGGCGCAGGGCGGTTTCCGTGCCGGATCTGAGGGTTCTGCGGATCCCGAAGAGGCTGCCCCAGAGTCCGGCAAGTCGACCGGCGAGTCGGCTGGCGCAGAGTCGGCTGGCGAGTTCTTGGAGGTGCTTCTGCAGGAGCGCATCCGCGTGAAGGATGAGCCGCACGGTGCCCTGCCTTCGGGTATTGGTCCTGGCGATCCGGTGTCTACGGCGACGATTGAGGCGGCTCTGCAGGCTGATGTGCACGGGCTGCTGTTCAACGGTACCCTCATGCCGAGCGACCCCGTGCTTAATGGCCCCGTGCCCGGCGAAGATTCTGAGCCCTCCAATACCCCCTCCTCCCCCAGCACCCTGCCGAGCGTGCTCGATGCGGCGGCTTCGCTGACGGGGGTGAAGAGCGCCTCCGCGGATTTGCTGTTCCGCCGCGCACCGCGCCTGAAGAGGAGCGCCTCGAACGCCAAAAATGCAGAAAATCTACCTCGTGAGGTTGATTTTTCCGGCTCTGCCCTGCCCACGGTGGATGCCGTGCACGCGGCGGTTCGTGCTCTCGACCATTCCTATGTGGCGGTTCAGGGCCCTCCGGGTGCGGGCAAGACCTTCCTCGCCTCGCACGTGATTGCGCGCCTCGTGGCTGAGGGCGCAAAGGTGGGGGTGGTCGCTCAGTCGCATGCGGTGATTGAGAATCTCATGGTGGCGTGCTGTGCCCGTGATGGTTTTGATGTTTCGCGTGCGGTGCGTCTGCGCGGTAAGTCGGTGACTCCGGACGCCCCGTGGTCTGAGGTGTCTGATTCTGAGCTGGTGGAGCTGATTTCTGGTGCGGGCGGCCTGCTGTTTGGCGGTACGGTGTGGGATTACGTGAGTGAGCGTCGCGTGCCTGCCGGGTCGCTGGATGTGCTGGTGGTTGATGAGGCGGGTCAGTTCTCTCTGACGAATACGGTGGCGGCGGCTCGTGCGGCGCGTTCGGTGCTGCTGTTGGGTGATCCGCAGCAGTTGCCGCAGGTGTCGACGGGTGTGCACCCGTACCCGGTGGATGTTTCGGCGTTGGGCTGGTTGTCTGACGGGGCGGCGGCGCTGGATCCTCGTTTTGGCTATTTCTTGGGTGAGTCGTGGCGTATGGATTCGGCGTTGTGCGAGCGGGTTTCGTGGCTGTCGTATGATGGCGCGTTGGCGAGCGCGGCGGCGACGGCTGGTCGCGCCCTGCGGGGTGTTGCGCCGGGTGTGGTGTCGTATCCGGTGGAGCACGCGGGGTGTTCGGTGCGTTCTGTGCAGGAGGCGCAGGCGGTGGTGGATTGCGTGCGCGAGTTGTTGGGTCGTGAGTGGGTTCCGGCGGCTGGTGCTGAGCCGCGCCCGTTGGTGGCGGAGGATTGCATTGTGGTGGCGGCGTATAACGCGCAGGTTGATTGTGTGCGTGAGGCGCTGATTGCTGCTGGTTTGGCGGATTCTTCGGGTGCTGGCGTGCGTGTGGGGACGGTGGATAAGTTCCAGGGTCAGGAAGCTGCGGTGGTGTTGGTGTCGTTGGCGTCGTCGCGGGTTGATTCTGGGCGCGGTGCCGGGTTTGTGCTGTCGCCGAATCGTTTGAACGTAGCGGTGTCGCGCGGTCAGTGGCAGGCGGTGTTGGTGCATTCGCCGTGGGTGGCGCGTTCGGTGCCGCAGGATGTTGAGGAGGTGCTGGCTCTGTCGGGCTTCGCGGGCCTGGTGGAGTAGCGCCCCTAGTGCAGCCCTTATTCTGCGCTCTTCTACACTCCCCCGCCCGCTGCGTTGCGGGGCTGACTGTAACAGGGTCTGGCGGTGTGGATTGGCGGAGTCTGGTTGCGGGTGTCTTTGGCGTGCCCGCAATCGGGTTTAGCTGAGGTTCAGCCGAGGTTTAGTTGGGTGGAAGCACCAAGAATGAATTTTAGTCAAACTAACCCTAATGTCAATACTCAAAATGAGGAAAGTTTTTCAACCAGCGTTCATGTATATGATTAACGTCTCTTATAGAATCTAAAGTATCGCGCGACACACTTCTTGTGCGGGGGGTGGCTCCCGATGAGCCGCCCCGTGCATCCTCAACCACCCCGTGATAACCGGCGGGCACAGGCAAAAACAAGCGAAAACAGACGAATACAGGCAGGCACAGCCGGCTGTCGGGGTATTCACTCATACGATTGCGCGCTACGAATTGCGCACAATGAACTACGCACGACGGATTGCACACCGCGCGACACCCAACCCCATCGTGGAGGTCCCCCATGAGTGTCAACACCGAGTTACTCAAGAATAGAGATTTTCGAAATACCCTTTTCGCCATTGGAGCCAACCAGCTCTCAGACTCGATGAGCTATATCACCACGCCCATCATTATTTTGGCGCTGACCGGCTCCCCCGAGGCCGCGAGCATCACCCTCTTTGTCGCGGGTGTTCTCGCTACCTGCGCCGGGGCGATATCCGGAACATGGGTTGACAGAATCGGCCCCTCGAAGTGCCTGGCGCTGTCCTGTATCGGCCAGTCGCTGTCCTGGGTTGCGATTCTTCTCTACCTCGTTTTCAACGTCACCAACATTTACGTTTTGGTGATCACGATTTCTCTCGCCGCCATCATTTCAACCTTCGACTATCCGAGCGAGCAGTCCATCATCACCCGCGTAGTCCCCAAGGAGCACCTGGGATACGCCTCCGGTATGGGTGAGACGCGTGAGTCCACCGCCAACCTACTGGGTGGCCCTGTTGCGGGCATCATTATCGGCTTTTCGACCGTGCTTATGACCGCCGTTCACGCGGTCGTTAACCTGCTGGCGTTCATCGTCGCGCCCAAGACCTACGGGGCTAGTCGGCAGCCCGTGGAAGAGGAGGAAGGCGAGAAAACCAGCTTCTGGCAGGACTCAAAAGCCGGTTTTGAGTACATCCTGAAGAACAAGGTGCTGGTGTCCATCGCGTTCGTTTCAACGCTTGCGAACTTTGGAACGGTCGGTATTCCGCTCACCTTCATCTACTACTACACACTGGAGGGCGCACACCCGCTCTTCATTGGCATCTTTGCGAGCGCCTTCGGCGTGGGCGTGCTGCTCGGTTCGTTCCTGGTCGGCCCGCTGACCGAGAAGTTTGCGCTCGGCCCACTCGGTATCACCTCCCTGGCCATCATGTCGGCGTGCTACCTGTTGCTACCGGTGGTTCATTCGATGCTGTGGGCGGTGTGCCTGCTGATTGTGCTGGCGGGTATTGTGCTTCCTTCCTTCAATTCGAGCATCATTGCGTACATTAACGCATCCACCCCGGAGCACATGATCGGTCGCGTGCATTCGGTGCAGGGCATCCCGAACATGGCGCTGACCCCGCTGGCTGTTCTGCTGGCAGGCTTCCTCATTGTTGATTGGGGTATTACGTACACGGCGCTGTTCTACGCGGTGTTCATTTTCCTGTCGCTGGTGGTGATGGTATTCCAGAAGCCGCTGCGTCAGCTGCCCCATATCTCGCAGGTAACGAACGCACAGTAGTTCCGCGGTAGCCCCGTCTATCAACTCCACTCAACGCCCCCGAAAGCGAATAATTCAACGTGCACTTGCATGAAAATTATTTTCCTTTCGGGGGTGTTCTACGTCCTTTCAAGGATTTCTGCACACAGTGCACACTCACGATAATTCCCCTTATCAATGTGCATTTTTAGGGGTTTAAATGTTGCCGGTATTACGGCGAACCTTACGCCGCTTGTTGAAGGTTTTACGGCATAATAGGAAGGTGTTCGTTCTAACCTTTATTCAACGTTCCGCACAGCACTCACTCACTGCACTGTCGGACGAACTCGCAAAGCTCAACCCGCGTGTTGCCTTCGCCCAGACATACCCTGACGAAATTCAGGGCGCCTTCGACCGCGCCAGCGACGCACTCCACGCGGCGCTCATTGCCGCGCGCGATAACGGCTTCTGGGTCGGCATCGGAATCGGCGAGCTCAACATCCCCCGATTCGCAGGCGCACTCGGCGCCGTCAGCACCACCGACTGCACCGGCGACGCCCTCGAATTCTCACGCCTCGCCGTCGAAGAAGCACAAGGAGGCGCACCCGTACGCTGCATCAGCGTCAGCGCCGACAACCGCCACCTCGCCGACCTCGCCGCAGGCTCCGCACGCCTGCTCTACCGCGTATGCGCCGACCGCACCGACGCCGAATGGCGCGTAGTAAACCTGCTCGTACCCGGCGTACGCGGCCAGCAGAAGGCCGCCGCAACCGCACTCGGCATCACCACCCAGGCGGTCAGCCGCACCCTCGTCCGCTCCCTCTGGCATGAGGAGCAGGCGGCACGCGGTGCGCTCATCGAGCTGCTGACCCGTATTGACCGTTCGCGCCGCCGCGCCACCTAACCGCCGCCGCGC
>FLSK01376845.1_pt1 | contig 14541 bp, 8 predicted proteins | sample 1550541 | NCBI WGS metagenome assembly FLSK01 (sample SAMEA4031773, study PRJEB14383) | metagenome | biome: human; feature: oral; material: saliva | place: Philippines | collected 2014
TAGTCCAGGTAGTCGCGCAGTACCTGCGAACGCGACGGGTGACGGAGCTTAGACATGGTCTTGGACTCGATCTGGCGGATTCGTTCGCGGGTCACGCCGTAGACCTTGCCGATTTCGTCGAGGGTCTTGGGCTGGCCGTCGGTCATGCCGAAGCGCATTGCGACCACGCCGGCTTCACGCTCGGAGAGGGTGTCGAGCACGGAGTGGAGCTGTTCCTGCAGAAGGGTGAAGGACACTGCGTCTGCGGGGACGACTGCCTCGGAGTCCTCGATGAGGTCGCCGAATTCGGAGTCGCCGTCTTCACCGAGGGGGGTGTGCAGGGAGATGGGTTCGCGGCCGTACTTCTGGACTTCGATGACCTTTTCGGGGGTCATGTCGAGTTCCTTGCCGAGTTCTTCGGGGGTGGGTTCGCGGCCGAGGTCCTGGAGCATCTGGCGCTGCACGCGGGCGAGCTTGTTGATGACTTCTACCATGTGCACGGGGATGCGGATGGTGCGGGCCTGGTCTGCCATTGCGCGGGTGATGGCCTGGCGGATCCACCAGGTTGCGTAGGTGGAGAACTTGAAGCCCTTGGAGTAGTCGAACTTTTCGACGGCGCGGATGAGGCCGAGGTTGCCTTCCTGGATGAGGTCGAGGAAGAGCATGCCGCGGCCGGTGTAGCGCTTGGCGAGGGAGACTACGAGTCGCAGGTTGGCTTCGAGCAGGTGGTTTTTGGCTCGCTTGCCGTCGTGGACGACCCAACGCAGGGCTTTCTTGAGGTCTTTGTCCATGTCGGGGTTTTCAGCGAGCTTGTGTTCGGCGTAGAGGCCTGCTTCGATGCGCTTGGCGAGGTCGACTTCCTGCTGTGCGTTGAGCAGGGAGACTTTGCCGATTTGCTTGAGGTAGTCCTTGACGGGGTCGGCGGTTGCGCCGGGGGTGACGACGCGCTGTGCGGGTGCGTCGTCGTCGTCGTTTGCGGTGAGGACGAAGCCGGAGCCCTTGGCTGCTACTGCTTCTGCGGCCTTCTTTTCTTCTATTTTGGCTGCGGTTTCTTCGTCTTCTTCGTCGGTTTCGTCTTCGCCGTCGGTGGTTTCGAGTTCTTCGTCGAGTCCGAGGTCGAATTCGTCGTCGCTCTTTTTGCGGCGGCCACCGGTCTTGCGCTTGGTTGCGGTTTTGGTGGTGGTGGTGGTTTTGCGGGTGCGCTTGGGCTTGTCTGCCTCGGTTTCGGCAGTAGTTTCGGCAGTGGTTTCAGCACCGGTTTCGGCGGTTGCGCCGGTGGTGTCTTCGGTTGCCGCTGCGGCTTTGGTGGTTGCCTTCTTGGTGCGGGTGGTCTTGGTGGTGGTTTTTGCGACGGTTTCTTCGGTTGCGTCGCCGGTCACGGTCTTCTTGCTGGTTGCAGGTGCCACTAGAACCCTTTCTGGCTTGTGGTGGGGTGTTTTGTTTGCAAAACACCTAAGACCCTGTCAAGTCTGTGCTGGCGTCCTCGGTCGGGGTGTTTGCTGCGTTTATCCGGTTTAACGCTGTGGGGGCGGGTTTTATTCCGCGTGCGTTGGGCGGTTTGCAGGGTTCCGTTGCTCGTTGTGTGGAGCGGTTTGAGGGCGCGTTATAGCGCATTGACTGTACGGGGTCAATATATAAGTATTGCAGATTTTTGGTTGCTTTCAACTTGACGCGCTGTTTGGGTGGCTTGTGGGCCTGGTTTTGGGTGAGTGCGGCTGTGTGCGGGAGGGGCGTGCCCGGTGGCGCGCCCCTCCCTCGTTTTGTACCTCGCTTTTAGGTGCCGGTTTTAGGTGCCGGGCTTTTAAGGTTTTCGGGGTTTGAGGGTGCTGATGGGTTCGCGGTGTGTTCCGGGTTCGCCGCAGATGGTGTATTTGATCCAGGCGGGTAGGTTGCCTGCGTTGAGGTGTACATCGAGGATGTTGAGGTCCTTTCCGAATGTGTGGCGGTGGGCTTCTTGGCGGAGCATGCGGGCGTAGGTGCTGTAGCCCTTGTACCAGTTGGCCCAGGCTTGGGTGTTGCGTAGTTCGGCGTATTCTCCGTCGGTGCTGTGGGGTGTGAGCAGGCTGGTGAGTAGTTCGAGTGCGTTGAGGCGTGCCCAGTGGGGGCTGTCTAGTTTTCCTTTGAGGGCGTTGAGGTAGTGGGTGTAGACGGCGTGGTGTTTGGTGAGGTATTCGCTGTTGGTGCAGCTTTCGTCGATTCGTTGTTTGAGGTTTTCGAGTTTGTTGTGGGCGTTGTGGTCTTTGGGGTGTTCCTCGAGGCGTGGGAGCAGGTCGCGGCTGATGGTGTTGAGTTCGGCGGCGCTGGCGAGGTCGGCGGGGGTGAGGTTTTCGAGTGCCCAGCCGTTGAGGTTGGTGTGCTGGTTGCTGCGGTTCTGTTGAATGCTGCGGCTCTGCTGAATGGTGCGGTGGGTGCGGCGGATCCAGTCTTGCCATTGCACGCATTTTTCGGGCACGGCGCGTACGTGTGCCTGTTCGGTACCGGGTGTGGCGCTGAGTGCGTGGGTGAAGCTGGCGGGGATGTAGGTTTTGCGGGTGATGCGGGTGCCGTAGCGGGGTGGTTCGAGCGGCGCGCGGTCGGGGCTGGGGTATTCGCCGCCGAAGGCGTGGTAGGTGTATTGGGCGGAGTAGTGCAGGTAGGCGAGCGCTTTTTGGGCGTGGTTGAGCCCGTAGCCGGCGAGGTAGGTGAGCATTTCGGCGGTGATGGGGTTGAGGGTTGCGGGTGCGATGGAGGCGCGTAGGTGCCCGGCGATTTCGGCGGGGATGAGTTCGCGGAGTGCGTCGCCGATGGTGGGCGCGTCACCGGTGATGGGGTTGCCCGCGTTATCGACCGGGTGGGTGGTGAGCAGGTGCGCGGCGGCGTTGATGGCGGCGTCCCAGTAGCAGAGGTCGATTTGGGCTTGGCGGTAGATGGTGCGGACGCCCTGGCGGGCTTCGTCGTGGCGGGTGGTGTGGGTGTGGTCCCAGAGTTCTACGGCGTTTTCCCAGTCGTGGCGGGTTTCGGGGTTGGCTGTGGGGTCGGTGTCCCAGGGGCTGTGGGCGTAGTTGTGTTGGGCGGTGTCGGCGATGGTGTCGCCGTGGCGGGTGAGCCAGGTGTAGTAGCTGCTGTGGCGGATTTCTTCGATGGGTGCGAGGAGGGTGAGCGCTTGCTGTTCGGGGTTGAGCGCCCAGATGCTGGCGCCGCCTGCGTAGATGACGTCTTCGCAGCGTAGTTCGCTGACGATGCGCGGGTCGTGGAGCAGGTGGAGCCATGCGTTGATGGGGATTTGGGTGTCGACGTCCTGTTGGATTTCTTCGATGGCGGCCAGTTGCGCGGTGTCGGGGTTGAGTTGGCGTTGGCGTACGGTGTTGTCGCCGTCGATGATGATGGCGTAGAAGCGGGTGAGGGTTTCGCCGTTGTGACGGGTGGGGAGTTTGGTGAAGGTTTCGTGCAGGAAGTCGGCACGTTCGCTGTGGGTGCAGGGTTCGTCGGGTAGGTTGACGCGCAGGCTGGGGCCGAGGGTGTCATCGGTTGCGGTGAGGATGATGAGTGAGTGGTCGGGCCAGTAGCCGTGCTGGTGGAGGGCGCAGCTGAGCACGTCGTATTCGTTGCGGATGGGCGGGGGCGTGTCGTAGCCGCTGTGGAAGTGTTCGTTGTGGAAGTGGTCGCTGTTGGGGGTATTGCCGTTGGAGGTATTGTTTGCGTTCATGCCTTCACGGTGGCATGGTTTGCGCGGGGTACGGGGTTAAACAAATAAATCTGTGGATACTTCGGTTCATGTGTCCGTTGGTTCCACAGATTTATTCGTATTGTTCGTTTGTGCGCCGAGGTTTGTCCACAGCGGCGCGGGGTGCCGCGTCATAATCTGTCACGCAATACCTGTCACGCACTATCTGATGGGGGGGGTATCCCCTACTGGGCGCACCTATTGTTCGTCGAGGAACCGCTCAAAGAGCGCACCAATCTCGTCGCGGCTGGGCACGTTGTGCGCGTCGCGTCGCGAGAGGGGAATCGCAATATCGGAGGTGCGGAAGTTCTCGTCGTAGTTCTCTTCCATGGCCGTGATCATGCGACCGATTTCGGGGTTCTGCTTGACCTGATCGTTGATCTGGCTGTGCACGTGGCGTGCGGCTTCGCGCAGGTTCTCGGTGGGTAGGGAGAGGTGCGCTGCCATACCCACGTGTTCGAGGGCGGTGAGGGTGCCCTGCGGCAGGTCCGCCTCCGAAATGTACTGGGGAATGTTCACGCCGAAGCCGACGGTGTCGATTCCGTTTTCGGTGAAGAGCACTTCCAGCAGGTTGGTGACGGTTGCGTGCACGTCCGCGCTGGGCTTCCACGGGGAGATACCGCGAATCAGGTCCTTGCGGGAGCCGTGCGCGGTAATCGGGAAGGGGCGGGTGTGCGGCACCGGCATGGGGAATGCGGAGACCAGCACAACCAGGGAGGGCTTGACCCGCTGGGCGATGGTCAGCACCGCCTTTTCGAAGCGCTGCCACTGCAGGTCCGGTTCGGCACCGGTGAGTAGCAGGAACGGCTTGTCAAGGCTGTCTTCTACGGCGTAGAGCTTCAGCTGCGGGTATTGCGGCTTTTCGAAGTGGTCTTGTTCGTAGCGGATGAAGGGGCGGCGGGCACGGTAGTCGTGCAGCTGGTCGCTGTCGAACTCGACGATTTCAATATTTTTGAGTTCGCTGAGCAGCACCTGCCCGAGCTGCCCTGCGGTGGAGCCTGCGTCTTGCGGGCTGGAGAGGGCGATGACGAGGGTTAGCCCGTGCATCCTGGGGTCGTCCAATATTTTGGTGTTGGCTAAGTAGAGATCTTCGGGGTTGAGCATTACGCCTCCTCACTTCTGTCTGGTTCGCGCCGCGTTCGGGTGGGCTTAGTGTTTTCTGCCGGTACCCGAGGTGTTGGGGCGAAGGGGCGTCTTCTGTTATCTGACGCTTTCCGTAGTCTTTCATTTTATGCCACTACTGCCCTGTCTCGACAGTGTGAGGGCTTTTCTCGCAGTAGGTGAACTTGTTTGGTGTCTTGTCGACGTTCTTAAGACGCTGCGGCTCGGCTTCTTGCGTGTTTTTCTGTTCTGCCAGCTGTTCGGGGTGAGAGCTGAACCTCACGCCCTCTTACATATCCGTGTAGAGTAGAAGCAGTAGTCCGCGCGGCTTTGCGCGGCGGTATTCATCCTCACTCTTCGAGGGCCTACAGTTGAGTTTTTCGGGCGCGAGGATGTGCCCCGACTATTTTGAGAAGACATACGCAAAGGAGTAACGATGTCTCTGTCTCTGTCTATTCACAGCACCGACCTTGAAGCGCTCGAAGCTGACGTTCTGGTTCTGGGCGTTCTGAAGGGTTCGGACGGTGCGTACCTGGCACCGAGCTCCCTGTCTGAGGACTCTGTTGAGGGTATTAACGAGCTGCTGGAGGCGCTGGGCGCCTCGGGTGCCCCCGATCAGCTGCTGCGTCTGCCCGGCCTTGAGGACACCGGCGCCGGCATTGTGGCGCTGGCGGGTCTGGGCTCTGATACTGCTGAGGGTCAGGAGCGCCTGGATGCTCTGCGTTACGCGGCTGGTTCTGCGGCTCGTCAGCTGGTTGGTTCTGCTGAGGAGGTCGCTTTCGATTTCGGCGTTTCTTCGGTAGAGGAAATTGAGGCTATTGCTCACGGCGCCGTGCTGGGTAACTTCGTTGAGGAGGGCCTGCGCGGCAAGACTCAGGACTCGATTAAGGAAGAGATCGAGTCCATTCTGATTGTTTCTTCGATTGATCAGGAAGAGGCTGAAGAGGCTCTGGTGCACGGCCTGGTTCTGGGCGAGACCGCTAAGGACGCTCGCCGCCTGGTGAACCTGCCCCCGTCGCACCTGTACCCGGAGACTTTCGCTGAGTTCGCTGCTGAGGTCGCTGAGGATTACTCGAACATTGAGATTGAACTGTTCCACCACGACCGCCTGGCAGAGGAGGGCTTCGGCGGCATTTCCGGTGTTGGTCAGGGTTCGCCCCGCAAGCCGGTTCTTGCCGTTGTGAAGTACACCCCGGAGAACCCGAAGGCTCACGTTGCTCTGGTTGGTAAGGGTATCACCTTCGATACCGGTGGTAACTCGCTGAAGCCTGCCGCTTCGATGATGACCATGAAGTGCGATATGGCTGGTGCGGCATCGGTTCTGAGCGCTGTGGTTGCTTCTGCTGAGCTGGATGTTCCGGTTGCTGTCACCGGCTACCTGTGCCTGGCTGAGAACATGCCCGGCGGTCACGCACTGCGCCCGGAGGACATTATCACCATGCGTGATGGCCGTACCGTTGAGGTGCTGAACACTGACGCTGAGGGCCGCCTGGTCATGGCTGATGGTATCGCCCTGGCTTCCGAGTCGAACCCGGACGTCATCCTGGACATCGCTACCCTGACCGGTGCCGCTATGGCTGCTCTGGGTCTGCGCACTGCGGCTCTGCTCGGTGACGAGGAGATTCGCGACCGCGTGATTGCAGCCGGTGCAGCTGCGGGTGAGGCTTACTGGCCGATGCCGCTGGAGTCCTACCTGCGTAAGAGCCTGGAGTCCCCCGTTGCTGACATCAAGAACATTGGTTCCCGCTACGGTGGCGCGCTGACTGCGGGCCTGTTCCTGAAGGAGTTCGTGGGCGAGGGCATCCCCTGGGCTCACCTGGATATTGCGGGCCCCGCGTTCAATGAGGAGTCCCCGTACGGCTTCACTCCGAAGGAAGGCACCGGTTTCGGTACCGCTACCCTGGTGAACTTCATCGAGTCCTACGCTAAGTAGTCTGATTGGCTGGGCGCGCGCCCTAATTGGCGCATCCTAATTGGTGCCCCTTATCTGGTGCGAGCCGCACAGCATAGAGCTGATCGGAGGAGGGCTTTCCGGTATTTCTACCGGGGAGCCCTCCTCTGCGTCTGTTCTCGGACACGTTCTGTGCGACCGCTGTGGTGCTCCTGTCATCGCACTGTTCTATGACGCGCCGCTTTTCTTGCGTGGTGAAAAATTTGGGGTGTTTGGGCGATTAATCGGCTAAAACCGCCCTGAGTGAACTTAAACGACCTTCAACGGGGGTATTGTTGTATTAAGTGTTTTTCTGCGTACGCGGAGGAGCGCGCGATTTTTTGTAAGTCGCGGGCCTTTCGCGCATGCTGGGGAACCTACCAATAAATTGGTAAAGAACTCATTGCAGGGGTCTTTAGCCCCCACAACTATGCAAGGGAGCAATATCGTGGCTCAAGAATTCGACATCCTCATCCTCGGCGGCGGTTCCGCTGGCTACTCTGCGGCTATTCGCGCACGCCAGCTAGGCTTCACCGTCGGCCTGATCGAGAAGGAAAAGGTCGGCGGCACCTGCCTGCACACCGGCTGTATCCCCACCAAGGCGTACCTGCACGCTGCTGAGCTGGCAGAAGAGGCACGCGAGGCGTCCAAGGTTGGCGTTAACGCTGTGCTGCAGTCCATCGAAATGGGCAAGGTTCGCGATTACAAGGACAACATCGTCTCCGGTAAGTTCAAGGGTCTTGCAGGCCTGCTGAAGATGAAGGGCGTAGAGGTTATCCCCGGCGAGGGTAAGCTGACCGCTCAGGACACCATCACCGTCGGTGGTGTTGAGTACAAGGGTAAGAACATTATCCTGGCATCCGGCTCGGTCTCCAAGACCTTCGGTCTGCCCATTGAGGGTCGCGTTCTGACCTCCACTGAGGCACTGGAGATGGACTACCTGCCCAAGAGCGCTATCGTGCTCGGCGGCGGCGTGATTGGTTGCGAGTTCGCATCCATGTGGAACGCTATGGGCGTTGACGTCACCATCATCGAGGGCCTGCCGAACCTGGTTCCCAACGAGGACCCGGCAATCATCAAGGTTCTGGAGCGTGCGTTCAAGAAGCGCGGCATCAAGTTCAACACCGGCACCCTCTTCGAGAAGGTTGAGCAGGACGCTAACGGTGCTAAGGTCACCCTGGCTGACGGCAAGGTCTTCGAGGCAGAGATCGTTCTGGTCGCTGTTGGTCGTGGCCCCAACACTGCAAACATGGGCTACGAGGAGCAGGGCATCCCCATGGATCGCGGCTTCGTCCTGGCTAACGAGCGCCTGCACACCGGCGTTGGCAACATCTACGCTGTTGGCGACATCGTCCCCGGCGTTCAGCTGGCTCACCGCGGTTACCAGCAGGGTATCTTCGTTGCTGAGGAAATCGCTGGCCTGAACCCCTCCATCGTTGAAGACGTGAACATCCCCAAGGTCACCTTCTGTGACCCGGAGATCGCTTCCGTTGGTTACTCCGAGCCCAAGGCTAAGGAGAAGTTCGGCGCTGAGAACGTTGAGACCGCTGAGTACAACCTGGCTGGTAACGGCAAGTCCGCTATCCTCGGTGCTACCGGTATCGTGAAGGTTGTCCGCCAGAAGGACGGCCCCATCGTTGGTGTTCACGCTATTGGTAAGCGTATGGGTGAGCAGATTGGTGAGGCTCAGATGTGGGTTGCTTGGGAAGCATTCCCCGAGGACGTCGCTAAGTTCATCCACGCACACCCGACTCAGAACGAGTCCCTGGGTGAGGCTGCAATGGTCCTGAACGGCACCCCGCTGCACAGCGCATAAATTTTGCTGACTGGCGTTAGCGCGTCAGCTTAGTATTGACGACCGTTGGTCGTTAGCGGTTGCCGGGCGTATCCGCTGAACAACGCCCCTATCTGGATGCGCGTCGACGTGCTTTGACGCATACGGCGCGCATCCGGGTCGCCGCTCACATTTTTCTAGTTCAAGCATTCACAAGGAGAACGGGAAAGATTATGTCCCACACCGTAGTACTGCCCGCACTGGGCGAGTCCGTGACCGAGGGTACCGTTACCCGCTGGCTCGTTGAGGTCGGCGACACCATCGAGGTTGACGCACCCCTGGTTGAGGTTTCCACCGACAAGGTTGACACCGAGGTTCCCTCCCCCGTAGCAGGCGTTGTTGAGCAGATTCTCGTCCCCGAGGACGAGGACGTCGAGGTCGGCGCTGCTCTGGCTATCATTGGCGACGGTTCCGGCGCTGCTGCTCCGGCTGCTCCCGCAGCTGCTGAGGCTCCCGCAGCTCCCGCTCCGGTTGCTGAGGCTCCGGCTGCTCCCGCAGCACCCGCCGCTGCTCCGGCTGCTCCCGCAGCTGCTGCTGCAGGCATCGAGGTCGTACTGCCCGCACTGGGCGAGTCCGTCACCGAGGGCACCGTTACCCGCTGGCTGAAGGAAGTTGGCGAGCAGGTTGAGGTTGACGAGCCCCTGGTTGAGGTTTCCACCGACAAGGTTGACACCGAGGTTCCCTCCCCCGTAGCAGGTACCCTGCTCGAGATCCGCATCCCCGAGGATGAGGACGCAGAGGTTGGCCAGGTTCTGGCTATCATCGGCGACGCTTCCGCTGCTGCTGCACCGGCTGCTCCCGCAGCTCCCGCTCCGGTTGCTGAGGCTCCCGCTGCTCCGGCTGCTCCGGCTCCGGTTGCTGAGGCTCCGGCTGCACCCGCAGCTCCTGCAGCTCCCGCTGCACCTGCCGCTCCGGCAGCTGCTGAGGGCGAAGCATACGTGACCCCGCTGGTCCGTAAGCTCGCTAAGGACAACGGCATCGACCTGTCCACCGTCAAGGGCACCGGTGTTGGTGGCCGCATCCGCAAGCAGGATGTTCAGGCTGCTATCGCTGCTAAGGGTTCCGCTGCTCCCGCCGCTGCTGCACCCGCTGCAGCTGCTGCTCCGGCTGCTGGTTCCGCAAAGGCACCGCACACCTTCGAGGTTTCCCCCAAGCGTGGCACCGTCGAGAAGACCGCACGTATCCGCCAGGTTATTGCAAAGCGTATGCGTGAGTCCCTGGACATCTCCACCCAGCTGACCCAGGTCACCGAGGTTGACGTGACCCGCATCGTTCAGCTGCGTGCAAAGGCTAAGGACGGCTTCGCTGCTCGTGAGGGCGCTAAGCTGACCTTCCTGCCCTTCTTCGTCCAGGCATCCGCTGAGGCTCTGCAGCAGCACCCCGCTCTGAACGCTTCCATGACCGAAGACTACAAGCAGATCACTTACCACGGCTCCGAGAACATCGCTATTGCTGTGGACACCCCCAAGGGTCTGCTGGTTCCGGTCATCAAGAACGCTTCTGACCTGGGCATTGCTGGCCTGGCAAAGGCTATTGGCGACCTGGGTGGCCGCGCACGTACCGGCGACATCTCCCCCGAGGAGCTGTCGGGTTCGACCTTCACCATCACCAACATTGGTTCCTTCGGTGCACTGTTCGACACCCCGATCATCAACCAGCCGAACGTTGCAATCCTCGGTACCGGTTCCATCGTGAAGCGCCCCATGGTTGTTAAGGATGTTGACGGTAACGACGTTATCGCTATCCGCTCCATGTGCTACCTGTCCCTCACCTACGATCACCGCGTGGTCGACGGTGCGGACGCTGGTCGCTTCCTGCACACCCTCAAGACCCGCCTGGAGGAGGCAAACTTCGAGTCTGAGCTGGGCCTCTAAGACCTGCATAGATTCAAGGAAGTTTCCTTGTGGCGGTGCCCTGATGGGTAACCGAGCGTAGCTCTCCGGGTTTTCCCGGACGGTGAGCAAAAAGGCGGCGGTTCCATCCACTTCGGTGGGTGGGGCCGCCGCTTTTGTTATGCCCGTTGAATGCTCCATGGTGCGGAGCGTGTACCGCGGTTATGCCGGGACGGGTTCGGCTCGGGCTATCTCCCAGCCTTTCTCCCCGCGGTGCAGGTCAAAGATGACTTTCTGGCGGGTGATGCCGTTTTCTTCGCTGAGTTTGCGGGCTTCCTGTTCGGTTTTGTCGGCGCGGTAGCCGGGTGCGGAGACTACCGCCATGACGCGGATGTTCTCGCCGTCTCGGCTGAGCTCTTCGGTGGTGTCGACGGTGAGCTCTGCACCACCTCGGGCACGGCGTTCTTGGTTCCGCTGGTCGATGAGGGCACGTAGAATCTGCTCACCCTGCACAGTCTGACTCTGTTCTTCCGTTCCGCCGGATGCTTGCTCCCCCGCTACGTTCGCGGCTTGCGCGGACACGGGCTGTGCCGTTGCCGGGGCGTTCTGCCCGTAGGCGGTGAACCCGAGCGGCAGGGCGATAGCCCCCAGAGCCAGCGCGGCTACGCCCAGACGTACGGAGGGGCGGCTCAGCGCACCGCGTAGCGCCGCCAGTCGGGATGCATCCGTCGCTTCTGCGCTCTTCGGGGTTGGTGCACTCTTTGCGGGACTCAACGGCTTAGAGCCTGTGGCAGCTGCTGGCTTCTTCACGCGGGGCATACGTTCTGACAAGTAACGTTGCGTCTTCTGGAGCTTTGAGGGCTTCTGCACCGGCGCGGGATCTACCGCAACGGGAATCAGCGCGCGGGCGCGTTCGGAACAGCTCAGGTACACGTTGAGCGGGCGAGGCGGCACCTCCTCCGCGAGCGCTACCACGGAGCTCAGTCCGGCGGCCGCCGCCTCCTGGGCGGGTGCGTCTAGAAGGTATTCGAGGGCACGGCCGAGGCGTTCGACCCACTCGTTGCTGGGCGCGCCATTAGCTGTTGCGCCGGTAGCGCCGGTAGCGCCCATGCGCAGTGAGAGGGGTACGCGGGCGGCGGAGGGTTCCGGCTTGTGGCCGCAGGCGGCTTGCCAGAGCAGGGCGGCGGCGGAACGCGCGTAGTCACCGTAAGCGACTGTGAGCTGTTCAGCGTCGAGAGATTCCGCTTCACGATAGACGGCATCTGGTAGAAGGAGTTTGGGTACTCCGGCGGCGCTCAGCGCAATGTATTCGGCACTCAGCTCGGCGCGTCCCTCCCCCACCTTTTTGAGGCTGCCGAGTGCCCGGTGTAGCGTGCGCGCCAGGGTCATGAGCTCGGCGGGGTTCAGGGTGCGAGCACGCAGGAGCTTGTCGAGGGTGCCCGCGTCGAGGGGCTCGTACCAGAGGCACAGCTTGCTGTCGTACTCCTCGCTGGTGACGGCGTGGAGTTTGGCGACTCCGGGTGCGTTCCGCAGGGCGGCGGCTACCTGCGGGGTCTGGGCGCGCCTTTGCGCGGATGCATCCGTGTTTTCCTCGAATCCGTACCCGTTGGCTGCCGCGCGCAGAGTGGGTGCGGCAGGAGCTAGCTGGGCGGAAGGAGCTGGCGGGATGGGCTGAGAAATGGTGCGCAGGGTGTAGCGTCCGGGGTGCGCGGAGGTTACGGAACGTGTAGCGGGCGCACTCTCGGTGGTTTCGCCCCGGTACTCGACAATCTGCAGAGTGGGTAGAGCCGGGTTGGCGATGCTTTCCAGAACGTGTGCTTCTTTGCTTCTCATACCATTATGTTATCAAATTGCATCAAATAATATCTTTAAGCACACTAAAATAGTTCAAGTACTCCAAAGAATAATTCAGGCATTTATCTGCTCATTCACCCCCTCCCCTTGAGCACACCCTCACGTAACATTCCGACGTGTTCGCTCATCACGTGATTCAGGGCGCCCTAATTTTCTTCCCTCCATTAGCAGTACTAAGGTAGAAAGTATGTCTGTGACGATTGAACGCGTGGGCTTCGCCCCGAACTATGTGAACTATGTTGAGTGCCTGGACGAGCAGTACCGCATCCACGATGAGGTGGCTAACCGCACCCGCCAGAATACGATTCTTCTACTTGAGCACGAGGCAGTGATTACCGCCGGTAAACGTACCGAAGATCACGAGTACCCCGCAGACAAGTCCACCCCCGTCGTCAAGATTGACCGCGGCGGCAAGCTGACCTGGCACGGCCCCGGCCAGCTGACCGGTTACCCGATTCTGCGTCTGCCCGAGCCCATTGATGTGGTGGCGTATGTGCGCATCATCGAGGAAATCATCATTAACGTCCTGGCTGGTCTGGGCATTAAGGGTGAGCGCGTTGAGGGTCGTAGCGGCGTGTGGATTCTGGGCGACGGCGTCACCCAGGACAAGAAGATCGCGGCACTGGGCATGCGCGTTTCGCGTAACACCACCATGCACGGCTTCGCGATTAACTGCTGCAATGACACTGCACCTTTCCAGCAGTTCATTCCCTGCGGTATTAGCGATGCGGGTGTTACCACCATTTCGGAGCAGCTGGGCCGCACCGTCACCCCCGCCGATATTTTGGAGCCGCTGGAGGCGGAGCTTCTGAAGTATCAGGACCGTCTGGCGGAGTCCTTCGAGCCCGTCGCGGCGCAGGACTAAACACCGGAGCCTGGACACCGGAGCTAGGTACAGCCGAGAGGCGCTGAACGAGCCGCGCATCCGGGCTTGTTCGTCATATACGAACATCAGTTTCACCTACGCCTGAGCGGGCGTAAAATAGAAGATGGCCCACCTGCACAGAGGGCACATCTAGACCAAGGAGAAGACTTTTGAGCACCGCACCTGAAGGACGCAAGCTACTGCGTGTGGAGGCCCGCAACGCTGAGGTTCCCATTGAGAAGAAGCCTCACTGGATTAAGACCAAGGCTATTGTTGGCCCCGAATACAACGAGATGCGTGAGCTGGCTCGCGGTCAGGGCCTGCACACCGTGTGTGAAGAGGCTGGCTGCCCCAATATTTACGAGTGCTGGGAAGACCGTGAGGCAACCTACCTGATTGGTGGTTCCGAGTGCACCCGCCGTTGCGACTTCTGCAATATTGCTACCGGTAAGCCCGTCGCTGTTGACTACGCTGAGCCGTTCAAGGTTGCTAAGAACGTGAAGGTCATGGGTCTGCGTTACGCAACCGTGACCGGTGTTGCTCGTGACGATCTGGAAGACGGCGGTGCGTGGCTGTACGCAGAGACCACCCGCCAGATTCACAAGATGTGCCCGAACACCGGCGTTGAGATGCTCGTCCCCGACTTCAAGGGTGTTCCCGAGCATGTTCAGAAGGTGATTGACGCTAAGCCTGAGGTGTTCGCGCACAACCTGGAGACCGTCCCCCGTATCTTCCGTCAGATTCGCCCGGCGTTCCGTTACGAGCGTTCCCTGGATGTTATTACCCAGGCTAAGGAAGGCGGCATGGTCACCAAGTCCAACCTGATTCTGGGTATGGGCGAGACCGACGAGGAGATTTACGAGGCGCTGTGCGATCTGCACGATGCTGGCTGTGACATCATTACCCTCACCCAGTACCTGCGCCCCGGCCCGCTCTTCCACCCGATTGAGCGTTGGGTGAAGCCGCAGCAGTTCGTGGATTTTGCGAACATGGCTGAGGAGATTGGTTTCGCTGGCGTTATGGCGGGCCCGATGGTTCGTTCTTCGTACCGTGCAGGTCGCCTGTGGGCTCGTGCAATGCGTAAGAACGGCTACCCGATCCCTGAGAACCTTGCCCACATTGAGGGTGAGGGTGCAGCCCTGCAGGAAGCCTCCTCCCTGGTGGCTGCGGGCTACTAAGCCTTTTCAGAATCTTTCTGAGAGCGTTGAGGCTCCTCGAACCCGGTGTTCGTCCGGTGTTCGGGGAGCCTCCCCTTATGCCCCGCCCCTTGTGCGGGTAGGGTAAACTAGAAAAATTGCAGGCATACACTGCATCGTTACGTCACTATGGTTCCGTGAGCGTTTGAGGCGCTTCTCGGGGCCGCGGAAGAACCAGCCGAGGAAGAATCGTGGCAGATAAGCGCGAAGAGAAGAAAAAGAAGAAGGAACGCACTCCGGGCACTTT
>FLSK01376776.1_pt1 | contig 14418 bp, 13 predicted proteins | sample 1550541 | NCBI WGS metagenome assembly FLSK01 (sample SAMEA4031773, study PRJEB14383) | metagenome | biome: human; feature: oral; material: saliva | place: Philippines | collected 2014
GATCTATGGTAACTATTCTTAGTAGCTAAACGATTACGTCTATGAATATATCGTTTAGATGATTCCATTAACCATTTCTCAGTAATATCCTTAATACGTAGCATATTAGGATCTTTAGTATTTGGTTTAGGTTGAATAGAAAACTTAATGAACTCAGCTGTGCGTACATCTTTATTTCTAGACTGAGCAAAGTATGTATAGACTATAAGACTAACAAACTCTCTAATCTCTGAGTTCTGTTTAGTATCATTCTTTACAATATATTCAATGATATCTTTAATCTCATCAGTCTTAACCAAAGCATCTGCAGACATCTTACAGAACTTATAGTTTACAGATAAAGTTGTAATTTGACTTACAGCCTTATCTACAATACGTTCTGCCATTAAGTTATCTGTATCTGCAAGACGATATCCTGTATCAGAATAGTCATCAGATGCATAAGTAATATATTGAGATTTGTTTTCATATGCTTCATAGTATAAGCTTGCAATATTCTTCATGAAAGATTTGATACGACCATGAAGCTGTTGGATTAGATAAACACAATCATCATCTTCAAAGTCTTTAAATCTATCAGTATAAGTATCTAGCCAAGTATTAGAGATAGACTTAACTGCATTGATTACATTGCCTTTAGACTTAAGATCAAACTTACCTGTAAGCATATTATTGACTACATAGTCCATTACCCATTTATATTCAACTGGTTGAACTTTCTTAAAGAAACCATAATGAATAGATGGATAAAACTTACCAGAGAATGCCATATTAACTATAGCCATATCTAGCATCTTAGAGTCTCTAGCTTTCCAGAAATATCTAACTAGACATAGTAAGATAATGGTGCATTCATCTTTAGCTGCAGCTGGATTGAATGATGCAATCTTAGCATAGTAAGTATCTTCCATAAAGTTAGAGATAACTTTCTTATCAATCTTTAATGTATTGAATAACTCCTCTTCATCTTTAGGAGTAAAATAGATTCTTCTATATGGTGCTATATCATAAAGATCTTCAGATCTATCAGATATAAACTTACCAATATATCTTTTATAATTAGACAGATTCTTTTTAATCTGTGTTTCCACTATAGGGTATATCTTCTTTACGATAGCTTCTGTATTTTTCATTATATACCGCCTTTCTGATTATTAGTTTGTTCAAAATGGCTAAATTAACAAAAAAAGAAGAAGGGAACAAATCCCTTCTTCTTAATCATTTATTTTACTCGATCTTCGTGATATCTAATAATACCATCAACTATAGTTTCATATGTCAATTGATCTAGCTGTTTCTTGTAATCATCAACAGATGGATTATCAATAGACGGATCAGCTATAAGATTAAGCAGATAGTTACATCCAATATCGCCATCTAGATAAATCATTTTATATGGTAGATATCCAGCTAAAATACCTCTATAGAAGTAGTCTAAGAATTTAACTGCATCTTCTGGTAAACCATAAGTTTCTTTATTCTCTTCTTTGAATAAAGTCAATGCATAGTTTACTGCTTCAAGATCAAGTTTAATAATATCAAATACTCTAGACATTACTCGAATAGCACAATTCTCTACAGCTTTGATACTATAACCTTTCTTAAATTTGATAGATTTGACTCTAACATTAACAGAATCTATAATATCAGGAGATTCTAATAATGCTCTATTAATCTTCTTAATATAATATTTAACTGGATCGTTATCATCAAAAGAATCTAATAAGAATAATACATTATGTCTAGTCATTCTATCATTTAGAATTCTTTCAATACAATATAGTTTATGATTATCTTTATCGATAAGACGACCAACAGTATTACCTACCGATATATTACTCATTAGATTAACAACTTCTATGCTATTAGTTAATAATCCATTATTAGATACTTTTCTATATAGTATTTCACTCATACCTTCATTGAGCATGTAATCGCTTGTGAATGTATTAGCATTAATATTTACAATAGCCTCTTGAATAATTTCAACTACATCTTCTTTAAGAGTGTATACAATATCTTCAATATCTGTATCATCTTTATTAACGATATTAAGAGTTAGCTTTTTATGATCAAATGTAACTATATCACTATCAATACAAGATACACTTTCTTCATCCATAATATCTCGTTTATGATCATCAATTGCCATTGTAATATAATATAAATCCTTCTTAGTAAGATTAGGATTTACTAATGTATTAGCAATATTACTAATAGATGTATCTACAAGTTTATTAAACTTGTAGTCTACCATTGCACGATAATATTTGTTTCTTGTATTGATAGAATTATCATTAATTGATTCAGATGTATACATTATTCTTCCTCCTCGAGGATGGCATTAACTGGATGATTCAAACATAATTCCATATCTAATAATTCTACAACTTCATCTAGCTCTGGAATATTGAACTTCTTATATTCAAAGTAATCTTCTGCAGTCTCAATCCAAAGTGTTTCTCCATCATAAGAATATGATTTGATTTGATTAATATTAATACGACGATCTTGTAATCTAATAAACTTTACCATAATGAATTCCTCCTAGTTAACAAACTCTTCTAAATCAAAGTATATTCTAATATTATTAATATCATTGAATGATAAGAACTTCAAATCTTCTACATCAAGATCTTTCTTTTGTAGAATTTCTTTCATACATTCAAAACTCTTATCTCCCATGATACGACCAATTATACTTAGTAATTCTTCATTAGCTTCAGCATTATTGTAATCTAAGTTAACCAAAAGATCATTTAGCTTTCTACGAAGACTAAACTGAAGACCGTGGATGTTTTCTTCCAATGTACTATTTTCTAAGAAAGGTAATAATCCTAGAATATTTTCACATTGATTATATAAACCTTTATTAGTGATTACATCATTAAAGAACTTACCATAGATTCGTTCATACTTATAGTTATTAAACTCAGTTAGACGTTCAATGATATCTTCCTTATTGAAGAGCTTAAGACCAGAGTATCCTGTAAAGATATTTACCGCATCATCATTCTCTGGAATAAGAATAAGTAGGCTAAACTTACTCATACGTTTATTGAAGTCTGCATGAATCAATAAACTTTGCATCTCTAATAGATAGCGATTAATAGTTGCAAGAGTTAGCTTATAATCCTTGCTGGTTCTAATCAATTCAATATACTTTTCAAATTTTGTTGCTTCCATTGTTATATACCTCCTAGTGAGTTAGAATATAAACTTCATATGCTAAAACTGCAATACATATAGCAAATGCAGTATAGATAAACAAATCTATTTTAGCACTTTGAGCTAAGTCTTCTACTATAGAATTATAGTTTTCTTCTAATAGAACTATTTTAGATCTGCTATCAGCTAGTTTATTAGACAATGCCTTATTCTCACGTCGTAATGTATTGATCTCATTATGAATATCAACAATATTAGAGTCAGTCTTTCGTGCAGCCTCCTGTAGATTTCCAATATCAGTACCAATATTCTTTATAGTATCAGTAAGAATATTAGTCATAGTCATCTCATGTGCTGGTATCTTTAAGTCTGATAAAATATTATTACCATTTACTGATTTCTTTAAAACTTCAATATCATTCTTCATACTCTTTATATCCTTATCTATCATAATTACTGTATCAATAACTTCACGTCTATTAACTGGACCATCTTTATATCCATCCATTATTTATCCTCCCAACCAAATTCTTTCAAGTCAAAGTATTCGGCAATTCGGTTAACTACATTCTTATCATATGGGAATAAAGTATTTATATTGATATTAGCAATACTAAGAATTTCTTCCTCGTCTAAATCATTCAAAGTGAATGAAGCTAAAATTGCTTTTAGAGTATTAGTCAATATCTCAGTATCTTGCATAGAATCATAATATGATTTATCAGGGTTACTTTCGTATGTTAACTCATTCATATTACGTATTAATTCACCACGTAACTCAGTTTGATATTCGTAGATATATTCATTGATATCAAATTCCTTTTCGCTACGAATATTATATCTAGCACAATCATTAACTAGCATAATCATACGTTTAATAATAGCGGAACTCTCTTTATCCTTAACTGCTTTATTTAAGAAAGTACCATAAATCTTATAAGCTTTAAAGTTAGCAATCTTATGCTTCATTGTTGACACAGATACCTCTTCTAACTTACAACAGTTATCTTCAAAGATCTTAATAGTATCTTTATTAATTGGGTTAATAGTAAAGACACCTAATAATTCAGTTAACCTATCACATCTAACAGGACCTAACTCAATTATCTTATTATTAAATACTTCCTGTAATTCGTTATACAGTTTTATCTTAGTTTCTAAGCTTTCCATATCCATTTCCTCCTTAAATATAAACTTGGATATATCATTACACAGATATAATATATATCCACACTTCTTATTAATCTGTAACAGACTCGCTACTTTTCTATACCCTTCAACAATAAATTAAGTATAATCTTAATTAAACCAAGGGAGCATAGAAAATAATGTTTTTTGTTGAATCTGTAAAGAAAAAAGAAATCCAAGTACCTATAGAAGAAAAGTACTTTGGTAAAGATAGAGATACTAAAGCTCTTGAAGATGAGTTTAAAAATCTTATTAATAAAAAAGGAAACTATAATTGCTCTAAGATCGAGAAGATCTTAGAAAAGAAATTTGGTTTCCATAAGGTAACTATTCTTATTGATAATACTGTAAATGAATTGAATGCTTATACCTTCTGTGACTATGATGAGTCCAGAAAGATTTCTATTAAGAACGGTGAATATAAACTACAACCAAATAATGAATACAAAGTATATATCTACTATACTCGAGGAATATTAAGTGGTGTATTATCTCCAGCAGAATTAGTTGCTGTTACATTACATGAAGTTGGTCATCACTTTAGCTTAAGAACTAATATCATCAATCTTAATACTAAACTACTACAAATCTTAGTTGATGGTGTATTAGACGTACAAAAAGCTTTCAAGATTTCTAATGGTCCAGATGTAACTGATGGAGAAAGAATCTTAAATACTCTTAAGATCTTTGTATACTTAACAGTACCTGGGATGATGTGGATCTTTGTATTCTTTAATGTATTGATTTTATTTGCATCTATGATGGATGGTACAGTAACTGCTATTACATCTTTAGATATGCTTCTTACTCCAGAAGGACGTAATAAGTTATTTAGATTAATTGAAGACAAATTTAAAGATGTATTTGTACGTGTTCAATTACATGATCCAGAAGAAGAACGTTCTGATAGCTTCTCTACTATTTATGGTTATGCACCAGAATTAGCATCCGCTTTAGGTAAGATTGAAGGTAATATGCTTAATCAATCTCCTGCAATTAAGATGCTTCAAAGATGGTGGACAGTTCCATTATATATGATAATTGGTCTATTCGATCCAAAAGCTCATGGTATTCAATCTGCTAGACGTATTGGTGGTATGGTTGCTACTTTATCTAAAGAACTTAAAGATAGTTCTAATAACAGTAAAGAAATCAATCAAGTTATTAAAGACTTGAATGCTGTTGAAGATAAGTATGCTCAATACTTAGAAGACCGTATTGAAGAGAATGATTCTAAACGTGCATTACCTCCATTAGCTGATGTGGCTAATGCTAATGTATGGCGATATATCCTACGTAATAAACGTGACTTAGAGTTGTTATCTTATGAATCTCTAAAGAAACTTATTTTACCACGATAAAATTTATCCCCTATGGAGCTTAGACTCCATAGGGGAATTTTTTCGTATAGCATCACATGAGGGTTTTTCGTAGAATAATATTTTTACAAAGGAGAATTTAGTAAAATATCCATAAGTTGCTACTGCTATACACTACCTATGTGTTAGGTATGTAGTATTTTACAAAAAAAATAAATAAGATAAGAGGAGTAGCTTACGCTACTCCTAACTTCTTATCATATTTACGTTTTAACATTGCTGCTTTACGATATTTACCACGTAACTTATAACCTGCAATAATTGTATTATAGTTGGATGGAATCCATGCGCCAACCATATCATTGCAGAATATTACTTCTGTATCATCAATAGTTGTTGATGGATCTTCAAACTCATTTGGTTTACGATAATATGAAACTTCAATAGTTTCTTCACCAGTATCAAGATTATATATAGTAGATTCGAATTTAGGTTTGATATCATTCTTATAAAGATCTTTATAGAGTACTTTCATATACTGTAATGCATCTTCGATACCTAATCTACCAACATTCCAATCTAAATATTTAGACTCATTATTAAATAAGTCATATTTCAATACTTTAAGAGCCAAACGTTCCATTTTTGTAGTAGCATGTGCAACACCGTTTACTAATTTCATGATATACCTCTTTCTGCCTTATGGGCTTAACTATAAATACTATATCAATATATCACCTTAATAATATATACCTAAGAATATCAAGTATTACAAAAAAAGAAAGAGAGGTAGTTTAACTACCTCTCTTGATATTATTTACAATTTTCAATAGCCCATTTAGTTGCTTCTTCTGGAGATCTAACTACACAGTTACGGTCACAGTCTTTGACATTGTATTCATCTTCCCAAATAACGCATTGAATTTGGTCATCACCGTAGTCAAATTTATTGAAGTTCAATTTAGCTGGTTCTGATGTCTTTAAGAAATACTCTATATTTATATTACAATCAGATAGCTCATCTTTCTCTAGATATAATCTTGCACCACCAAGCTCTAGATACAAATTGGCATATAGAGAGATTAGATCTTCAGCACCTTCAAATTCTTCATCTAAGTATATACTACGTAAGTTAGCTATGAAATTATATAGATCATATCCAGACTCAAATTTATATTCTTTTGATTTGTAGGTACTATTCTTGCCATGTATTATTACACTAAATTTACCATCTATAATTCTGATACTAGCATAAAAATGATCTGTTGGTAAGAATACTATAATTATACCATTTGCCATTTCTAGATGGAATCTATCTTTTAATACATCTTTAAGAATATATAGATCTAAAGTATCTAGATTAGTATATTTAGCAAGGATATCTTCTATACATACTTTAGCATCCTCTGTAGTTATAGTTTGCATTATACCGAAACCAAACTCTGATATAGATATATCATATAAGTCAGTCATTTCATTGACAGTAACTTGTATAGTATATCGTTTATCAAATAGATTAAATGTAATAAACAGTTTCTCTGAAGTAATAGATCTTCCATCAAATTCGATACTGCTTACTAAGTATGGAGATATATTTCTAAGATCACATTTTAGTTGCCATAATTTACTATTATCCATATCTTCCTCCAAATAAAAGTTATCCCATAGGAGTTGATCTCCTATGGGACTTCTTCTTTATTTAATCATCATTGATTTAACTACAGTATCTTTACCACTAATACATTTAGTACCAGCAGAGATAGAGCTTCCTATAGGGACATCAGATACTTTAACATCAGTAGTTCCATGCTCTGTAATCAAACGAATAGAATCATTTTGATTTACAATATGGATACTATTGATCTTATCAGTCTTAGATAACTTAACAACTGAGCTACCAGCTTTAGCACGTTGACTTTGAGGCAATGCATTAATATTGAATCGGTTAAGATATCCATTCTTAGTTACTACAACTACATCAGTGATATCTTTACCTGCAACTAATGTCATACCATCTACATACTCAACTGTCTTACCACCAATAGAACGTACCCCTCTAGCGGATCTACGTACTAATGGGATCTCTTTAGCAGAGAATCGTAAAGCTTTCTTATCAGAGAATGTAATTACATCTAATGCATCTCCACCAATGATTATAGTCTTAACGAAATCACCTTGGTCTAACTTAGTATAGAAGATACCACTAGCTGTCAATGATACGAAATCATCTAATTCCATTTTCTTAATGAAACCATTATGACTCAATACCATTACATACATCTTTTGTTTAGACTCAGCTAATTGTTTGATTACGCTTTCTGGATAGATAGCAATAATATTAGAAGTGAACTTAGCACTCAAGTTTCTAATATCAATACCAGCATTGGATTTGTCACATAAAGGAATCTTATGTACTGGGTAAGAGTAGCACTTTCCTCCAGCATCGAATAATACTAGATTATCAGTATTGCTAATCTTAATAACCAATTTAGGATTATCACCTTTAATGGCTCTGATTGTATCATTCAAACCAAGCTTACGTACATAGTTTGCTTCAGTAATAACAATCTTGAATTCACCTTCAGGGATATTAGATGCTTCAGCTTGAGAGATGATTCTAGCATTACGTTTCTTACCATACTTTTGTTTAAGCTCTCTCAATTCAGCTTTAAGTTCTTCATTAAGCTCATGCTCATTACGAATCTTATTATGATAGATCTCTTTGAGTTTAAGTAATTCTTCTACTTTAGCTTTATATCTAGCTAGATTATGTTTAGATAGATTCTTCAATGGCATATTAATAATTGTCTTAGCTTGAAGATCAGTAATTTTGAACTTCTTAACCATATCCATGATTAGTTCTTCATCATTACCTTTAGACTTCTTAATACGATCAATGATAGAATCAATATCACCGCTAGATACTACTTTAACTAATGCATCATACTTATGGAATTCAGTCATAGTATTTTGCAATAAGTTATAGTAAAGTCTAAGCTTAGTTACCTTACGGAAGTCGATGAAACGTGTTAGATATTGACGATAATTCATACGAACGATACGACGTTCACAGATTACTTCAAAGTTTACACGACCACCACGTTCAATTTGTGTATTCTTATAGATTGTATCTCTAACGAAGTTTGGATCACTACCATTCTTAAGAACGATAATACATTCCATCTTCTCATCACCATCAGAGTTATGCTCAATGGATTGAACTTGAGTTAATACATTCTTCTCCATCATCTCTTCAATCTTATCAGTTACTGTATTCAAGAATACATAGTCTGGTAAGCTGCGAATGAATAGAGCTGGTTTATTATGGAACTCTCCGATATCGATACGACCACGGACTTTATAGTTGCCATAACCAGTATCACAAATTGATTGGAAATCTGTATCAATAATATCACACTCCATTGGAGTATCTGGTACTAATACAAATTTAGCATTTGGATTATCAATGAGCTTGATAGTTACATCGATCACTTCAGAGATATTGTGTTTAGGAATATCTACTTTCAATCCAGGTGTAATACCAAATGAGCCATTGATTAATAGAATAGGTAGATTAGGAGCTAAGTATTCTGGAACCATACAAGTTTCACTATAGTTCTTCTCCCAGTCTACTACTTGTTTAGATTGTTTTAAATCACCGATAACTACATCGGTTGTGAAGTTAGCAAGTTTAGCTTCAGTATAACGCATAGCTGATGGATCATCACCTTGGAAGTTACCAAAGTTACCTTGCTTTTCAATGAGTGGAATATTGTTTTCAAACCAGTTAGTCAAAGGTTTCATTGTCATATAGATGGAGGAATCACCATGTGGATGATACTTATCCATAACTACACCAACAATTGATGCGGACTTAACTGTCTTAACACTCTTAATATCATTATGCATTGCATAAATAATTTTACGTTGTACAGACTTAAACCCATCACGGAAGTCTGGTATAACACGATATAATGCTGAATATATAGCATACGTTCTCATATCTTCCGTATACTGTTCCAGCAAATTTACTTCTTTTTCCTTAGCCAAGTATATCCCTCCTTAGTTACTAAATTGTTAAGCGTTTTATGAAAATGTACATTCCCACTTATAGCCTAACTAAGGAAAGTAGATGGGCATATAGATGAACTATATGCCCTTTTGTATAATTTATTTTTTAGCTTCTTCGATAATAACACGGTTAATTTTATTAACTTTGCTATCGGAGTCAAAAGAAGTGAATACGAATGCAATACGGTTTTGAATAGAATCAATAACTTCTGCAAAGCGTTCATAAATATCTACAATGAGAACTTCTTTCTCAGCATCGTATCTAATGATATTACCAACGATGATATTACCTTTCACTTCAGGATCATTGTTGATTACACTACGGAATGCGAATACATTCAACGTAAGTTGTTCGATAATTGGGTTTGCTAATACACCAGTAAGTTCTTCTTTAACTGCTTCTGGTAAACGATCATTGAATTTTACTGGTACTTCAATACGAACGTTGTTGAATTGTTGTTTTTTGTTTTGTTTTTGGTTTCTCATTGTCTTCACCTTTTAATAAAATTAAACATTTGTTGAGCCGATTCCACCACGACGCTCTTTCTTAGGATATTCATGATCAGAATCTGTAATTAGATACTTCATGAAGATACCTTGAGCGAAATGCTTACCGGCTTCTATAGTTAATACCTTACAAGAGTTATTCTTAACCCCAATAATGATATTACCATCATTCTTTTCGTTATCTGCATAGTCTGCATCGATAACACCAATAGTGGATTTGATTACCATATCATAATTGTACCCAAAAGAACTTCTTGGAGCAATTAATAATACTTCATCTTTCTCCATATATGCCTTAATATATGTAGGAATGATTGCAGACTGACCTGGCTGGATTTCATATGTCTTTGGAGCATAGAAATCGTATCCAGCTGAATACTCAGTACTACGTCTAGGCAATTCAATTATGAGATTTGGCTCGTCAATAAATTTAGAATTGACTTGTGCAAACTCTCTCATTACTTATTCTCCTTCCCCAAGAATAGGTACTTTAGATACAAATACAGTCTTATACATTGTACCATATCCAAAATAGTCTTTAGAGAACTCTAAGCAATCTATTTCAGATTTAGCAGAGTACAAGGTGTATCTATATACTCTACCATCAAAGAACCAAATCAAAATTGGACCTGGGTATTTCTCAATAACATCCGGTAGGAATAATTTTGGATTTGAATTCAAGATGGTTATCTCAACACCATTAAACATTCTTCTATATGTACGACGTTCCATACAGCTTATATTAGCCTGTATAATAAAACGATATATATTAGAGCCTATTGCAAGTAGATTATCAATCAAATCTGGTTTCTTATATATAGTCTCCCAAATTTCATCTATTGGAGATGAGAATACTGAGCTAATATATAAGGACAGATTAACTGCACTACGTGATGGTTTTCTTCTAGTTTGGAATTCAGATACTAAATCAACCACTGCATTAGATTGACCCATTAGTAGACTATAATGAACTATCCAAGAGGTAGCCATATTTTCACGATAATGGATTTCAATCTTATCAGCATATTCACTATTTAGAAGATCTTTTGTATTCAAATGACCATCTATCCAAATTACTTTCTTACTGTTTTCAATCAACGTTTTAAGTCTAGATATAGACTTCTTACTATCTTTGAAGAAGCCTACACCTAGAATGATTACTGTATGATCTTTACTAGCAAGCTTAGTAATATCAGATCGAGAGTATTTATAATTTACTAGAATATCATGACTTGTATCATTACAAAATTCCTCTTTATGATTATAGATCATATTAGCTGCAAACATACAATCTTGATTATCTTGATAATAAATTATCATATTCTCTCACCTTCTATCTCTAGAATACATATTGCGAGATATCAACGTCTTTCATTAACTGAATCTTATCGTTTTCAATCTCTTTAATCTTTTCGATTTCGTATTTAACGTCATCGATTGTGTATTTGATCAATACACGATTACCTTTTTCAGATGGATCTAGAGTTGAATTGAATAATTGATCACCATTCATTTCACCTAACCCTTTATATCTTGTTACGGAAGGTGGTGTCAAACTTTCAAACTCTTTCATTAATCCATATAAGGAAACTTTCTTACCATCTACAATAAACTCAGTTGGAGATTTCATGATACATTCGGAAATGAATTGACATGCATTCCATAGAGTTTCACTAAAGTAGATAGTTTGATATCTAGAATCAACTAGACCTTCAATACCATCCTTAGATACTTTTAAGAATGGATATTTAGATTCAATAGCTTTCTTAAACTTAGCAGAACCTGGAGTATTACCTTGAGAGATCAATACTAAGATATACTCTAAGAGATATACATCAATAGCAAATGAGTTAGCTACTGTATCAATATCTCTAATATAGTTTGTATTCTTATTGAGTAACTCAACTACATCAGTCTCTGTTAACTTAACCTTATTGGATAAGCTTAGGTTATGAATCTTGAAGAATTCTTTTTGTAGATATTTGTTATATGCTGTACGGTCAGTGAAGTACTTCATCTTACCATTAATCTTAGCACCATACAATGGTGGTACTGTAGCATACAATCTACCAGATGTAATCAATGGTTGCATATACATTAAGAAGAACTTCAATAGAAGACATCTAATGTGTGCACCATCTGGATCGGCATCTGTTGCGATGATAATCTTTTCCCATTTACATTTCTCAATGTCAAATGAACGTCCAAAGCCAGCTCCAATGATAGCAGTAATTGCTGCTACTTCTTGATTGGCTACAACTTTCTCTCTCGTAGCTGCCATTACATTGACAATCTTACCACGAATTGGGAATAGACCTTGACGAGTATTATCACGGTTATTTTTAGCTGGTCCTGTAGCGGAGTCGCCTTCCATGATGAATAACTCTAAATTTTTCTTACCAGTCGGTTTAACGAACTTCTTAGGTAACCCGCTAATGGAAGATACTTCCTTAACTTTTACCTTAGCACGTTCACCCTCCGACTTGGCTCTGATTTCTGCTATATCTTTGAAATATTTACAAATCTTTTGTAGGTCATTATTGTTACGCTTAGCCCATTCTTCTAGACTAGCTTCAGTAAGATCTCTAACAAAAGGTACTAAGTCAGCATTAGAGATAATCTCTTTAGACTGACCAGTAAACTCTGGTTCCATGTGGGAGCAAGTTACAATTGCTCTAAGACCAACACGGACATCGTTGTTTGTAATAGTTAACTTACTCTTTGCAGGTAAGTAGAACTTATTCATATAATTTCTAAAGTATTTACTCATACCGGCAATAAATCCTTCTACATGAGTGCCATCTCTTGTAGGGCAAAAGTTACCGTATGAATGGATGATCTCATTGTCATCCGCAGAATCAAATGTGAAAGCAATCTCTGCTTTCATCCATTTATCATCACGTAATGCACCAAATCTAATTGGAGTGATGATAGGTTTACTTACAATGGTATTTAAACCATCCATCAAACCATCAACGTTTACTATAGTTTCTTTAACTTTAGCACCATCAATAGCTTGACCATTGAATACAACCTTAGCACCTTGCTTTAAAAGTGGTACTAAAGACTTAATAAGCTTCAATACATCTTGGCAAGTTACAGTTGTCTTACCCATAGTATCTTCATATGGTTTAAATGTAACTGTAGTACCTTGCTTATTTTCAACATATTTCAAATCTGTAATCTTAGCTGTCTTAGCATCACCAAGTTTAAACTCAACTCGTTTACCTTTACCTAAGATATAAGATTCAACTATAAAATATTCTGAGCATGCATTTGTTACTTTAGCACCTACACCATGACGACCAGAGGAGAATTCCCCAGGTTTCTTATCATAGTTAGAAGATGTATGTTGTGATGCAAATACACGTACTAGACTATCATGTGGAATACCACGACCATTATCTCGAACTGCAAGTTCTTGAAGTGGTTCACTAAAAGCTACATGTATTTCAGTACATGGGCTATCATCTTTCATAAGTTCATCCGCAGAGTTCTGAAAGATCTCTCGGATCATATTAATAAAGCCTTTATTTCCTGTATAACCCAAGTATTGAGTAACAGTCTTTCTAACAGCTTCAGCGAAGTTCTCAATAGTCCTAATTTGCTTATTATAGGACTTGATCTTTTCAATTTGTTCTTTAGTATATGCCATATCAGGGTCCTCCTACTTAGCTGTTACATAAATAATCAAAAAATACCAAACGATATGAGCCCATAGGCAAGACGCCTATGGGCAATATCATTTAGACCAGGGTTCTCTTATTTATTATAATGTAACTTTTGTTTCAGTAGTTACATTTTCAGCAGGAGCTGGAGTTGGAGCAGCTGGTTGTTGAGCTACAGGAGCTTGCATTTGTGGAGCTTGTTGCATAGCCATTGGAGCTGTCATTACTGGAGCTGCATATCCATTAGCAAATGGATTACCCATTTGTGGAGCTGGAGCCATCACTGGAACTTGTTGAGGAGCTTGGGTGAAAGCACCGAATACTTGACCTTGTTGTGGAGCTGGTTGTTGCATTTGAGCTTGTTGAGCAGCTACCATATTAGGATCATAGTAACCTGGTTGAGCCATTGGTTGTGCTTGCATTGGCATTACAGGTTGTTGTTGGTTATACACATTATAACGTGCACCATAGTTACCATTGAAGATATCTTGGTACGC